>JACCDH010078399.1_pt1 | contig 75598 bp, 59 predicted proteins | sample 7442481 | NCBI WGS metagenome assembly JACCDH01 (sample SAMN15323433, study PRJNA562643) | freshwater metagenome | isolation source: river surface water | place: USA:Blue River Watershed | collected 2017-08-15 | reverse complement strand
GTAGTATTGGTAGCAACAAAACTAGGAATACCAGTTACGTTACCTGCACTTGATGCAGCTAACCCAATTGCAGTATTGTTGTTTGTCCAAGTGTAAGTTGTTGTGCCGCCTGTATTTGTTGTTGAGAAAGTAACGGCTGTAGTGTTACCTCCATTACAAACTACTTCATCTGTAATAGTATTAATCTGGCCTAATGGATTAACCGTAATTGTTCTTGTTAAAGGAGTTGTATCAATATCAGTTCCTAATTGAATTTGAGATATTAATAAAACAACATTATTTGTCGAATTAGGAACCGTAATTGTGCCTGTTCCTGCAGCATTTAATAAAATTGTCTGATTAGCTCCTCCATCAATAGAATAGGTTACAGTTGTGTTTCCAGAACCTACTATATTAAAAACAGCATCAGATCCTGAACAAATTGTATTATTTGAAATACTTGTAATAAATGGATATGGAGGAGTTTCTACCTCAATTGTAGCGGGTAAATTTAACGGTGCATCACAACCTAATAAATTAAATGTATAGGACATTCCGTCTACATATATGGTTCCTACATTTTGAGTAATTGTAATTTGATCTGTAAATGCACCCATTGTAAATTGAATACGCTGTAGTGTAGAATTACTAGGACCAGAACTAAATGTAGTTGTATTTACTCCATCAGAAATTTGAGCTCTACCTGTTGGACTATTTCTTGCAATACTAATTGTAACAACTGTGCCTATTGGTAATTGATGAGCCAACTTAAATCTTGCAGATGTATTTGTACTATTTAATGTAGTTGAAATATTTAAGTTAGTAGCAAGAGTCCCAACGGGAGAAATTGGGCCATGTGAATTAGTTGGGTTTCCACCACCTGTAGTCAAAATAACATTTCCAGAAGTGGGTATAGGCTGTTCTGCTATTCCAGTAACAGTCAAGGTAGTGTCTACCGTCAAAGCGTTTACAGTAACTGTAGCAGTTCCCGTAGCGCTTAATGTTACTGTTTGATTTGCACCACCGTTAATATTATAGGTTACTACAGCTAAAGGTGTCCCTCCAGAAAAATTAAAAGTTCCATTTTGTCCTACAAATACAGATAACGGACTTGCTGTATTTGTTGTCATCGTTACTCCAGGAGTTGTTTCTATGCATACTTCATGAGAATAAGCACATCCGAAATTATCCACTACATTATAGGTATAACAAGTAGTTCCTAAAACTGTAGGTGTCACGGTTATTGTTTGACCAGAAGTACTAACTATACTTGGATTAGGAGACCAAAAAGAACTAACAATTGTAGGTGTAAATGAATAATCTGTATTAATTAACGAACTATCAAAGTCGATACTCCAATCAAAAATATAGCCATTATCTATTGTTAAATTATCAGTAACCACAATTGTCCAGTTACCATTTAAAGTACTACCGATTAAATTAGTAAATGGTTGAACAGGCATGTAATTGCCGGCATTAACCGAAGCTGAACTTGGACTACCACATGCGCTGGTTGGTCCATTTACTAAATAGGTTGTAGCTGTTGGCGTAAAACAATAGGTTCTACCTGTTCCAGGAACTGTTGAAGGGTCATCATTTGGGCAACCTAGATAAGTTCCACCACCACCACCACCAGTACCATTATATGCTTTTAATATAATTGATTGACCTGAAGGACTTATTAATTGTATTTGTAAATCTCCCAAATAGGAATGTTCCATATTTAAACAAACGGAAGTAATTTGACTCGCCGAAGTCAAAGTACTACCCAAAGCAAAACAATCAACAGGTACTTGGGTCTGGTATGACACGCCGCTTCCATCAGGCAAAAAAGTAGTTCCACTTACTGGTGGAGCACATTCTCTATTAAATGTAGTTGGATTAACAACTCCAGCGATTGTGGTTGATTGGCCTAAACAAATTTCATCATCTGCCGCTTCAGTTCCAGTAAAATTTGGATCTGTAGAAACATAAACCAACTGATTTATTCGATTAACACTTCGACATCCACTTTGGTCAATAGTATATAAACTAATTGAATATATGCCAGGATTTGGGTAGGAATGAGTTACGTTTTGTCCAACCGCGGTTGTGTTATCCCCAAAATTCCAGTGATAAATAGCCCCAGTACCGCTTGTCCCAAAAGTTGCTGCTCCATTAAATGTAATTACTTGATCTTGACAAACCTTTATAACGGTATCAGCTGCAGGAGCAGGATTTGAACTTGCAATTGAAGAGGTTATGGCTTGACAAGGTGGCCCACAAACTATTGACGCATCCCAACCCGCAGCATTAATCGAAGAATTAGAGGTAAATACAAAAATCAAACAACCATTCCCTGTGGGATTACTTGCCGTATAAGAAGGAATAACATTTGTTCCTGAATAAGTTCCTACTAACAATGCTGTTGCTAAATTATCTCCATCATAAATTGAAAATGTATCATTAGCAACATCAAAAGAATTGAAAAATACCGTGACAGATTGTCCTGCATTTGGACATATTTTTGTGTAGCCTCTTGTTGAAGTTAAATTATTAGGATAATTACCTGTTGGCCCACCAAGATCATAAAAATGGTCCCCTGCGCAATAATTTGGCGGTGGAGCACAGGTTACATTAGCTGTCCAACCATCTCTAACACCTGAGCCATCGCTTCTAAATACAAACGTTAAACAACCACTAGGATGTGTAGATGTAAAAGGCCCTGGAATTGTTGTTCCCCAGTAACCCCCAGCTAACCCGCCAGGTACATTTCCTGCGGGATTACCACTTGATATTAATGGAGAACTAGTGTCAGGACCATCATACACATAAAGTGCGTCCCAGTTAGTTTCAGTATTAAAAGATGTAAATGTAACAGTTACTAAATCCCCGGTATTTGTTGGACATATAACTACAGGAGAAGCTGAATTATTAGAATTATTAAGATACGTTCCTGTTGAGCCTCCATTATCTACAAAATTTCCTCCACAACCCGGAGGTAATTCTGAAGTCCTAAAATTACGAACAACAGACCATGGACTAGGGTTGTCAACATCACACATGGTTCTCACATAAAAATCATAACTTGTTAATGGTGATAAACCCGTTATGTTTCTAGGATTTGTAGTCGACTGAATTATTGTGCCTTGTGACGGCGTAGCTCCAGGGGTAAATCCTACTGGGCCATATTCTATTTCCCAAGGACCAGCAGGGTTAGGACTGTTCCAAGACAACATTGCCGAAGTAGCTAAAGGAGTTGCAGCTAAAGCAGTAGGAGTTAAACACTGTGAATCTACTTTAACATCATCTATTAACCATCTATCTCCGTTATCATTTTCCATTACAAATGCTATGAAAACATTTTGTCCAATGTATGCTGTTAATGGTACGAATTTTTGTTGCCACAAAGTAGGATCAAAATCGGTTTCTGTCCATGTTTGAACTGTTGTATATGCAGCAGGATTATTTTGATTTGTAGCTGGAATTGCAGGAGCAACTCTTATAGTATAAGTACTGCCAAAATTTGCTGTTTGAGTTTTTCGAGCATAGAAACGCACTTGTCCATTAGCTGGCACCAATACAGAAGGTGAAGCAAGCCAATCTATTGAAGTAGTTCCATCAGTTACATTTTGACCATTAATCCTAGCACAAGCTACACCTGTCCTAAAAAATGAGGTTGTACGAATCCACTGAAAGGTTCCTATTCCATTATCAAATGCGGCCCAACCAGTAGGCGGAAATGTAGTACTTTCAAAACCTTCTGGAAATTGTGCATAACCTAGTAGGGTAAAGAATGTCATGAAAAAAAGTAGTAGTTTTTTCATTATTTTAATATAAATTTAAGGTTTGATTAATCATTCAAAGTTAACAATTATTCTTATTTGGAAAACATCTATCGACGAAATATAATATATATTCGATAAAGTGTTTATTTTAACATAATATATTTTATGTATTTTTGTAAAAACTTTCTAAAATTAACATTTTGAAACCAAACTCAAAAATATATTTTGCTTCCGACCAACATTTTGGTGCGCCAACTTCAGAAATGAGTTTTCCTAGAGAACAAAAATTTGTGACTTGGTTGAACGAGGTTAAAAAAGACGCTGATGCCATTTTTTTATTAGGCGATTTATTTGATTTTTGGTTCGAATATAAAACGGTTGTTCCTAAAGGTTTTATTAGGGTTTTAGGTAAATTAGCCGAAATAAGAGATGCTGGAATTCCTATTTATTTCTTTGTAGGAAACCATGATTTATGGATGGGCGATTATTTTGAAAAAGAACTCAATATTCCTGTTTATCAAGACAATAAAGAATTTACCTTTAACGGAAAAACCTTTTTAATAGGACATGGTGACGGAAAAGGCCCTGGAGACATGGGTTACAAACGCATGAAAAAAGTATTTACCTATCCGTTTTTTAAATGGTTATTTCGTTGGTTGCATCCTGATATAGGCGTGAGATTAGCGCAATACTTGTCGGTTAAAAACAAGCTTATTTCTGGAGCTGAAGATGTTAAATTTTTAGGCGAAGAAAACGAATGGTTGGTGCAATATTGCAAACGTAAATTAGAAACCAAACACTACGATTTTTTTGTTTTTGGACACCGCCATTTACCTATGGAAATTAGTTTAAATGAACAGTCAAAATACATCAACTTAGGGGATTGGATTGGCTATTTTACCTATGGTGTTTTTGATGGCGAAACATTTGAATTGAAAAAATACGAATAATAAAAGTGCTTTTGAAAACGAATTTGCGTTAGGGATGGAAGCGGCATCCTCCGATAAACAAAAACAAAAATTTATTTGTAGTTTTTGTTAATCGGAGATATAGCGTACAGCCCGACCCTTGTGGTAACGCACAAAAAATTATTTTTCTATTTGTAAATCTCTGAATTTTGGTGAAGCAACTGCAGTGGTTCCCACTACGAGCAACGTCATAACTCCCCCAAATACGACAGCATTTACCACGCCAAACAATTTAGACGTTAGTCCACTTTCAAAGGCTCCTAATTCGTTTGAAGAACCCACAAAAATAGAATTTACGGATGAAACTCTACCGCGCATATCATCTGGTGTGTAAATTTGAAGAATTGTAGAACGAATAACTACTGAAAATCCATCGGTAACACCACTTAAAAATAGAGTTATAACTGAAATCCAAAAGTTTTGAGATAAACCGAAAACGATAATACAAATTCCAAATCCGAAAACGGCCAAAAGTAATTTTTTACCTGTATTTTTTTCGATTGAAAACATCGTAGAAGCTAACATTGTCAATAACCCTCCAATGGCTGGTGCGGCTCTTAAAATTCCGAATCCTTCTGAACCTACTTTTAAAATATCTTGTGCGAAAATGGGTAATAAGGCTACCGCACCGCCAAATAAAACCGCAAACATATCTAAAGAAAGTGCGTTTAAAATAATTTTATTTTGAAACACAAATCTAATTCCGGCTTTTAAACTTTCTGTAACCGGTTCGCCAATTTTTTTATTTAAAATAGGCTTTTTACTGATTTGTAACAACATAAAAATTCCTAAAATAATAGAAACTGTTACAAAAATCATGGAATTAAATACGCCAATTCCGCCAATTAAAAACCCAGCTAAAGCGGGTCCAATTACGGCAGAAATTTGCCAAGAGGAACTGCTCCAAGTAGCTGCATTAGTAAATTGTGATTTTGGCACAATTAATCCTAACAAACTAAAAACAGATGGAATGATAAACGAACGTATGATTCCGCCTAAAAAAACCAGTGCATAAATAGCATATAAAAAAGTTTGTTTTCCAATGGTTGTAGCGGTTTCAGGATGAACCAAATAACAAAATAATATGCTAATTGTTGCCGTTCCTGCAAAACATTTGAGCAACATAGCTCTTTTTTCCGATTGGTCTACAATATGTCCTGCAAACAACGCCATCACTATAGCCGGAATCACCTCCATAAGTCCAATTAATCCGAGCGACCACGGATTTTTAGTAATTCGGTACACTTCCCATTCTATAAGAACAAATTGCATAGACCAAGCCAATACAATCGCTAATCGCATGAGAATAAACCAGCGAAATTCTAAAATTCGTAAAGCGGAAAAAGGATCTTTTTTAGTCATTTGAACTATTAATGTCGCGTAATTGCAGTTGCAAAGTTACAGTATCTTTCCATTCATTTTCCTCCAAAGAGAAAATAGCATCAAATTTATTTTTATGGGTAACCCGATCTAATTTAGTTCCCAATCCAAAACCAATTGCTCCAAAACTTTCTGAATTTCCTTGCTTTACAAAGGCTTTCAAGTGTTCGTTTTCTGCACCTAAAGTCTTCGCATACCCAGAATCCGTTAATCCTTTTGCTAAAAATAAAGGTGTCATGTTTTCAGGACCAAAAGGCTCAAATTGTTTTAACAAACGCATTAATTTTGGGTTGATTTCAGCTAATTCAATTTCGGCATCGTATGAAATTTCAGGTGTCAACAAATCGGGATGAATGGTTTCTTGCACCACTTTTTCAAAGGCATTTTTGAAATTTTCGTAATTTTCTTCCTTCAACGTCATTCCTGCCGCATACATGTGACCACCGAATTGTTCCAAATGTTCGGCACACGCTTCCAACGCATTGTACACATCAAAATCTTTTACCGAACGTGCCGAAGCGGCTAATTTATCGCCACTTTTTGTAAAAACAATAGTCGGGCGATAATACTTTTCAACCAATCGAGATGCTACAATTCCAATAACCCCTTTGTGCCAATTTTCTTGATACACAACCGTTGAAAATCGGGTTTGTTCCTTATTTTCTTCTATTTGAAGCAAAGCTTCTTTAGTAATTTGTTTGTCCAATTCTTTTCTGTCCGAATTGTGTTGCTCAATTTCGGATGCAAATTGTTCGGCTTGTTCTAAATTGTATTCAGTTAAAAGCGCCACGGCTTCGTTACCGTGTTTCACTCTTCCTGCAGCATTGATTCTTGGTGCTACGATAAAAACCACATCGGTAATCGTTAAGACTTTTTTCTTTACATTTTGAATTAGCGCTTTTATTCCAGGTCGCGGATTCGAATTTATCACTTCCAAACCAAATTTTGCCAACACTCGATTTTCACCATTTATCGGAACAATATCAGCCGCAATTGCAGTCGCGACTAAATCTAAATATGCTACTAAATCGTCAATCGTTTGGTTTCTTTTTTCGGCTAAAGCTTGAATCAATTTAAACCCTACTCCACAACCACATAATTCGTCATACGGATAGGAACAATCTTCACGTTTTGGATCTAAAACCGCAATGGCATCGGGCAATGAATCGCCAGGTCGGTGATGGTCGCAAATGATAAAATCAATGTTTTTGGCTTTGGCGTAATTTACATGGTCAATTGATTTGATGCCACAATCCAAAGCAATAATTAAGGAAATAGCGTTGTCTTCGGCATAGTCAATTCCCATATAGGAAATGCCGTAACCTTCGTTATATCGGTCTGGAATGTACGTCGCCACATTTGGATAAAAACTGCGTAAATAACTTGAAACTAAGGAAACAGCAGTGGTTCCATCGACGTCGTAATCACCAAAAATTAAAATATTTTCATTGTTTGCTATGGCTTTTTCAATTCGAGAAACCGCTTTGTCCATATCTTTCATGAGATACGGATTGTGCAAATCGGCTAAAGTGGGACGGAAAAAGGTTTTGGCTTGTTCGAAGGTTTCGATTCCTCTTTGAACTAAAAGTGTCGCGATGATTTCATCGACTTGAAGTGCTTGCTGAATGGCTTGTACTTTTTCTGGATTAGGCTTAGATTTGATGGTCCAACGCATAGTGATTTTGGATTTACGATTTGTGATTTACGATTTTTGGCTTATAGTATTGAATAACAAAAGTATAAAAAAAATTCTTAGTTGTCATTTCGACGTAAGGATAAACTACATTTTAATTTATGATAAAATATCACTACTAAATAAATAACTACTCAAAACTGCCTACTAAAAACTGAACACTATTTCTTCCCACCAACACAAACCACAATTTCTCCTTTTGCGGGTTTTGCTTCAAAGTGTTTTAGGACTTCTTCGGCGGTTCCTCTTACCGTTTCTTCGTGTAGTTTGGATAATTCTCGAGAAACGGAAATAGGTCTGTCTGCTCCAAAGTAGTGTACAAATTCGGCTAACGTTTTGTTTAATTTATGTGGCGATACGTAGAAAATCATAGTGCGGTATTCTTCTTGTAACGCTAAAAATCGGGTTTGTCTTCCTTTTTTATCAGGTAAAAAACCTTCAAAAACAAATTTATCATTGGGCAAACTACTGTTTACTAAAGCCGGCACAAATGCGGTTGCTCCTGGTAAACAGTCTACTTCAATTCCGTTTTCTACACAAGCGCGAGTTAATAAAAATCCAGGGTCGGAAATGGCTGGCGTTCCAGCATCGCTAATTAAAGCAATGGTTTCACCAGCTTGTAAGCGCTTTACCAAATTTTCAACGGTTTTATGTTCGTTATGCATGTGGTGACTATGCATGTGTGTAGTAATTTCAAAATGTTTGAGTAATTTACCGCTTGTTCGTGTATCTTCTGCCAAAATTAAATCCACTTCCTTCAAAACAGCAATCGCTCTGAAAGTCATGTCTTCTAAATTGCCTATTGGCGTAGGAACTATGTATAATTTACTCATTTATTTTTTGTTTGTGGTTAAACGTCTACTGTTAATACTATGTTTCAAAAGCCATTAACCTTAAACTACAAACTAATTAAATTTATTCTCCACAATTTCTAAAAACCGTGTTTCAAATTCTTCTTTACCTACCCAATTGTTGTAATCTGGTTTTACAAAATCTAAAACAAATGATCTTGCTTCTTCTAAATTTGTAAAGGTATTTAATTGTGAAAGCACTCTATTTAAATCATCTGTATTCCCTGCAAATAGATTTTTTTCAAATGCAATTCTATCGTTCAAAGCTAAAACTATAGCTTTTCCATGCACTACTTCTTCTTTAGTTGTTTCTTCTGTTTTTTCTTCTTCAAAAGATAGTGCTGGTGACTCCATTTCAATTTCGTTAGCAATGGAAGGTTCAACAATTTCTTGTTTTACAGGAGAAGCGGCAACCGAATGATTATCTTTTTTTACAAATTCTGTTTCTTGATAATCGTGGACTAAAATATCGTCTAAACTAATTTGTTTGGAAACGGTTGTACCAATAATACTAGTGTCTTTTTTAGGAACTTCCTTCTCTTCATGAGCTATTTCTTCAATAAGCGGTACTTCTTCTTTTTCAATTGGTTCCTCTTCCATTTCAAGCTTTTCTTCTAAAGGCAAACTTTGTGCAGGTGCCTCTTGAATTACTTCGTTTGAAAAAATTTCTTCTTCCATTTCTTGAATATGAGCAGGGGCAGTAAATTCTACTTCGTCTACTTCATCTTCATCTACTTCAATAACACCTACAACTGTTTTTTCTAGTTTTTCTTCAAAAACAGTTTCAGGTATTTCATTTGTAACTAACTCAAAATTTTCTTCATAAAAACGCAATACGGTTAATTGTTCATACAATTTCTTTACCTCATCGTGTAATTGTGCTGTTTCTTTATAATTGTTAAGTTTTAATAAGCGATGTGCTATGCTAATTAATTCTCCTTCAATTTTTTTCTTCATATGGTTTGTTTTTTATTTTTAGGCATTTAACAGATGGCATTTTAAATGATTTACTTTCATCTGTTTATGTTTAAAATCTCTATTTGGTAACTTTTTATAAAACTAAATTTAGGTATAAACGATTTTTTAATACATTTGTTTGTTTTACAAAGGTAAAATAATTTCAAATTTAAAACACGAAATATATAAAATGTTTCTCGAAAATACAGTAAATCAAGAAGAACAATTTGGTTGGATAGAAGTTATTTGTGGTTCTATGTTTTCTGGTAAAACGGAAGAATTAATTAGACGTTTAAAAAGAGCACAATTTGCCAAACAAAAAGTAGAAATTTTTAAACCTGCAATTGATACCCGTTACCATAACGAAATGGTCGTTTCACATGATGCCAATGAGATTCGTTCTACACCTGTTCCTGCAGCTGAGAACATTAGAATATTAGCACAAGGATGTGATGTTGTAGGTATTGATGAGGCTCAATTTTTTGATGATGAAATTATTACTATTTGCAATGACTTAGCTAATAGTGGCATTCGTGTAATTGTAGCTGGTTTAGACATGGACTTTAAAGGAAATCCATTTGGCCCTATGCCTGCCTTAATGGCTACTGCCGAATATGTAACCAAAGTTCATGCGGTTTGTACACGAACAGGAAACTTAGCTCATTACAGTTACAGAAAAGCGGCGAGTGAAAACTTGGTTTTGCTAGGAGAAACAGAAGAATATGAACCTTTAAGCAGAGCTGCATATTACAAAGCAATGCGTGAACAAAAAGAAGAAGAATAATGACTATTTCTACTTTTTTTATTGAAGAAACATTAAACACATCGTTTTCAAATCATGCTGAAAATGTAGAATTTGACCATATTTCAATTGATAGTCGGTCGCTACAAAATAGTGCAACTACCTTATTTTTTTGCTTAAAAGGCCAAAATCATGATGCGCATGAATTTATCGCATCTCTAATTTTCAAAGGTGTTTCTTATTTTATCGTAGAATATATTCCTGCTGAATTTGAAGATAAAGCTCATTTCTGTGTGGTGCAAGATAGTGCCAAAGCCTTACAAAAAATGGCAACAGCTTATAAAAAAGCTTTTTCAATAGAAACAATTGGAGTTACTGGTAGCAACGGAAAAACGATAGTAAAAGAATGGCTAAATTTTCTATTAAGTCCAGATTATGCAATAGTCAGAAGCCCTAAAAGTTATAATTCGCAAGTGGGAGTGCCGCTTTCTATTTTTGGGATTAATGAAAAACATAATTTGGGCATTTTTGAAGCGGGCATTTCAGAAAAAGGCGAAATGGATGCTTTAGCAACTATTATTCAGCCAAATATAGGGGTGTTTACCCATTTAGGAACAGCTCATGACGAGGGTTTTCAAAACACCGAACAAAAATTAATTGAAAAATTAAAACTTTTTAAAAATTGTAAAGTCGTTATTCTTGAAAAGAATGATTTTGTTGAAAAACATTTAAATTGTTCGGCCTTTACGTGGAGTTTTGAAAATAAAAATGCAGATGTTGTAGTGCTTTCTAAAGAAAAAAAGGAGCAAAAAACACATATTACACTAAAGTATCAAAACAACTCTTTTAGTATTTGGATCCCATTTACCGAAGAATCAGCAGTGGAAAATAGTTTAACTTGTATAGCTTCAATGCTTTATCTTGGGATTACACCAGAAGTTATTGGCTCACGTATTTCACAATTATATGCAGTTGAAATTAGACTTCAGGCAAAAAAAGGAATCAATAATTGCTTACTCATTGACGATAGCTTTTCGAGTGATTACCAGTCATTAAAAATTGCCTTGGATTTTTTAGACCAACAAAAATTACATCAAAAAAAGACAATTATACTATCAGATATTTTTCAAAGTGGCTTAGACCCAAAACAATTATACACCAATGTAATTAAGGCGTTACAAAACAGCAAAATTGATAGAATAATTGCTATAGGTGAAACCATTAGTGCGCAATTAAAAGATTTGCCAAATGTATTTTGTTTCCCTTCAACACTCGTTTTTTTACAGCAGTTTAATACCCAATCCTTTCAAAATGAAACAATACTTGTTAAAGGTGCTAGAAATTTTCATTTTGAAGAAATTATTGTGCTTCTTGAGGAGAAAAAACACGAAACCAAACTAGAAATTAATTTAGATGCACTAACGGCTAATTTAAATTATTATAAGAGCAAACTTAAACCAGAAACTAAAATTATGGTTATGGTGAAAGCGTTTGGATATGGAAGCGGTGGCTATGAAATTGCAAAACATTTAGAACATCTAAAAGTTGCTTATTTAGGGGTTGCATTTGCCGATGAAGGAATCGAATTAAGAAAAGCAGGAATTACACTCCCTATTATGGTACTAAATCCTGAGAACAGTAGTTTTAATGCTATCATTGCTTATAATTTGGAACCTGAAATTTATTCTTTAAATGGATTAAAATCCTTTCTTGAATTAGCAAAACAAAAAAATCTACATCAATACCCAATACATATTAAAATAGATACGGGTATGCATCGTTTAGGTTTCAATACTGCAGAAATTGAGCCGCTGATTCAGTTGATACATCAAAATAATTTAGTTCAAGTAAAAAGTATATTTTCACATTTAGCCGCTAGTGATGATGTAAATGAAAAAGCGTTTACCTTAAAACAAATGCAACTTTTTTCAGACGCATATACTACTATAACAACTGCAATTCAATACAGACCTACTCGACACATACTAAACACTTCAGGGATTTTTAACTATGCCGAATATCAATTTGAAATGGTTCGATTAGGTATTGGTATTTATGGTTTTGGAAATTCTGAAGAGGAGTATAAACAGTTAGAAAATGTGAGTACGTTAAAAAGTATTATTTCACAAATTAGAACCATAGATGCTGGAGAAAGCATCAGTTATAACCGAAAATTTATTGCTCCTAAAAAAATGAATATCGCCACCATTCCTGTTGGCTATGCCGATGGTATAAGACGTGCTTGGGGCAATGAAAAGGGATATGTACTCATTAACCAACAAAAAGCCACTATAGTTGGTACTATTTGTATGGACATGCTTATGGTTGATGTAACAAACATTGATTGTCAAGAAAATGATGAAGTAATTGTTTTTGGCACACAACCTTCTATAGTAGAAATGGCAAAAGTTATTGGTACTATTCCATACGAGATTATTACAGGTATTTCACAGCGTGTGCAACGTGTTTTTTATAAAAATTAATAATTTTTACCTACTTTAGTTCCGAACATTTAACACAATTTAATATGCTTAAAGAATTTAAAGAATTTGCTATGCGTGGCAATGTAGTCGATTTAGCAGTAGGGGTCATAATCGGTGGCGCGTTTGGAAAAATTGTTAGTTCCTTTATTGAAGACGTTATTACGCCCTTAGTACTAAAACCAGCTTTAGAAGCTGCAAACCTTACTAAAATAGAAGAATTAACCATTTTTGGTGGTGTAAAATATGGTATGTTTCTTTCTGCTATAATTAACTTCGTTATCGTTGCTTTTGTTTTATTTTTATTAATTAAAGGAATGAATGCTGCTAAGAAAAAAGAAATTCCAGCGCCTACGACTCCAAAAGGCCCTTCACAAGAAGAATTATTAACTGAAATAAGAGATTTACTGAAAAAATAAACCATTATATAATTAAAAAAGCTGTTTCTCTCGAAACAGCTTTTTTAACAAACAAAACTATAATTAAGCCATTATATCAGCTGCTTTTCTATCTCTTAGCCAATATTTTACTCTTTTCACTAAATAGAACATTACAGGCACCATAACTAATGTTAATACAGTCGCATAGGTTAAACCAAAAATAATAGTCCAAGCCAAAGGTCCCCAGAAGATTACATTATCTCCGCCCATATACAAGTGAGGGTTTAATTCTGTGATTAATGAAAAGAAGTCAAAATTTAAACCAATAGCTAACGGAATCAATCCTAAAACTGCGGTTAATGCTGTTAACAATACAGGTCTTAAACGAGACTTACCTGATTCAATGATTACTTCTTTTATCTCTTCTAACGATAAATCATCATGACTTTTTAAGTTTTTATCGGCTACTTTTTTATCTAATAATAAGACAAAGAAATCCATTAATACAATACCATTTTTCACAACAATACCTGCTAGTGAAATAATTCCCATCATAGTCATTAAGATGACAAAATCCATATTGGCAATGACATAGCCATAGAAAACGCCACTAAAACTTAATAAAACCGTAAAAAGAATCACCATTGTTTTAGAAACCGAATTAAATTGTAACACAATAATAATCGTAATTCCAGCTAATGCTAAAAATAAGGCATACATCAAGAAACTTTGGTTTTTTCCTTGCTCCTCTTGTACTCCAGAAAACGAATAACTTATTGTTTTAGGGAAATCATATGATTTTAATTCTGTTTCAATTTGTTTCGTAATTTCATCACCATTGTACCCCGTTAACACATTAGAATAAATAGTCATAATGCGTTTTTGATTTTTTCTTTTAATTTGGTTATATGTAGTTGTTTTTTCTGTTTCAGAAATGGCAGAAATTGGCACTTGCATCATTTGTCCATTATTCTGATTTCTGAATGTTAAAGATTGATTGAACAATACATTTTCATTTTTACGTTGATCGTCTTGCATACGCATGGTGATATTGTAATCATCATCTCCCTCTTTGTATGTAGAAATTTCTTGTCCATATACGGAACGACGTAAATTAAAGCCTAATTGTCCTGTTGAGACACCTAAACTTCCTGCACTTACACGATCTACTTTTACTTCTAATTCAGGGCTATCTTTATTTACATCCACGCTTAAACGCTCAATACCTGGAATATTTTTTGAATTGATAAAGGCAATTATTTTATCAGCTTCTACTAACATTTCCTGATAATCAGAACCCGTTAATTGTACACTAATTGGGTATCCTGCAGGAGGTCCGTTAGCATCTTTCTCAACGGTAACTTTTGCACCTGCTATTCCTTTTACTTTTGCTCTAATTTCATCCAAAACATCAGAAGTATTCACGCCTCGTCTAAACTTGAATTCAGAGAAATTAACGGTAACTTTCCCTTTATAAGGTGTTTCTGAAGCCGAACCGGCATCTACATTTGGATTTCCAGCTCCTACCCCTACTTGAGAGACAATAGATTCTGCTAAATAATTTTTATTAGTTTCCTTATCTACATATTTATCTAAAATAGCAATTACCTGTTTTTCAACAAAAAGAGTAGCTTTGTTAGTTTTTTCAATATCCGTTCCTTGTGGGTATTCAATATACGTAATTACTTGATTTGGAATATTATCAGGAAAAAACAAAACTTTTCTTGGAAATATTCCTAACAATACAAAAGAAATAACTAACATAACAATTATTCCAACTAAGGCGTACCAAGCTTTTTTACCAGTTAATATTTTAGCCAAGAAGTTTTTATACTTATCTTCCATTTTTGGGAAAAAGTTATGTTGAAAATCTTGTGTCCATTGGTATAATTTCAGTTTGTATAACCACATTAATCCTAATGAAATAATTGCTAAATGCCCTATCGCTTTTGCAAATGTAGTATCTGTTAAATGTCCTAACGAAACAAAAACAATAGCTAAAACACCAAAAATCACCGTGTATAATTTTGCTGATTTAGTAGATACATTTCTATCTTCGGTATCCATAGAACCACCTGTCATGGCAGCATTTACTACCATAGCAACAAACAATGATGCTGTTAGTGTAACCGTTAATGTTATTGGAAAATATTTCATGAATTTACCCATGGTTCCAGGCCATAAGGCGAAAGGCAAAAACGCCATAAGTGTAGTTGCTGTTGAGGATATTACTGGCCAAGCGATTTCGCCAATACCAATTTTAGAAGCCGAAACTTTGTCCATGCCTTTTTTCATGTTCGCAAATACGTTATCGACCACTACAATTCCGTCATCAACCAGCATTCCTAATCCCATTACTAATCCGAAAAGCACCATCGTATTTAAGGTCAGTCCGAAGGCGGATAAAATAGTAAATGCCATCAACATTGAAAGAGGAATAGCTGCTCCTACAAACAACGAATTTCGTAATCCCATGGTAAACATTAAGACAATCATTACCAATACAATTCCAAAAATGATATGATTTGACAATTCATCTACTTGATGTTCTACCCGTGAAGACTGATCATTTGAAAGTTCAATAGCTAAATTTGAAGGCAAATATGATTCTTTTGCCTTTTCTAATTTTTCTTTAACTTGCTCTATAGCAGAAATCATGTTTTGATTTGAACGTTTTTTTACATTTAACATGACTACTTCTTGCCCTTTTTCGCGAGCATATGTGGTTTTTTCTTTTTCTTTAAAACGAATTGTAGCAATGTCTTTAAGATAAACTGTTCCTCCAAAAGATTTAACAATTACGTTTTCTAATTCTTTAGGGTCTTTAATTTCTCCTACAATTCTAATATTATTTCTAGACCCTTGTGAAATTAAATTTCCACCCGACAACGTCATGTTTTCATATTTAACGGCGTTTTGAATTTCATCAAATGAAACCTTTGCCGCCATCATTTTAAAGATATCAACCGCAATTTCTACTTCTTTATCATCAACTCCTAAAATATCAACTTTTTTTACTTCAGGAATTTCTTCAATATCATCTTGTAATAATTCGCCATATTTTTTAAGCTGTTGCGTTGTGTAATTTCCTTTTAGATTAATATTTAAAATAGGTACTTCTTCCGAAATATTTAATTCAAAAACACTAGGCTCCACTTTACTCCCGTTGTCTAAGTTTGGCCAATCAGAATCTGCTTTTTTAATATCAACTTTGTCTTTAATCTTAGTTTTAGCTTCTTCAATTCCAACTTTATCGGCAAACTCGACAATTATCATTCCATAATCTTGAAAAGAACTTGATGTGATTTTCTCTACTCCAGAAATATTTTTAATTTCTTTTTCTAATGGTTTAATAATTAATTTTTCTACATCTTCGGCAGAATTTCCAGGAAAAATTGATGAGATATAAACTTTATTCTCAATAATTTCAGGAAAATCCTCACGAGGCATAGTAACATAAGCTATTACTCCTGTAATAACAATAAGCAATGTTAAGATGTAAACGGTCACTCTGTTGTCTACAGCCCAACTTGATATTCCGAATTCTTTGTTTGTATGTGACATAAATTATGTTTATAAGGTTTATTTTTAAATTTTTATTTATTTAAAATTTACTCTTGTTTTAATTGTGCTTTTTGCAAAGCATCTAATAAAAATGTAACTTCTTGAAGATTTATTCTTATTTCTAAATATTTAGATTCTTCAATATAATTTAAGTCTAATGCAATAATGAGTTGATTTAATAATTCTAATCCAGAACCAAAAGCAATTTCTGTAAATCGTGCTTTATCTTTATTCGTTCTTCTACTTGAGCCTTCTGCCAAATTTGAAGGAATAGATAATGAACATCTTCTCATTTGACTGGTTATTCCAAACGCTTCTTCCTTTGGAAATGTTGATGTTAATTTATAGATTTCTTTTGTAAGTGCTCTTGACTTTTGCCAAACTAATAAATTCTCAAAAGAATATGTTTTCAATTTATATTCCATCATAAACTTAAATAAACAATATACACTTTATAAACTAGAAATTAAGTTTCATTCCGTCTGCAATACTATTAGCGCCTTCTGTAATAATAACATCATTTGCAGCTAATCCGCTTAGAATCTCAGTTACATTATCTGAAGATTTGCCGACTTTTACGAGTACTTTTTTAGCAATAGCTTTATTGTCTTTCACTTGTGTGGCTACATATACAAACTTATTGTGTGCAGCGTCTTCTTGTACAACATTAGTAGGTACAACTATAGCATTAGTAATCGTATAATCAATAATTTTTAGTTTAGCTACTTGATTTGGACGCAATAAATTATCTGGATTTGGCAAACTTACCTCAATACCAAAACTTCTATTATTAGGATTAATAAAGCTTCCTACTTGTCTTACTTTCCCTTTATAAGTCTTACCTAAAGAAGTTAAGTAAACATCTACCAATGTGCCTGGTTTTAATTTTCCAATATACGTTTCAGGCACAGTAGTTTGAACATACATATTTGCTAAATTTACAATGCGCATTAATCCTTGTGGATTTGGAGCAACTACCTGACCTCTTTCAACAAAAACCTCATCAATTGTTCCTGAAAAAGGCGCTCTAATTACTGTTTTTGCCACTTGCGCTCTCATTTGTGCGACAGCCTTTTGAGCTGAAATCATTTGTGTTTGGGCTTGTAAAAACTGGATTTCAGATCCAATTTTTTTATCCCAAAGATTTTTTTGTCTTTCATAAGTAGTCTTCGCTAAAGCATATTGATTTTCAATGCTAGCCAATTGTTGTCCCATTCCAGCATCATCAATTTTTCCTAAAACTTGACCTTTTGCTACACGCTGCCCTGCTTTTACATTAAGAGTAACTAGCGTTCCACTAAATTCAGGCTGAATTAAAATGTTTTCTTTTGTTTCGACACTTCCTTGAATTTCTAAATAATGATTAAAAACAGTGTCTTTTAGAGTTAGTAAGGAAACTAATGAGGCTGTTTCAGGAGCTTTTTCTCCTGCTAATGCTGTTTCTATTTTTGAAAGCTCTGCTTGCAATGCAGACTTTCTCTTATTTAATTCTGTTTTATTCTTTTCTTTAATTAAATCGTCAGTAGATTTTTGCCCACAAGACAAAACTACTAAAGCGGCTAAGGTTAAAACTATTTTTTTCATAGGTTTCATTTTTAATTTTTTAAGACGTAACATAATTATTTTATGTTGGTTAATTGATTAATTTTTCTAAAGCTGCTCTTTTATTGATAACGTCAAGCATAGCTTGTAAAGACTCTTGTTGGGCAGTGTATAATTGTTTTTGAGCATCGGCAAAATCGAAACTCGTTGACAATCCTTCTTTAAATTTAATTTCTTGTTTGTTTTCAATGCGTTCGGCTAATTTTAAATTGGCTTGAGCAATGGAATACTTTTGAATACAATATTCATACTCGCTTTTTGCTTGTTGAAATTGTAATTTTAGTTTTTGAGTCGTTTCTGTCAATTGAACTTTTGCTTTTTCTAATTCAATTTGAGCTTGTTGTGTTCTAGCAGTTCTGCCAAAACTACTAAAAATAGGTACGTTTAATCCTAATCCAACATTTGAAAAATTATACCATTTTTGGCTAGTATTCATGATATTAAATTGATTAGAAAATGTGTTATATCCAAAATTTATTTGTGCACCAAGTGATGGTAATGCTTTACTTTTTTCTAATTTAACTAATAACATTTTACTCTGTTCAATGTTCTTCCCTATTTGAAAATCAATGTTTTTTTCAACTTCAAATGTTTCTAATAATAAATTTAAATCAATGTTTTGTTGGGTTAAAACATCTAATTTATCTGTTAATTTTAAGTCGCTTTCGAGATCAATACCTACGATTAATTTTAACATATTAAGCGCAATCTGTTTTTGTTTTGTAACATTATCTAAAGCGCTTTGTAAAGAATTTAAGGTAATTTGTAACTGTTCTACACTTTCTTCTTCTATTAATCCGTTTTTATAAATTTGTTTAGTATCAGATAGAATTTTTTCTACTATCGTTTTGTTTTTATTTAGTACTGCAATATTTTCTTCCGCAAATAATACATTTCCATACGTATTAATAACAATTTCTTTAATCTCTTGATTTGTTTTTACTATTGCATTTTCAGATATTTTCAAATACGTTTTTGCTGATTGTAAACCAACCAAATAAGAGCCATCAAATATCAATTGATTTAAGCTTACCGATGTAATCGCATTATGTTTTGTTCCAAATGCTATTCCAATAATTTCATCTGCTGGTGCTGCCGGATTAAACGTATTTGCGGCTACTCCTTGTTTTTGAAATTCAAACGTTTTTAAATAGGAAACAGAACCCGAAATTTGTGGAAGTCCCATAGTGGTTGTTTCCCATTTTTTCTTTTTTGCAATTTCCAAATCCTTTGACGCATTCACTACACTGTAATTATTTTTTTGCGCATACTCAATGGCTTCTTTCAAAGAAAAAACAAAAGAATTTGTTTTTTCTTGAGCAAAAAGGCTATAACTAATTGTCAAGCAAGTTATCCATGTTAATTTTCTCATTTTTTCTATCATTTATTCTTTTTTAAGTGTTTTTCTAATTCTTGTAAGCCCTCTTCTGTACAAATTCCTCTTAAGTGGTATTCTAAATAAAGGAGTTGAATTTCATTTGAAGGAAATTGTTCTAGGTTAAATATTTCGGTATCTTTTAAACTGGTCATACCTGCAAAATAAAATCTTGCAATTAAAGGTACATTAATTTCTTTTCTAAAAAATCCTTGTTCAATTCCTTTTTGCAAATTAGCAACTACGCAATTGCCCATTTTGTCAAATTGTTTTAACATTAGTGTTTTATGAATCTTAGGGTAATATTTCTGAAGCTGGTATATAGGAGATGTACTTTCATTTTTTAAATTTTTCATTACAAAATCCTTAATTAAAAATAATTCTTCAATTGGATTATACCCTAACGCAAAAATGGCATCAATCCCCGTTGAAATAGTATCAAACAAATACATTGTAGATTCTTCTACTAGCTCATCTTTGTTGCCGTAGTGTTGATAGATGGTTTTTTTTGAAATTCGCATTTCAGTAGCAATATCGTCCATCGTAACGCTTTTAAAACCAAGCGTTAAAAATAAGTCCGTAGCTTTACTTAATATTTGTAATTTCATTATTTACTTAAAAATGGTGTGCAAAAATAACCAGGAAACTTTAAATACAAAAATAGTTTCCCAAGTTTTTTAAAAAAATTAACAATTGAATAACACTAAGCAATTCTAACAAATAACTTATCTTAGCAAAAAAATATAGAAATGTTAAGCTTACAACAATTTCAAGAGGTTGTTAAAAATCACTTTGAAAACACTAATTTAGACAAGGAACCAAAAAATTTATACACTCCTATTTCCTATATCCTAGAATTAGGAGGCAAAAGAATTAGACCTGTTTTAACGTTACTGTCAACGGCTGTTTTTGATGGTGACTATAAAAAAGCGCTACCAGCAGCTACGGCAATAGAAGTTTTTCATAATTTTTCATTAATTCATGATGATATTATGGATGATGCACCTTTGCGAAGAGGAAAACCAACCGTACATGAAAAATGGAACATAAATACGGGTATACTTTCTGGAGACGCTATGCTGATTTTGGCGTATCAATATTTTGAAAACTATAAGCCTGAAATTTTTCAAAAACTAGCTAAATTATTTAGTAAAACGGCCTTAGAAGTTTGTGAAGGGCAACAATATGATGTGGATTTTGAAACACGAACAGATGTTACCATTTCTGACTATTTGAAAATGATAGAATACAAAACCGCTGTTTTGCTTGGTGCTGCTATGAAAATGGGTGCTATTGTAGCGGAAACTTCTGAAGAAAATGGAAATTTAATTTATGATTTCGGATTAAACTTAGGCATTGCTTTTCAATTGCAAGATGATTACTTAGACGCTTTTGGAAACCCAGAAACTTTCGGCAAACAAGTGGGAGGAGATATTATCGAAAATAAAAAAACGTATTTATTTTTAAAAGCAATGGAGTTTGCAAATGCAAATGACAAACAACAATTATCACATTTATTCTCTATTCAATTAGCTGATAATGCAGAAAAAATTGAAACTGCTAAAAAAATATTTGTAGAAAGCGGCGCAAGCGAAGCAACTAAAAAAGCGATAGCAAATTATACCTTAAAAGCTTTTGAAACTTTAGAAAAAATGGCTATAGATGACGAAAAGAAAGCTATTTTAAAAGCCTTTGGGGAAAATTTAATGGGAAGAAACGTATAATTAATCACATGCAATTACCGTATCAACTTCAAAATTTAATTTTAAACTATACTTGATGTTGATATTTAAAGCTTTGTTATTGATTTTTGAATTTGTTATTGTAATTAAAAATGTATCATTCACCTGCAACTATTGACGCCTTAATTTCGCAAGCCGAAGAAGAAAATTTGTATTTCAAATTGATTGAACAGGTCAACAAAGATTTTGCCTTAGCTAATGAAAATATTGATATTCCAATCAGTATTTTGCCTTTTGAATTTAAAAATAGAATTCAAGAAAAATTACTGTATTTAATTCAACGTAAATTTACCGAATACTTAAATCTACTTTATATCATTGATGTTTCAGAAGACCAAATAAAAAAATTAGATGGTTCTGACCTGGTTCAACTAGCCGAACAAGTTGCTTTTTTAATTCTGAAAAGAGAATGGCAAAAAGTTTGGTTTAGAAAATATTATTAAAATTGAATTCTTACAAAAGGCATATAAGCTTGTGCATAAACATTATTACGTTCTTTGTACAAAATATTATAACGTACACCTACAGTTACATTTTGAGATCTATACCCTGCACCTAAAAACAAAGATGTATTCCAAAAATTTCGATTGGCTTGTGAATTGGTAGCAAAACTATTGTTAACTCTAAGTTGCTCAACCTCAACAGACAATTGCATTTCTTCAAAAGCATTAAACAATCCAATAGTGCTTACTCCATAAATTGCCGAAGAAAAATAACCACTTTGTTTACTGTAACTCCCTATTAAACCACAACCTACGGCTGTTTTAGAATTAAAATTATAATACGCGGTTGGCGCTAATGAAACATCTGTAAAACCGCCTCCTACTGCTAATCCTAACCCGCCTCCATAAGTAACATGCTTCCAAAAATTACTATTAATCTTAGAACCACTTTCTTCTTGAGCCGTTAAAATTGAAAAATTCAGAATTAAAACCCCTAAAAAAAATGATTTTGATAACTTTAAGCATTTTTTCATATTCATTTTAAACAATTTATAATTTAGTGTATAAAAGTATAAAATTCTTTGAAAGATTAGCAGAAAAGTTTATACTTTTGCATTAATTTTTTAACCCCAAAGATTGATACATCAATATCATGGATAGGTTTTCATTTTTAAACGCAGCACACACAGCATACTTTGCTGAACTATACGATCAATATTTACAAAATCCAGATAGCATAGAGCCTAGCTGGAGAAGCTTTTTTCAAGGTTTTGATTTTGCAAACGAATTTGCAAACCCTACTGAAGAACTAGGTAATGTAGCTATTGACCACTCTAATCTTTCAGAGAAAATAGAGAAAGAGATACGAGTTATTCAACTTATTGAAGCATATAGAACAAACGGACATTTGTTTTCAAAAACGAATCCTGTTAGAGATAGAAGAACATTTTCTCCTTCTTTAGCTATTGAAAATTTCCATTTGTCTTCGACAGATTTAACGACTTTGTTTCAATCTTCGACATTAGTAAACAAAACACCCATAACATTAGGTGAACTAATTCAACTGTTAGAAAAATTATTTTGCCAGTCTTTAGCTTTCGAATACAAATACATTCGTGACCCAAAAGCAATTCAATGGATTGAATCAAAAATAAACGCTATGACTGACGAAGTTTCGTCAGAAAGAAAAAAAATAATTCTTGAAAAACTTAACGAAGCCGTTTCTTTTGAAAACTTTTTACACACCAAATATGTAGGGCAAAAACGTTTTTCTTTAGAAGGTAACGAAGCTGTTGTTCCTGCTTTTGATTTACTTATTGAAGATGCAGCACAAGCAGGCGTTGAACAAGTTGTACTAGGTATGGCGCACAGAGGGCGTTTAAATATTCTAGCCAATGTTTTTGATAAACCTACAAAAAATATCTTCAGTGAATTTGATGGAAAAGATTATGCAGATGAAGATCATTTTGATGGAGATGTAAAATACCACCTTGGAATTACAACCCACAAAACCACTAGAGCAGGAAAAGCAATAAATATTAACTTAGTTCCAAATCCATCTCATCTAGAAACAGTAGGTGCCGTAGTTGAAGGCATTACACGTTCTAAACAAGATAGATTATTCGCAAACGAACCTAAAAAAGTATTACCTGTAATTGTACATGGAGATGCTGCCGTTGCCGGACAAGGCTTAGTCTATGAAGTAGCACAAATGGTAAGTCTTGATGGATATAAAACACAAGGGACAATCCATGTTGTAATTAATAACCAAGTAGGATTTACCACTAACTACACAGATTCAAGATCTGCTACTTATTGTACAGATATAGCAAAACTTACCGCAGCTCCAGTTATTCATGTAAATGCTGATGATGCTGAGGCGGTTGTAAAAGCTATGACATTTGCCTTAGAATACAGAATGCAATTTGGATTAGATGTGTATATAGATGTATTGGGTTACAGAAAATATGGTCATAACGAAGGAGATGAACCTCGATTTACACAACCAAAATTATACAAAACACTAGCTAAACACAAAAACGTTAGAGATATTTATGGTGCTAAATTAGCCGAACAAAATATAATTTCCTCTTCATATGTAAAAGAAATTGAAGAGGCATACAAAGCTAAATTAGATGAAAATTTAAACGCTTCAAGAGCGGAAGAACTAACAGTAATTACTCCATTTATGCAAGATGAATGGGTTGGTTTCACAAAAGCTAACAGAACTAAAATGTTAGAAAAAATCAACACCGCTGTAGATAAAAAAATATTAACTGACATTGCAAAAGTAGTTACTGAATTGCCTACCGATAAAAAATTTATTAGTAAAATACAAAAACTAATCAACGACAGAAAAGTAATGTATTTTGACACAAATAAGTTAGACTGGGCTATGGGCGAAATGTTAGCGTATGGCTCTTTGCTAACGGAAGGCTATAATGTACGTATTTCAGGGCAAGATGTAGAAAGAGGAACTTTTTCACATCGTCATGCGGTTGTAAAAGTAGAGGAATCTGAAGAAGAAGTTGTATTACTAGATCATATTCCAAACAAAAAAGGAAAGTTTAATGCTTTCAACTCATTATTATCAGAATATGGTGTAGTAGGTTTTGATTATGGATATGCGTTAGCATCGCCAAAAACACTAACCATTTGGGAAGCACAATTTGGAGATTTTTCAAATGGCGCTCAAATTATGATTGATCAATACATTTCTGCTGCGGAAGACAAATGGAATAGTCAAAATGGATTGGTTTTCTTAATGCCTCATGGGTATGAAAATCAAGGTGCTGAGCATTCGTCTGCAAGAATGGAACGTTATTTACAATTGTGTTCTCAACAAAATATGTTTGTGGCAGATTGTACAACCCCTGCAAATTTCTTCCACTTATTGAGAAGACAAATGCTAACGAATTACAGAAAACCATTGATGGTATTTACACCAAAAAGTTTACTGCGTCATCCAGAGGCTGTTTCAGGGGTAGAAGAGTTTGCTTCTGGCACATTCCAAGAAGTAATTGATGATGTACATGTACATGCTGCAGATGTAAAAACATTAGTATTCTGTACAGGTAAATTTTATTATGATTTAAAAGCAGAAAGAGAGAACTTAGGAAGAAACGATGTAGCTTTAGTTCGTATTGAACAATTATTCCCTTTAGCAATAGATCAATTACAGGCAGTCATTGCTAAATATTCAAATGCCAATGATTATGTTTGGGCACAAGAAGAACCAAAAAATATGGGCGCTTATGGTTACATGCTAATGAATTTTGATTTAGTAAAATTAAGACTAGCCTCATCACCAGCTTATAGTGCTCCTGCTGCTGGTAGCTATACGCGTTCTAAAAAACGCCATGCGGCTACTATTGCTAAAGTATTTGATAAAAATTTATAAAAAATAAATCGTATTTTTGAAATAACATATAACAACACTTTATAAAATTATATACCGATGATTTTAGAAATGAAAGTCCCTTCACCAGGGGAATCAATAAAAGAAGTAGAAATTGCTACTTGGTTAGTAAAAGATGGAGATTATGTAGAAAAAGACCAGGCAATTGCTGAGGTTGATTCAGATAAAGCAACACTTGAATTACCAGCTGAAATGAGCGGAATTATTACGCTTAAAGCGGAAGAAGGTGACACTGTGGCTGTAGGTGCTGTAGTTTGTTTAATTGACACAGATGCTTCTAAACCAGAAGGCGGTGCAAGCGCTCCAGCAACCGAGGCACCAAAAGCTGAAACTAAAAAAGAAGATGCACCAAAAACAACACCTGTGCAAGAAACTACTTATGCAACGGGTTCAGCTTCACCTGCAGCAAAGAAAATATTAGCCGAGAAAAACATTCAGCCTTCTGATATTGTAGGAACAGGCAAAGGAGGTAGAATCACAACCGAAGATGCGGCTAATGCTGTACCATCTATGGGAACACCTACAGGAGGTTCTCGTGGTTCCGAACGAACAAAACTCTCTATGTTACGTAGAAAAGTAGCTGAACGTTTAGTTGCTGCTAAAAACGAAACTGCCATGTTAACTACTTTTAATGAAGTTGATATGACAGCTATCTATGCGTTACGCGAACAATATAAAGATGAGTTTAAAGCAAAACATGGTTTAGGATTAGGGTTTATGTCGTTTTTCACTAAAGCTGTAACTAGAGCTTTGCAATTGTACCCAGATGTAAATTCAATGATTGATGGTCAAGAGAAAATATCTTATGACTTCTGTGACATTTCAGTTGCAGTTTCTGGACCAAAAGGACTTATGGTACCTGTAGTTAGAAATGCCGAATTATTATCATTCCGTGGCGTAGAAGCAGAAATTAAAAGACTCGCTATCCGAGCTCGTGACGGGCAAATTACTGTTGATGAAATGACGGGTGGTACATTTACTATTTCTAATGGTGGTGTATTTGGTAGTATGTTGTCTACACCAATTATCAATCCTCCACAATCAGGAATTTTAGGTATGCACAACGTGGTAGAGCGAGCTATTGTTAAAAATGGACAAATCGTAATTGCTCCTGTTATGTATGTTGCCTTATCTTATGATCATAGAATTATTGATGGTCGTGAATCAGTTGGATTCTTAGTAGCTGTTAAAGAAGCATTAGAAAATCCAACGGAACTATTAATGGATAACAATCCTAAAAAGGCATTAGAACTATAATTTCAACCCTTTTTAAAATAAACTTAAAACCCGATTACATTTCTAATCGGGTTTTTAAATGTAAAAATATGACCTCTTACCTATCCCTATTAAAAAATATTTTAAACGAAAAATGTCCAAAATGTGAGCAAGGAAAAGTATTTGCTACATCAGGAAATTTACTCTTATTGCGGATTCCAAAAATGCATGAACACTGCTCAACTTGCAACCATAAATTTGAAAAAGAACCAGGCTATTTTTTTGGATCTATGTTTGTAAGCTATGCGCTTGCAGTAGGAGAAATGCTATTGTTGTTTTTGTTTTTACATATATTTATTTCTAGTTATGTAACTATTATTCTTAGTATCGTAGCAGCAACATTACTATTAAGCACTTTTAATTTTAGATGTTCAAGAATGATATGGATCTATATTTTTGATGGAACGAATAGAAAATTATAAAATACAGAACTCTCATTTACAGGAAATATTTTTGTTTATTTGTAAGATTACAATTGCCATAAACAAAATCGTTTGTATGCAAACACCAATTAAGATAGGCGATATCATTTGACCAATAAAAAACAAATAATTAGCTACATATGAAAAAGAACCCGAAACAAGCTGCGATAGGATTTATATTTATTACCATGTTAATTGATATTACAGGATGGGGGATAATAATTCCTGTAATTCCAAAATTGATAAAAGAACTGATTCATGGTGATATTAGTGAAGCAGCAAAAATTGGAGGTTGGTTAACATTTGCCTATGCATTTACGCAATTTATTTTTGCGCCACTAATTGGTAATTTAAGTGATAAATATGGGAGAAGGCCTATCATTTTAATCTCGCTATTTGCTTTTTCTATGGACTACTTGTTATTGGCTTTTGCACCTACAATCACTTGGTTATTTGTAGGAAGAATTATAGCTGGTTTAACAGGCGCAAGTATTACAACTGCTTCAGCTTATATTGCAGATGTGAGTACACCCGAAAATCGAGCAAAAAACTTTGGAATGATTGGTGCCGCTTTTGGCTTAGGCTTCATTATTGGGCCCGTAATTGGTGGTTTACTAGGACAATATGGCGCTCGAGTACCATTTTATGCTGCTGCTGTATTGTGTTTACTCAACTTTTTATATGGTTTTTTCATTTTACCTGAATCATTAGATAAAGAAAACCGAAGAGCTTTTGATATTAAAAGAGCTAATCCAATTGGCGCTTTATTACATGTAAAAAAATACCCTAAATTAATTGGTCTTGTTTTCGCTATATTTTTATTGTACGTAGCATCTCATGCTGTTCATAGCAATTGGAGTTTCTTTACTATGTATCGCTTTAATTGGGATGAAAAAATGGTTGGTATTTCCTTAGGCGTAATTGGTTTATTAGTTGGGATTGTTCAAGGTGGATTAATCAGATGGATTAATCCTAAATTAGGAAATGAAAAAAGCATCTATGTAGGTATGGCTTTATACACGATTGGTATGTTTTTGTTTGCCACAGCAATAGAAAGTTGGATGATGTTTGTTTTTCTTATTCCTTATTGTTTAGGCGGAATTGCTGGACCTGCAATGCAAGCCGTTATTTCTGAACAAGTTCCTTCAAATGAACAAGGCGAAATACAAGGGACATTATCGAGCTTAATGAGCGCCTCGGCTATTATTGGTCCTCCAATGATGTCGACTGTTTTTTATTTTTTTACACACAATGAAGCGCCTTTTCTATTTCCAGGAGCGCCTTTTGTATTAGGAGGATTCTTAATGTTACTGAGTACAATTATTGCGTATTTTTCTTTTCGTAAAAAACAAAATGCTGTTTAAGTTACCTTAAACAGCATATAAAAAATATAGCTTATATTATTCTAAAATTAAATATTGCCATGCTTGTAAACCAATAGGTGCATCGGTTCTAAATTGAATTTTATTTCCCGACATATATTCGGTAAAATCACCTTTTAATTGAATTTTTGTTTCAATCGATTGATTCGATAAATTTGCTATGAAAATTACTTTTTTACCATCTTTTTCACGTTCAAAGGCTAAAATTTTATCATCATTGGCGGTTGGAATTCTTTTGTATGATGCAGCATTTTTACCTCCGTTTAAAGCAATATTATCTCGTTTTAATTGACCTAATTTTTTGTAAATAGCCATCATTTTCCCTTCTGTATGGTCAAATTGATCTTTTTCAAAAAATTTCAAACGTTTATTTAAATCATATTCTTGACCATTATAAATCAATGGCATCCCCGGCATGGTAAATGACAACGCTGCAAAAACCTCAACAGCATTTCCTAATCTTTCATATTCTGTTCCGTTCCATGAATTTTCATCATGATTTGAAGTAAATACCATATAAACATCATCTTTCTCATTTGATGTTAATACTTTTTGCATATAAGCATCAAAGTCTTTAACTGTGTTTTCACCTTTGTAAATTTTATTAAATATATGATGAACTGTCCAGCCGTATTGCATATCAAAAGCATCTTGCATTAAATCGGGTTGCTCTGCTTCCATTAACATAAAGACAGGCTTAATTTTGTTTAACTCTTTTGCTGTATTGTCCCAAAAATCTCTTGGCACTTCCATAGCTACATCACAACGATAACCATCAATATTATGCTTTTCAATCCAATATTTCATGTCTTCTAACATTGCTTTTCTCATGTTTGGATTATCATAATTTAAATCCGCCACATCCGTCCAATCAAATGGAGAAACCATGTTTCCGTTTTTATCGCGTGTATAGTAATCATTATGCTCAGTTACCCAAGCATGATCCCAAGCTGTGTGATTTGGTACCCAATCCAAAATTACATAGATGCCATTTTCGTGCGCTGTTTTAACTAATTTATCAAAATCTGCCTTTGTTCCATAATTAGGCGTCACACTTCTATAATCTTTTACAGCATAATGACTTCCATAATATTTAGCTTTTTCATTTTCAGGTATTTGCTCAATTGAAACATTACCATACGCTTTTCTATTCTTCATTCCCACTTCATGTATTGGCATTAACCAAATAATTTTTACACCTAAACTTTTCAATTTAGGAATGTCTTTTGTAAAAGCATTAAATGTTCCTTCTGGGGAATATTGGCGAATATTTGCTTCGTAAATTATAGCATTTTCCATTTGACTTGAATCATACTTCAATACAGTAGATTTCATATCATTTTGTGCTGAAGCACTGATACATATTAAAAGTGCAGCAAATGAGGTGATAAATTTTTTCATTTTCTTCTATTAAAAATTAATTTCTATTGTGTTTTGGTTATTTTCTTTTTCTGCTTTTATGATTAATGTTTGTGTTTGTTTATTAAATTCAAAAGTTCTGATGTTTCCATTTACCTTTATGTTTTTTGGAGCTTTGTTACAATTATGAATTACTATTTCAAATTGTTTCGTTGTCATTTTATAGTTTCCTCTTGAAATAGCTTCTGTGCTTATTAAAAGTTTTTTGTTGTTTTGAGTACTTTTAAAATGAATCGTTCCATAATCATTTTTAACAATTGCTTCAGGTGTTTGTCCGTTATCTTCATACATATATCCTGCTGCAGTAGTTTCATTATCTCTAAAATAATGCACGACTATTTCGTCATAATTAATAGCTGAAGTCGTTTGTGCTACTTTATACATAGGAATAAAACTTCCTGCTTTCACAAATGTTGGGATATAATTTTCTACTAATGAAAGTATTTCTGTTGCACCTGCTTCATAGCGTTTTCCAGTATAAAAATCATACCAATTTGCCGATTTAGGAAAATATATCTCTTTCGTTTTTTGAGCTTTTTCAAGAATAGGGTAAATTAAAAAATCATTCCCCCATAAATACCCATCAGCTTTTGAGAGTAAATTATTTGTATCGTCTTCAAAAAACAGAGGTCGCATAAGCGGTGTACCTGTGGTCGAATTTTTGTAAGCCAACGTATAATTATAAGGTACTAATTGGTAACGCAATTCGATTGCTTGTTTGGCTATTTTTTTTGCCCAGTCGCTTCTGTAAACAGCTTCTGAAGGCACTTCTTCTTGTGCGTGTGGTCTAAATACGGGATTAAACACGCCATATTGTAACCATCTTACATATAATTCATCGTCAAGGTTTGCGCCAGCAAATCCACCTAAATCTGAATGCATATAAGCCATGCCTTGCATTCCCATTTGTAATGCAATCTCCACTTGTTTTGACAAGCCTCCCCATGTTCTATTGACATCTCCACTCCACGGAATCATTCCATAGCGTTGTGACCCTGCTGCACCAGCCCGCATTAGAATAAATGGCCTCTGAGTAGGGAAATCTTTCTGATAACCTTCATAAATCATTTTTGCCCATTGATGCCCATAAATATTGTGCACCTCGTCTGCTAAACCTTTTACGGAATGAGCAAAAGAAGGGAAAACTTCGGGCTCACCTAAATCACCCCAAACACCTCCTACTCCATTATTTATTAAATTTTTATAAATGTCCCAAAACCATTTTTCCCCTTCTGGTTTAAAAACATCAACTAATCCTGTATTTCCAAAATAAAAGTCCCATGTAGCTGGTTTACTACCTTCTGAAGTACATAATACATTTTTAGCCACTGCATCATTCCATTTAGCCGAAGTAGTTAAAATAAATGGTTCTGTTATAGGTATCGTTTTTACTCCAATTTTATTAAAATCGCTTACCATCGTCTCAAAATTTGGAAAGCTATCTCTAAAAACTTCCAAATTTCCCATGGTGCCTTGAATCGTTTTACCAAACCAATACAAATCTAGAATTATAGCATCTACAGGTATCTTTTCTGCTTTAAATTTTTCAATCGTTTTTCTAGCTTCTGCTTCCGAATGATATCCAAAACGAGAAGCAAAATTTCCAAAAGCCCATCTTGGTGGTAAAGGCTGTCTTCCTGTAAGCAGGGTATAATTTGTTGTTAAATCTTCCCATGAATCACCCACAATTATCTGATACGTCTTTCTCCCAGAAATTGTTTCATATTCTAATGTATTATTTTTTTGACTATCTAAATCTAAATAGCCCACTGGAGCATTATCAAAATGCACCATATATTTGTTTGACGAAATAACTATAGGAAGAGTAAAATTCATTAAAGCAGCTTGGTCTTCATATCCATAGTGTGCTCTGTTGTATAACGCTAGTTTATTTCCTCTTCTATTCATGCCTAAAGCTCTAGCGCCGCCGCCATAAAGCATTTCGTTAGGCGTAATTGAAAACTGTAGCACTTCTGTAGAGTCTGCTTTGATATTATCTTTAACAATATCTAAGGGAATGTGTTTTCTTTTAAAATAGCCTAATTTTTCAGCTAGAATTTCTTTGTTTTTATAGGAATAGCTTATCTGAAAAGGTTGTTTGGTAATTTTGATAGTCAGATTTTGATACGAAATAGAAATTTCGTTAACATTTTCAGTGGAAGTTATATCATAATTATCCGAATTTACAGGAATAGTAGCTACTGATTCAGGTGTGTGTTTTTCGTTATTGGGTATAAAAGTAGTTTCAACTATGTTTGAATTAATAAATTTGAAATGATATGCTCCATCCGACACATTGACGTGTAAACCCTTTGAATAAAGAAAATTTCTTTTTGTGTTTTGCCCGAAGGAAATTGTAGTTAGTACAAGTAATATAAGTATTTTTTTCATTTCAAATGAGTTAGTTAATTGAAACCCCATTATTTTCCAAACATAAATTCTAAAGGAATATGAATTCTTTTTTGCCAAGAATTTTCAGAATGGTCTGTTCCTTCAAATTTTAAATTTTTAGCATTTTTTTCAGCAAATCCTTTTTCTGCTAGTATTTGATTTACATTGTCTTCATATTTTACATAAAATGCATCTAATGTTTCTGTGCCAAAATCAAAATAAATTTTATGTGTATCAGGATTCGGTAATTTTTTTTGCATATAGGTAAAAAAAGCATTAGGTATAGGGTTGTTTTCTACATCTTTTAATCCTATCCAATGTGTGGACAAACAAGCGGCTTTACTAAAAATTTCAGGATATTCACATATAGCATACATAGAAATTAGTCCGCCCATACTAGAACCCATAACCGCCGTATGTGCAGCATCTGAATACGTTGAAAAATGCTTGTCTACAAATGGCTTAACTTCCTTTACAATAAATTTTAAATAATTATCTGAATTAATTTTAGTCAAATCTAAATTGATAGCTTTCGCTTGTTCAATCATTTTTTCTTTCTCTTGTTTTGGCAATAAATCAAACGCTTTTTGTGGAAATAAATCTAAATGTCTTATAGTAGGAATATTCCAAACGCCTACAACAATTACGTCTTCAATTTTATTTTCTGCTACTAATTTGGTCACTACATCATCTACTTGCCATTCTTGTTTATTCCACGTTGTGGTTGCGTCAAAAAGCATTTGTCCATCATGCATATACAAAACAGAATACTTTTTTTCTGGGGAATAATTTTCTGGCAACCAAACATCTACATTTCGGGGCTTTACATAGTTTGATGGAAAATTTTCAACACGTTGAATTTTACCTAAAAAATGTTCGCTTTTTGTTTCTTTCATCGTTATTTCTTGTGCAAAAGAGCATACTGAAATAAATAAAAATAAGACTTTTTTGTACATTATTTTAATTCTAAAATTAAACTAGATTTACCATCTATAGTTATTTCTTTTGTGCAATCAAAAGTATTTCCAGACAAAACATCAATACCTTTTGTATATTTTTCAAGATTTTCTTTAAATCGATCTACTTTAAAAGTTTGTTTGTCTTTACTATTATTGATTATAACCATAACGCTTTCTTTTTCATCATGTCTAAAATAAACATATACATTATTTTCAGGAACATAATGTGTTAGTTTGCCTGTATGAATAACCTTTTTGTTTTTTCTCCAATTTAATACTTTTGATGTAAAATCAAAGTATTTAGCCTGTTCTGTTGTTCTACCTTCTTTTGTAAAAGCAGTTGTTGCATCTGTAGCCCAGCCACCTGGAAAATCTCTTCGTATATCTGCATCGCCTTTACTTTTATCTCCTGCCATTCCAATTTCTGATCCATAATAAATTTGAGGGATGCCTCTTGTTGTGGCAATAAGAGTTAAAGCTAATTGGTATTTTTTAAAATCATTTTTATAGATTTCATTAATTCTGTTCGTATCATGATTTTCAAAAAACACTAATAAATTATTAGGATTTGGATATAGAAAGTCATTCGTAAAGTTATTATAAACCTTTATAATGCCCCCAAACCAAGAGGCTTCGTCTTCATTAAAAACACCATTATGAACTGCTTCCTGAAGTGTAAAATCCATTACAGAAGGCAAATACGAATTGTAATTTTGGATAGCACCAATTTTACTGTCTTTTTGCCAATAAGCTATTTGAGCCTGATCGTACATCCATACTTCACCAACAATATTAAAATTAGGATACTCATCTATAATGGCTTTTGTCCATTTTGCAATACCTACTTTATCTGCATAAGAATAGGTATCTACTCTAAAGCCATTTAAATCTGCATATTCAATCCACCAAATTGCATTCTGAATTAAATAATTTAACACCAATGGATTAGATTGATTTAAATCGGGCATTGATTTTACAAACCATCCATCCATGCAATACTTTGTGTCGATTTTTGAAGCATTTTGATCAAATTGGGTAGTCATTCTATAATTTGTTTGTCCGTATCCTGGAAACTGATGGAACCAATCATAGGTAGGCATATCTTTAAACATCCAGTGCTCTGCTCCCCAATGATTGGTTACATAGTCTACAACTAACTTCAAATTTCTTTTTTTCATTTCTGCTGATAAACGAACAAAATCTTCATTTGTACCGTATCGTGGATCTATTTTATACACATCAGATTGTGCATAGGTATGATAGGAATAGGTTTTGTCGTTGTCTTCGCAAAGTGGTGTTGGCCAAATTGCCGTAGCACCTACACTTTTTATGTAATCTAAATTTTTTATGATTCCTTCAATATCTCCACCGTGTCTTCCACCAGGATTATTTCTGTCTGCCTTTTCGGTTGTATTTGGTGTACTGTCATTGGATGAATTACCATTTGCGAATCGGTCTGGCATAAGTAAATAAATCACATCCGAGGCATCAAAACTTTCTCGCAAACGTGAATTCTCTTTTCTTTTTTTAATTTCGTATTTTTGAGTAAAGGATTTATTTTTGTTTTTAAATGTAAAAACTACTTCTTGAGCCAAAACATCTTTAGTATCTATAGTCACAAAAATGTAATTTGGGTTTTCTGTTTTTTGAACACCTGTTATTACTATTCCGTTAGATACTGAAACCGTATTTTGAGCAATGTTTTTTCCATAAAACATAATTTGAACCTGATTCAGATTCATGTTTTCATACCAAAAAGGCGGCTCCACTTTATCTATTTGGGCAAAACCAAATGTACTAAGTAATAAAAAGAAAAGTATTTTTTTCATGATCTAATTTTTGATTGCTTATTTCAATTATATATTGCTTTCCCTAATTAATTTGTTTGTTATATAGAAAATTGATTCGATTACCCAAAAAAGGATCGTCTATACTGTTACAATATTATTTGGTTCAATCACAACTTCTTTACCAAAAACAAACACTTTTACAGGTGTTTCTCCTTCTAAACTGAATGTTGTTCCTTGATGTGATGCGTTTACTTTTATAATTTGATTTCTAAAATTAATTTTAAATGAAAATCCTTCCCACTGTTTCGGAATTCTTGGTTCAAAATGTAACATGTCATTTTTAATACGCATTCCTCCAAACCCTTCTACAATGCTCATCCAAGTTCCTGCCATAGACGTAATATGTAATCCTTCATGAACTTCTTTGTTATAATCATCTAAATCTAATCGAGATGTTCTTAAGTAAAAAGTATAAGCTTGTTCCATTCTGCCTAAAACCGCAGCTTGAATAGAATGTACACAAGGTGACAATGAACTTTCATGAACGGTAAATGGTTCATAAAAATCAAAATGTTTAGCTAACTCTTCTTTTGTAAAATGATCTTCAAAGAAATAGAATCCTTGTAAGGTATCTGCTTGTTTGATGTAAGGCGAACGAAGAATTCTATCCCAAGACCATTTTTGATTGATAGGTCTTTGGCTCTTGTCTAAATCAGCTACCGTAATTAATTCTTTATCTAAGAAACCATCTTGTTGTAAATATACTCCATGTTCTTCTGAATAAGGAAAATACATGTTGTCTGCGGTATTTTTCCAAGATTGTAATTCGGTATCGTTTAAGCTTACTTTGCTCATAATTCTTTCAAAATCAGAAGCATATTCCGATTTTACTTTTTCAATTTGAGCATACGTATAATCAATACACCATTTTGCAATATAATTGGTATACCAGTTATTATTTACATTATTTTCATATTCATTTGGTCCTGTAACACCTAAAATTACATACTTGTTTTTATTTGTAGAAAACGTAGCTCTTTGGTGCCAAAAACGTGCAATTCCGATTAAAACTTCTAATCCTTTTTCTGGGATATAACTATAATCACCTGTGAAACGGTAATAATTATAAATAGCAAATGCAATGGCTCCGTTTCTATGAATTTCTTCAAAAGTAATTTCCCATTCGTTATGACATTCTTCACCATTCATTGTTACCATAGGATAGAGTGCCGCCCCATTTTTGAACCCTAAATTATTTTGAGCATTTTCGATGGCTTTGTCTAATTGATTGTAACGGTATTCTAATAAACTACGAGCAACATTTTGATCTTTTGTTGCCATATAAAACGGGATGCAATACGCTTCAGTATCCCAATAAGTTGAGCCACCATATTTTTCTCCAGTAAATCCTTTAGGTCCAATATTTAAGCGAGAATCTTTACCTAAATAGGTTTGGTTTAATTGAAAAATATTGAAACGAATTCCTTGTTGGGCTTTTACATCTCCTTCGATAGTAATATCACTCATTTCCCAAATTTTAGCCCACGCTAATTTTTGATTTTCTAGCAATCTATCAAAGCCTAAATCAGTAGCTTGAGTAATAATTTTTTGTGCTGCTGAAATTAAATATTCTTCTTTATGATTGGTTGAAACCGTATAGCCTCCAAATTTTTGAATGCTTACTTTTTGTCCTTTAACTGCTGCAATTTCATAAGAAAATGAAATACTATGTGCTTCTTTTTTAACCTCTACAGGTTTTACATCTGCAATAGTTTCATTTACCAATATACTATTGTGCATATAGGTAGCTACTGTGAAATTTGTTTTTAAAGTGCGTGCTACAACAAAAGCTTGATTGTCTTGATTTTTCAATTCCAATGTTTCCCAAAAACGCTCTTCCCAATTTGTATCTTCATTTTCAATTCCTGCATCAACATAGGGTTTAAAAACGACTTTGGCATCTGTATTTACCGGAATTATTTCATAACGAATAGCGCCTAATTCATCAATATCTAATGAAAGAAAACGAATGGCTTTTACTTCAATTTGAGTGTCATTTTGTAATACAGCTTCAAAAGAACGACTATACCATCCTTCTTTCATATTTAGTTCGCGCTTAAAATGTGCAACGGATTTACATGTTGCTAAATCAAGATTTTCGCCATTAATTTCTACGTTAATACCTATCCAATTTGGCGCGTTCAATACTTTTGCGAAATATTCTGGATAGCCATTTTTCCACCAGCCCACTTTCGTTTTATCTGGGTAATAAACACCTGCAATGTAACTACCTTGAAAAGTACTCCCTGAGTAGTGCTCTTCAAAATTGGCACGTTGTCCCATAGCCCCATTACCTATACTAAATAAACTTTCAGATGACTTTACTCGATCTGCATCAAATCCTTCTTCAATTATGGACCAATTATTTGGTAAAATATAATCTTGATTCATTTTTACTAAAATATTACTACTATAACTAACCTATTCGTTAATTAATTTTGATAAAAAAGCTTCATCTATTTGTGTGAAGTCTTTAAAATTAAACTTTGCTTCTTGTAAAATAGTTGGTTCTCCAATTCCTATACTAGTCATATGAGCTAAATTAGCTGCTTGAATTCCAGCAACAGAATCTTCAAAAACAATACAATTTTCGTTTTCAACCTTTACTTTTTTTGCCCCTTGAAGAAAAACTTCTGGGTCTGGTTTTGCGTTGGAAACATCGTTTCCGTCTACTATAGCATCAAAATAATGCAAAATATGGACTTTTTCTAAAATAGGAATAGCATTTTTACTTGCTGAGCCCAATACAATAAATTGATTTTTTGTTTTAAGAAAATCTAATACTCTTACTACATCTGGAAGAATTTCAGATTCATCCATCGCGTCAATATAAGTTAGATAATCTTCATTTTTTTGTTGTAACCAACGTTGTTTTTCCTCCTCTGTAGCTTGATAATTTCCCAAACCTAAAATAAGTTCAAGAGAACGCACACGGCTTACGCCTTTCAAATTTTCATTATCTTCATGTGTAAAATGAATACCTAAACTAGTGGCTAGTTTTTGCCAAGCCAAAAAATGATATTTAGCCGTATCTACAATTACACCATCAAGATCAAAAATAAATGCTTTTTTATTACCCACTTATTATCTTTTTATCGGTTATTAAAAAATTGCAAAGTCCACCTATTATTAATGCTGTTCCTGCTAATAGCATTGGTGCAATAGCTGTATCTCCAAATAATTTTGACAACACATTTACACCGCCCAAAGCCGCTATAATTTGAGGAATCACGATAAACATATTAAAAAGTCCCATCATGAAACCCATTTTATCTTCATCAACCGAACTTGACAACATCGCATAAGGCATAGAGAGTATACTTCCCCATGATAAACCTATTAAAATAAATGACACATTTAAATAACTAGGATTTGGCAATACACTCATCATTAAAAAACCTATTCCTCCAGCAATGAGTGAAAACATGTGGATGTATTTTCTGTTCACTTTTAAACGCGAAGAATAAAACGTTAAAATAAGCGCAAACGCCATAGACGATAATCCATATAAACCCATAGCAGAACCCACAGAATCTGAAGCCGTTTGAAATGCATTGTTTAAAGTATCAAACTCTAATTTTTCAGCCGGAATTTGTAAATTAAACTCTTTTTTTAATGGTGCGGGTGCTTTAAATACATGTTCCGTTAATGCTGGAGTTGCCATACTCCACATGGTAAAAAAGGCAAACCAACTAAAAAATTGAATCACCCCTAATTTTAACATATTACTAGACATAGAGCGCAATGAAGCAAAAAAGTCTGTAATAAAATTTGTTTCACTTTTTTTCGTTTCAAATGCTTCTAAATCCTTAGGAGGATATTCTTTAGTGGTAAGAATAGTATAAAGAATACTCAATAAAAAAACTAATGCGCCTATTCCAAACGCAACTTTTACATACACTGGAATAACGCCTGTTTCGTTAGTTTCTGCAAAACCTAATTGTTTTACAAGCCAAGGTAAATTTGATGCTACCCAAGTACCAATTCCAATAATTAGTGTTTGCATGATAAATCCATAAGAACGCTGTTCGTCTGGTAATTTATCTGCAACTAATGCACGAAAAGGTTCCATACTAATGTTTATTGAAGCGTCTAGTATCCATAAAAAACCAGCCGCTATCCATAACGTTGATGAATAAGGAACAAAAAATAAGGCAAATGAGCTTAAAACAGCGCCCAATAAAAAATAGGGTTTTCTTCTACCAAATCGCGTTGACCAAGTTCTATCACTTAAAAATCCTATGATAGGTTGAACAATTAAACCGGTTAAAGGTGCTGCTATCCACAATCCTGGAATGTCATGAGGCTCTGCGCCTAACGTTTGAAAGATTCTTGACATGTAACCTCCCTGTAGGGCAAAACCGAACTGTATCCCTAAGAAACCGAAACTCATGTTCCAAATTTCCCAGAAACTTAACTTACGTTTTTCCATTTATCGTAATTCATTTATTAATACTACGATAAGCGTTTATTTTGCTTATCAAAACTTAATTTTGAAGTGAAGTTATAAGCTTTGATAATCACAAATATAAAATAAAAAAAAATTAAGTTATACATTTATTTCGAAATAAATTGTATGGAAATTATAATTTATTTATATCTAAATAACTGTTTTTCAGCATAATAAACAAAACTATTACGTTGTCGTAGATTCTCTAAATACTAAATTTGTTTCGATGATTTCTGTAGTGTATTGTTCATCTTCTTCGTCTTTCTCTAAACGGTCAATTAAAATTTTAGCTGCCTTTTGTCCCATTTTAATTCCATTTTGACTCACCGTAGTTATAGTTGGCGTAGAAAACTGAGAAATAATTCCGTCTGTAAAGCCAATAACTGCAATGTCTTCAGGTACTTTCTTACCTAATTTTAGGGCTGTTTTTATAGCTGTTACGGCAAACAATTCATTAACAGCAAAAACCGCATCTATTTCGTTGTTTTGTAACAATTCTGTTATACTATCTTGACAGTGCTCAATATCTTCAATTTTGAGCACTAAAGGTTCTTTAAGAGGTATTTTGTGTTCTTTTAGTGCTCTTAAATAGCCGTCTGTTCTTAACTTACCTACACTTACATAATCCACTGTAGTGATTAAAGCTATATTTTTATATTTTTTTTCTATAAAAAAATTGACTGCATCATACGCTGCTTGTTGGTCATCAATAATTACTTTGTCACAAAAAACATCATTTGTAATTCTATCAAATAAAACAACTGGCATTCCTTGATTAATTACTTCTTCAATATGATGAAAATCTTTTTTCTGCTGTGTTTCTTTAGACAAAGACATGATAAAGCCGTCTGTACTTCCACTAGCTAACATCTCTAAATTAATTACTTCTTTATCAAAAGATTCGTCAGAAAGACAAACAATAACATTATAACCATGTTCGTTAGCCACCTGTTCAATACCGCTTATTACAGTAGCAAAAAAATGATGCACAATTTCTGGAATAATGATTCCTATTGTCTTTGTTTTTTTATTTTTTAAGCTTAAAGCGATATTGTTAGGCTTATAATTATATAATTTTGCAAAAGCCTGAACTTTTTGTCTTGTTTCTTCACTTATTTCATGACTATCTCGTAACGACTTTGAGACAGTAGAAATTGAAATATCTAATTCTTTTGCAATTTGTTTAAGGGTGACTTTTCTTCTCATTTTTCAAGTGTCTATTTTCAGATTCCTAAATTAAGCTTTTAAAAATTATTTAGTGCGTAATTTTTATCCTAATTATTAATAAAATAACTAAAGTTTTCAACACGAAAACGTTTTCGAAGTAGTTTTTTTTGGCACTTCCTTTTTTTTGTTAATTTTTTACATAAATTTAACATTCGAAGTGAATTTATAAGCAATTAAAAACAGACAATTAACTTAAACAATTTGTATGAAAACTATGCTAAAAAAAATGCTATTTTTTATGCTTATGCTACCTTTAGGCGTTTTGGCACAAAACAACATTAAAGGAAAGGTTGTAAACAATTCAAATGGACAACCATTAGCTGGCGTAACTGTATCTGTAAAAGGTACTTCAACAGCAACTCAAACGGACAATTCAGGTTCATTTGTGTTGAAAAATATTAAAAATGGCGCTACGCTTAACTTCAATTACATTGGATTTAAAGCTGAGAGCCTTGTCTATTCTGGACAAAATGACCTAACTGTACAATTAACCGAAGAGAACAAAGCAATTGAAGAAGTTGTAGTTCAAGTAGGTTATGGTGCCGTTAAGAAAAAAGATGCAACAGGAGCTGTTGACGTAGTAACTGCAAAAGACTTTAACAGAGGATTTCAATCAAATGCAGAAGGATTATTAAACGGTCGTGTAGCTGGTGTAGTAATTACTCAAGGCGGAAGACCTGGAGACGGCGCAGCAATTAGAATTAGAGGTGGTGCTTCTTTGTATGCATCAAATGATCCGCTAATTGTTTTAGACGGTATGCCTTTAATAGGCACTGATTTAGCTGCTATCAATCCAAATGATATTGAAAGCTATTCAGTATTGAAAGATGCATCAGCAACGGCTATCTATGGAAATAGAGGTTCGAATGGTGTTATTTTAATTACAACAAAAAAAGGGGCTCGTGGTGCTGTTAAAGTTAATATGAGTACAACTTTCACAGTTAATACGTTAGCTAAAAAAATCAACACTACATCTGCAGCAGACTTCAAATCATTTATGCTAAACCCTGCAAATATTGCTGCCTATGGAATTGATCCTACACGAGTAGCAAGAATGGGTAATGCAAATACCGATTGGCAAGATCAAATCTTTTCAAATTCTGTTACACATGACAATAATATTTCTATGCGCGGTGCTTTGTTTAACAGTATTCCTACTAGTTTCTCATTTGGAAACTCAAATATACCTGGTATTTTGAACACCTCTAGTTTTAACAGAACTACCACGGCATTAAGAATGAACCCTTCTTTCTTTAAAGATCATTTGAAAATTGCTTTAAATGCTAACTACTCTCTTATCAAAAATAGATTTGCTGATGAAGGTGCAATTTCGGATGCAATTAATTTTGATCCTACTCAACCTGTATTCAATCCTAACTCACCATTTGGTGGATATTTTGAATGGATGGATGGTGCAACGCCAAATTTTTTAGCAACCGACAATCCAGTAGCTAAATTAGAGCAAAGAAAAAATTACGAGTGGAGAAATAGATACTATGGAAACATTCAAGTTGATTATAAATTTCACTTTTTACCTGAATTAAAAGCGACAATTATTGCAGGTATAGATAGAACGAGTAGAAATTATGACAACAGATTAAACAACCAAAGTATTAATGGTACAATGAACAATGGTGTGCCATCAACGAACAGAGGGGCATACAGTTTTGGTTGGGGAAGAGATTCTCAAAAAGTGTTAGACGCCTATTTAAATTATGCTAAAAAATTTGGAGATATTTCTCTTGATGTTACTGCAGGACATTCATATCAAGAAACGGCTTACAGAAGTTTTAACTCTGGAAATGTAATTGATCCAAATACACAAATTAATTCAATAAACACTCGACTTGAACCTACACGTAAATTAGCTTCCTATTTTGGTAGAGCTAATTTAGGTTACAAAGACAAATATTTATTGACCTTAAATGTTAGAAACGATATGACAAATAACTTTAGTAAAGCAAACCGTTCGGCAGTATTTCCAGGTATGGCAGCTGCATGGGTGGCTTCTAAAGAAGATTTCTTAGCAGGAAACAAAACATTAACTAACTTAAAAGTTAGATTTGGATGGGGTGTTACAGGACAACAAGATATGTCAACTAGTTTTTCATATATACCACAATACTCAACAGCTAGTATAGGATCATTCTACACGTTTGGCAATACTGTAATTTCTCCAGTTAGTCCACAGTTTTATTCAGAAACTATTAAATGGGAAGAAACTACAACTACCAACATAGGTTTTGATTACGAATTATTTGGTAAAGTAAGAGGTAGTTTAGATGTATATCAAAAAAATACTAAAGACTTATTAGCATTCGTCGCTTACCCAGATGGGGCAAACTTATCAAATTTTGGACCAAGAAATTTTGGTGATATGGAAATTAAAGGGGTTGAATTATCAATTAACACCGATTTAATCAAGAAAAATGACTTAAATTGGAATATCAACTTCAATGCAAATTACCAAGACAGAAAAATTACTGCTACTGCAGTTGATGGTACAGGAGCTCCAGGCTTTGCTACAGGAGGAATTGCTGGGGGTGTAGGTAACACGATTCAAATTCACAGTACAGGTTATGCACCAAACTCTTTCTGGGTTTACGAACAAGTATATGGCACAAATGGGAAACCATTAGAAGGTGTATATGTGGATAGAAATGGCGATGGTAATATTGACACTAAAGATATGTATCAATTCAAAAAACCGTACGCTGACTTCACATTCGGTTTATTATCTAACCTTAGTTATAAAAACTGGGATTTCTCAATGTCTTGGAGAGCAAGTTTAGGAAACTACATGTATGACAATATTGCTTCTTCAAAAGGGTATTTGGCAAATTCAGTAAGCCAAATTACACCATTAAATAACATTAATCCAAGTTTCTTTGATTCTGGATTTATTAGTGAAGGAAATAACAGATATTTCTCTGATTACTACATTAAAGATGCTTCATTCATCAAACTAGATAATATCTCAGTCGGATATAATTTCCCTGAAGCTTTCGGAAAAACAACAAACCTTAAGTTCAATTTTGGTATCCAAAACGCATTAGTTTTATCTAAATATAAAGGTATAGATCCAGAAATATTTAGTGGTATAGATAACACAATCTATCCTAGAGCTAGAATGTTTGTAATTGGTTGTAATGTTAACTTCTAATAATTAAAATTATGAAAAATATAAAATTTTTAAAATCATTACTCTTCCTATTTATAGGATCATTAGTTTTTTATTCTTGTACGAATGAATTAGATACTAATGAATTAGATGAAGACGTGTTCTCATCAGAAGAGTTTTATAAAGATGAAAATTCGTATAAGCAGTTTTTAGCTAAATTGTATTTAGGTTTAGCTGCTTCTGGACAAGGAGGTCCGTCTGGAGCACCAGATATTAATGGAATTGATGGTGGTTTTGGACAATATTTAAGAGCTTACTGGGTATTAAATGAAGTAACAACTGATGAAGCGGTTATTGGCTGGGCTGATGGAAACTTACCTTCGTTAAACAACCACACTTGGGGTTCTAATAATGAATTCATTTATGCAATGTTCTCTAGAGGAATGTATCAAGTATCATTGTGTAATGAATTTTTAAGACAAACTACTGACGAAAAATTAAATAGTAGAAATGTATCGTCTGCAACTAGAGCACAAATTGTAACATTTAGAGCAGAAGCGCGTTTCTTAAGAGCGTTTTCTTATTGGCACTTAATGGATATGTTTGGTAACATTCCTTTTACTACAGAAAATGATGCTGTTGGGTATTTACTACCACCACAAAAAGACAGAGCTTTTATGTTTAACTTTATCACAAGTGAATTAACAGCTATTCAAGCTAGCTTAAAAGACTCTCAAGCTAATGAATATGGTAGAATTGATAAAATTGGAGCAAAAATGTTATTAGCAAAAGTGTATTTAAATGCACAAGTATATATTGGTCAGCCTAAATATACTGAAGCTTCTCAAGAATTAAATAGCGTTTTATCCTCTACTTATTCATTAACACCAAATAGCTATTCTAAAATATTCATGGCAGATAATGATACAAATGGTGCACAAAATGAGATCATTTTTCCAATTAGATACCATGGAACAAGTACTCAAACATGGGGTGGAACAACATTTATCATCCATGCGGCAGTAGGTGGAAATATGAATCCAGCTGATTATGGCGTAAATGGAGGCTGGTGGGGCTTAAGAACTCGTCCAGAACTTTTCAATAAATTTAATGGGGACGCTAGAGGTATTTTCCACACAAGCGGACAACAATTAAACATAAACAGTATAGGTAATTTTACAGACGGTTATGCAGTAGGTAAATTCAAAAACATTAAATCAACGGGTGGAGCTGGTTCGGATACAAATGGTAACTTTGCAGATACAGATTTTCCAGTTTTCCGTTTAGCAGATGCTTACCTAATGTATGCAGAATTAGCAGTGAGGGGTGTAGGAAGCTTAAGTCAGGCAACAACATATGTAAATGCTTTACGTTCAAGAGCTGGAGTGACTACAATTAATCAAAGTGCATTAACTTTAGATTTCATTCTTGATGAAAGAGCAAGAGAATTATATTGGGAAGGTCATAGAAGACAAGACTTAATACGTTTCGGTAAATATACTGGTGGGACATACAACTGGCAGTGGAAAGGTAATGTACAAACAGGCGCAAGTATAGATGATAAATTTAAATTATTCCCTATTCCTGCAACTGCTATTGGATCAAACCCAACATTACAACAAAACAGTGGTTATTAATTTTTAATCCAAAAAATGAAAAAAATGAAAAAAATAATTTTAACTTTAGTACTTGGTGCTATAGCTTCACTAACATCTTGTAGTGATGAAACGTATGACCCAATTGCTTCAAATAGCGCTATTAATTTAACAGCACCTAGCGGAAATACATTTGTTTTAAATATTAACAATGAAAATACAAATGCGACAACTGTTAAATGGACTAGTGCAAGTTTTGGTTATAATGCGGCAGTTAAATATACTTTACAAGCAGTAAAATCTAATCAATCGTTTAATTCAAACCCTGGAAGTTATCCTTTAGGTGTATTTAATTCTAGTTCCGCAAACCTTGAAAAAATTCTAACTGTTAAAGAATTAAATAATTTAATTCTTTCTGCTAATGGAATTATAGGGGTTTCAGAACAATTCAAAATTAGAGTTGTTGGAGTACCATCAACACAATTGACTTCCTCTAACAATGGTGTTACAGCAATTTCAAATGAACTTACAATTACTGTAACTCCATATGATGCATTTGCTAATTTTAATAAAATTTATGTTCCTGGTAGTTATCAAAATGCAAGTGGTTATGGAAATGATTGGTCCCCTGACCATGCAAACGTTGGTAAATTATTCTCTCCAAACAATGATGGTCAATATGCAGGTTATATTTACATGAATCAAGCATCTCCATTTTTTAAAATAACCGAAGGGCCTTCTTGGTCGGTTAACTATGGATTTGGAGCAGATGGTGATTTTTCAATCACTACATCTTCACAAACAAAAAATCTTAGTCAAGGAGCTGGTAATTTTAAAGGAAATGGTATTGGAACATACTGGTTAAAAGCAAATCTTTCCGGAGCAACTAAAACACTTACTGCTCAAAAAATGGATTATGGTCTAATTGGAGTATTTAATGGTTGGGGTAGTGATGTTGATTTAACCTATAATACAACGACAAGGGTTTGGGAAAAAGTGGTTACTTTAGCACCTGGCGGAATGCTCCTGAGAGGAAATGACGACTGGGGTTTCAAAATGGGAGCGTTAAGTAGTTCTGCTTCTGATGCTAACTTAGTGGCTAATGTTCCAATAAAAATTAAAGAAGGTGGGGCTGACATTCAAGTTCAAGTTTCTGGAACATATAAAGTAATTGTAGATTTAAATAATTCTGCAAATTATACTTTAAAAATCGTTCCTAACTAATTTTTTTTGAAAAACTATAAAAACACTTGATTCATATGAATCAAGTGTTTTTTATTTATTTTTCATCTTAATTTATTATTCCGTTATTAATGGTAATTATCTATAAAGATAGTAAAGACAATATAACCTTTATGAGACAAATTAACATCTAAATATGAAAAGTATATTCAATTTTCTTCTAGTTTGTGTATCTAACTACATTTTTGCTCAAGTAACAATTTCTCCATTTCCGTTTGAAGTAAATCAATCAATAACTATAACAGTAAATTTAAATCAAAGTCAATGTAACTCAATACCCATTTCAACAAACAAAGTATATATGCATGCTGGAATCGGTACTGATACAAATCCTTGGGGTTATAGCGTTATTGGGAATTGGGGTCAGGATAATGGGATAGGTTTAATGACAAATCAAGGGAATGGTCTTTGGAGCATAACAATAACACCTAGTACCTATTTTAACTTAAATACGTCACAACAAAATACAGCAACAAAAATGGGGCTCGTTTTTAGAAATGCCTCTGGGAGTCAAGAAATGAAATTACCAAATGGAACAAATTGTCAAGATTTTATCTATAATGTAGGTAGTTTCCAAGTAACATTACTATCTCATACCGCTAATGCTTCTCATTTAATTAACTCCGGTTCTGATGTAAGTATTGTTGCTCAAAATACAGGTGGTAATGCAAATTACTCACTTACAGCTAATAATTCTCCTTTAAATTGCGCTACAACAGCTACTAATTTTTTTAGTTGTACTGATGCTAATGTTACTACAAACAGAAATTATACACTTTCGGCTACGATAGGTTCAACAACCATAACAAAGCAATTTAATGTTGTTGTTATACCAAATGTCGCCTCAGAAACAATGTCTCCTGGTCTTGAGGATGGCATAAATTATTTTACAACCGATCCTACAAAAGTTACTTTAGTATTAAATGCACCCTTTAAAGATTTTGTCTATGTTGCTGGAAATTTTAATAATTGGCAACCAAATGACAATCATCTAATGAAAAAAGATCCTGCAACAGGCAAATTTTGGATAGAGCTTACAAACCTTACTCCCGGAACAGATTATGCCTATCAATATTGGGTATGTGATAATACAAATAGACCTGCCAATTCACCAGCAATAGTAAAAACAGCCGACCCTTTTTCTACATTGGTACTCTCGCCTTTTGATGATTCAGAAATAATAAATTTAGGTGTATATCCTGGTTTGCCAAGCTATAATTTAATTGCTCCAGGACAAGAGCGAGAAGTAACATACTTTAAAACGGGAGAAACTCCCTATACATGGAGTTCTACTTCACAAAATTTCATAAAACCTTCAAAAAAAGACTTAATAATTTACGAAGTTTTGGTACGTGATTTCGATACAAATAGGACATACCAAAATTTAATTAATAAAATTAATTACTTCAAAAATTTAGGTGTAAATGCAATTCAGCTCATGCCGGTTATGGAATTTGAAGGAAATGAAAGTTGGGGATACAATACCTCATTTCATATGGCTCTAGATAAAAGGTATGGTCCACCAAACAAACTTAAAGAATTTGTAGACTTATGCCACCAAAATGGAATTGCAGTAATTCTAGATCTAGCATTAAATCATGTCTTTGGTCGCTCTCCACTTGTTAGAATGTGGATGCAAGATGCAGATAATAATGGGTGGGGGGATGCAGTATCAACAACTACCGAAAATCCTTATATTAATCAATTTGCAAAACACTCCTATAGCGTTGGTAGTGATTTAAATCATTTTAATGAACCAAATAATTTAACAAATACCTATTCTATTAGAACATTAAAACATTGGATTCAAGAATATAAAGTTGATGGATTTAGATGGGATTTAACCAAAGGGTTCACCAATCAATGTTCATCTGGAGATGATGCTTGTACAAACGGTTATCGTTCAGACAGAGTTGCAAAAATGAAATGGTATGCGGATAAACAATGGGAATTAGACCCTACTTCATACGTAATTTTTGAGCATTTGGGAGTAGGTGGTTCTGCAACCGAAGAACTAGAATGGGCAACCTATAATGCTGCTGGAAATACAAAAGGCGTCATGTACTGGAAAAAATTGACGGATAACTATGCTAATTTGCTAAAAGGTAATTTTACAGATGTATCGGGTGTAACTAATGCAAACAACCGATGTATAGGCTATGCAGAGAGCCATGATGAAGAAAGAATATTGTATAAGGCTATTAATGAAGCTGGACAAACTCAAAATAATTTAACTAAAGCACTAAAAAGAATGCAAGCATTAGGCAGTGTGTTTTTCTTAGTACCTGGGCCAAAAATGATTTGGCATTTTAGTGAATTAGGATGGAATGATTCGTTATGGCAATGTACCAATGGCACTGTTTCCTTTTCAAATCCAGATTGTAAACTCGATACTAAACCTCAGCCTCAATGGACTTCAGCTTGGCAAAACAACACACAAAGACAAGACGTTTATGTGACGTTTTCTAAACTAATTAAACTTCGAACTACGGAAAGCGTGTTTGAAAATGGACAACATGAATGGGATATTACAACTACTGGAAGACCTAGACTTAAAGTTTGGACATCAACTACTCCACAAAGCAACTTGAGTTATGTAGTTGCCTTAACTAATTTTTCTGACTCAGATTTTGCACCTACTGTTGGTTTCCCTTATACTGGAACCTGGTATAATTTATTGGATAACACTTCATTAAATGTAACTAACGTAAATATGCAAATTACTATAGAAGCCGGAGGATTTAGAGTTTATGGTAACCAACCAAATACTTTATTAAGCACAAACGACTTTGAATTTTCTAATAAAATTGTTTTATATCCTAATCCAACAAAAAATAGTTTTTATCTTTCTCAAGATGTAGCTCAAGTTGAAATTTATACTATTAGTGGTCAACTTGTTAAAACTTACAATAGCGTAATAGCACAAAACGAAATACCTATTGAATTTTTAGAAAATGGTGTTTACTTTATAAAAGTCAGAACCAAAGATGAACTGATTGAAACAAAAAAACTAATTAAAGAATAAAAAAAAGCTGTCCAAAAATGGACAGCTTTTTTTATACTAATTCTTGTTTTAAGACTATTTGCTCTTCTATGGCATTCCAAAGTCCAATTCGTTTTTCTAAAGCTTCAATCGATACTAGTTCTACTTCTTTCCATTTTTGTTCGGAATCACCACAAAGTTCAGCAATCATTTGCATAGCCATTGGACCGTGTTCGTCAGCATCTAATTCAATATGGCGTTCAAAATAATAAATCAATTTAGACAAATCTATTTCAGGAAAATTTTGTTGAATATTACGTAAAATTTCAGTAAACATATTTGGAATCAAATCTTCTCTACCAAACGTAAACGCCGCTGCAATTTTATGAGCTTTCCCTTCTTCAATTACCCTAAACGTAAAATCTAAAAATGCTTTAACATTTGGGTGTAAATTACTTTGTTTAATAGAAACAAAAATGTTTTTAGTGGTCTGAACATGTTCTAAAAACAACGCCACCTCTTGTGTGGAAGCACCACAAGCTTTCATCGCATCTACATACATTTCATAATGACTTTGACGCGATCCGTCTAATGCTAAGTCTGTTTCTTCTGCTACAACAATTTCATTGATTAAGTACCTAACAGCTGGATTTCCAACAGGTAACCAAGGCGTTGTAGTACACGTTAATTTTGCTTGTAAGGCCTTTAGTAATGACATAAAATCCCAAACAGCATATACATGATTTTCTAGAAAAACATGAAGCTCTTCAAGCGTAGTTACTTTATCGTATAACGAATGATTTAATAAGTGTTGCTTATAACTTTTAATTTGTTCCTGAATTGTATCTATAGCATGCATCTAACTTCAATCATTTAATTTTATACAAAAATAGAAATGCTTCCCGAAACAGAGAAGCATTTTATATCAATTTTATTTATTGTTTAATTATTTAAATGCAGGTAAACCTGTTACATCCATACCCGTAATTAATAAATGGATATCGTGCGTTCCTTCATAGGTGATTACAGATTCTAAATTCATCATATGACGCATGATTGAATATTCACCTGTGATACCCATTCCGCCTAGCATTTGACGTGCTTCACGAGCAATGTGTATAGCCATATCTACATTATTTCGTTTAGCCATTGATATTTGCGCTGAAGTAGCTCTTCCTTCATTTCTTAAGACTCCTAAACGCCAAGTTAATAATTGCGCTTTTGTGATTTCAGTAATCATTTCAGCTAATTTCTTTTGTTGTAATTGTGTCGCGCCAATAGGTTTGTCAAACTGAATACGTTCTTTAGAATAACGCAAAGCCGTGTCATAACAATCCATAGCGGCGCCAATAGCTCCCCATGCGATACCATAACGTGCGGAATCTAAACAACTAAGTGGTGCGCCTAATCCAGATTTATTTGGTAATAAGTTTTCTTTAGGTACTTTGACATTATCAAAAATCAACTCTCCTGTAGCAGATGCCCTTAACGACCATTTATTGTGCGTTTCTGGAGTAGAAAAACCTTCCATTCCACGTTCTACAATCAATCCATGTATTCTTCCTTCTTCATTTTTTGCCCACACTACTGCTATATCCGCAAAAGGCGCATTCGATATCCACATTTTTGCACCGTTCAACAAATAATGGTCTCCCTTATCTTTAAAATTAGTTACCATTCCTCCTGGATTAGAACCAAAATCAGGCTCTGTTAACCCAAAACAACCCATCATTTCACCAGTTGCTAATTTTGGTAGATACTTCATGCGTTGTTCTTCATTTCCATATTTCCATATCGGATACATAACCAACGAAGATTGTACAGAAGACGTAGAACGAACTCCTGAATCACCGCGTTCAATTTCTTGCATGATTAACCCATACGAAATGTGATCTAATCCAGCACCACCATATTCTACAGGAATATAAGGGCCAAAACCGCCTATTTCAGCTAATCCTTTAATAATTTGTTTGGGAAATTCGGCACGTTGTGCATATTCTTCAATTATAGGAGAAACTTCTTTTTTTACCCATGCTCTTGCCGAATCTCGAATAAGCTTGTGCTCTTCTGTCAACAAATCATCTAAAAGATAGTAATCAGGTGCTTGAAATAAATCTGGTTTCATAAAATTTCATAATTATATGAAACAAAAGTAAGTAAAGATTTTTAACAAATCAACGAACGAATGTTATAATTTATTAAATTACATTTTCAAATAAAAATCTTTAGTAAGTTCAATGTATTCTGGAGTGTATCGATGACGAGAAGTTTCAATAATTAATTCATCAACATAAGGCGTTTGTTCTATACGAGTAAATGCCAATAAACTTCTTTTAATTTCAGCTGTTGGCGTACCTTTTACACGCGTAATTTTAAATGGAAATAAATTCCATTTGCTACAAAGTGAAATAAAATATTCTTCTTCTTTATACGGAATAATTACCGAAAATATTCCATTCTCCGAAAGCAACAATGAAGCCGCCTCTATTAATTCGTCAAAAGGCATGGCATCTTCAAAACGTGCCAAATCTCTTGAACTATCATCCGTTTTATAGGTATCTGTATAAAAAGGCGGATTGCAAATAATTAAATCATACTGCTGCGCCTGTTCGCAATCGCTTGGCTCCTCTTCGGCTTCTCCCAAAGCTTCGGTATAAAATTCGTCTAAAGCTGCGTGAAAACAGAACAATCTATCTGCCCATGGTGATGCTTCAAAATTTTCAACACATTGTTCAAAGGCATTTTCTTCAATTTCAATCGCATCAATTTGCGCTGCGGTGCTTCTTTGAGCTAGCATTAAAGCTAAAATTCCTGTGCCAGCTCCTATATCTAAAATTGTATTTGGATTTGTAATTAATGGAGTCCATGCACCCAATAAAACAGCATCCGTGCCTATTTTCATAGCACATTGATCTTGGTTGACAGAAAATTTTTTAAAATGGAAATCCATAAAATTCTTATATTACTCTAAATATAAGTCCACTAAACCTACTGGGGTATTAAGATGTAGTTCTTTACTAGTACGATTGACTTGTAGTATAAATTCATCAATCATGGGGATTAAAATTTGCTTATCTCCTTTATAAATTTCAAAAAGGGGTTGAGCTGTATTTTCAATTATAGAATGAACAGTTCCAATATCGCCTAAACGTTGATCAACAACTCTAAATCCTATAATTTCATGATAATAAAATTGATTACCTTCTAATTTTGGTAACATATCCATTGGCAAATACACTTCAGAACCTACTAAATTATCTGCTTCTTCTTCCGAATCTACATCTTCAAACTTTACTCTAAGGAATTTATCTTTGTGTAATGCCGCTTGATCAATAAAAAATGGAACCAAATTTCTGTTCATAAGAACAAAAATTGATTCCAAATTTTGATAAAGTTCGGGTTCATCTGTATCTAAAAAGATAAGTACTTCCCCTTTGAAACTAAATTTTTTAGCGATTTTGCCAAGATAGAAACAATCCTCTTTTCGCATTATCGCTGTATATTAAGCTTCTTCTGTTTCTTCGCTTATGCTTTCAGCCTCTGTTGCAGGTTCTTCAGCTACTACTTCTTCTGTAGCTGTTTCTTCAGCAACAACTTCAACTGTTTCTTCAGTTGCAACCGTTTCAGTAGTTTCTTCAACTACTTCTTCTGTTACTTCCTCAGCTACTTCTTCAGTAGCTACGGCTGCTTGTGCAGCTTCAGCTTGTGCAGCAATACGTTTTTCGTTAGCTTCTTTTTCAGCTTTTAACGCTTTTGCTTTTGCATCTGCTTGTGCTTTAGCTAAGTTTGTTTCTTTTGAAGCTACTTTTCCTGATTTTTCCTCTAACCAAGCTGCTAATTTAGCATCAGCTTGTTCTTGAGTTAATGCACCTTTTCTAACACCTCCATCTAAATGGTGTTTTAATAAAGCTCCTTTGTAAGAAAGGATTGCTCTAGCTGTGTCAGTAGGTTGTGCTCCATTGTGTAACCATTGTACTGCATTATCAAGATTTAAATCGATAGTTGCAGGGTTTGTGTTTGGATTGTAAGTTCCTAATTTTTCTAAGAATTTACCATCTCTTTTTGAGCGAGCATCTGCTGCTACAATCCAGTAAAAAGGTTTCCCTTTTTTACCATGTCTTTGTAATCTAATTTTTACTGGCATAATCTAATTGATTAAATTGAGGTACCCGACCTCGGTTATTAAGGGTGCAAATGTACAACTTTTTTTGAAATCACAAAAAACAAATAATTAAATTACAAATACTTATCTTTGACTTTTATTAAACACACTAATGGAAAATATAAAACAATACGTTCAAGAAAATAAAGAGCGTTTTTTAAACGAATTAATAGATTTATTAAAAATTCCTTCTGTAAGTGCAGATAGCGCTTATGCTCAAGATGTAATTGACACTGCTCATGCCGTAAAAAACAGTTTAGAAAAAGCAGGCTGTGATTTTGTTGAATTATGTGAAACTCCTGGTTATCCTATCGTTTATGGCGAAAAAATAATTGATGTAAAATTACCAACAGTTTTAGTTTATGGCCATTATGATGTACAACCTGCAGATCCTATTGATTTATGGGATTCGCCTCCTTTTGAGCCTGTAATTAAAACTACTCCTATACATCCTGAAGGTGCAATTTTTGCGCGTGGCGCGTGTGATGACAAAGGACAAATGTACATGCATGTTAAAGCCTTTGAATACATGATAGCCTCAAACACACTGCCTTGTAATGTAAAATTTATGATTGAAGGTGAAGAAGAAGTGGGGTCAAAAAGCTTAAGTTGGTTTGTGGAACGTAATCAAGCTAAATTAGCTAATGATGTAATTTTAATTTCAGACACAGGAATGATATCTAATACACAGCCCTCAATCACAACTGGTTTAAGAGGACTGAGTTATGTTGAAGTTGAAGTTACCGGACCAAATAGAGATTTACATTCAGGGTTATATGGCGGTGCGGTGGCAAATCCTATCAATATTTTAACAAAAATGATTGCTTCTTTACATGATGAAAACAATCATATTACAATTCCTGGTTTTTATGATAAAGTAGAAGAATTGTCAAAAGAAGAACGGGCAGAAATGGCAAAACGACCTTATTCTGAAGAAGCATATAAAGAAGCTTTAGATGTTGTAGATGTTTATGGAGAAACTGGCTATTCAACAAACGAAAGAAATTCTATTCGCCCTACATTAGACGTAAATGGAATTTGGGGCGGTTATACAGGAGAAGGCGCAAAAACGGTTATTGCAAGCAAGGCATACGCTAAAATTTCGATGCGTTTAGTCCCTAATCAAGATTGGGAAGAAATCACTACTTTGTTTAAAAATCATTTCGAAAGTATTGCACCAAAAGCAGTAAAAGTAAAAGTAACTCCTCATCACGGTGGCCAAGGGTATGTAACGCCCATTGACAGTATGGGATACCGAGCAGCAAATAAAGCGTATACAGAAACTTTTGGCGTACCTGCTATACCTGTAAGATCTGGAGGTAGTATTCCAATTGTTGCGCTTTTTGAAAAAGAATTAAAAAGCAAAACGATTCTAATGGGATTTGGTCTTGACAGCGATGCCATTCATTCGCCAAATGAACATTATGGAATTTTTAATTATTTAAAAGGAATTGAAACTATTCCTTTGTTTTATAAATATTTTACAGAAATGCATGCAAATTCATAATTTTATTTTTCTAAAAAACAGTCATATTTATTTGTGAAAAGAAAACTAAATTATATATTTGCACACCAATTATCGCGGGTATGGTGAAATTGGTAGACACGCCAGACTTAGGATCTGGTGCCGCAAGGTGTGAAGGTTCGAGTCCTTTTACCCGCACAAAAAAACCCTGAATAATCAGGGTTTTTTTATTATTGTTCTGGTGCTATTTCTAATTCTAATCCTTCTAAGTCATCCGCAATCAAAATCTGACATCCTAATCGACTATTTGATTTTACATGATAAGCATCTGCTAACATGGCTTCTTCGTCATCATTCCTGTCTAATGGTATCACATCATTTAAAACATAACATTGACAAGACGCACACATAGCCATTCCTCCACAAATACCAATCGTTCCTTCTTCTGCTAATTCATAAGATCGAATTAACTCCATTACATTCATGTTCATGTCTGTGGGAGCGATAACTTCGTGTCTAATTCCAACCCTATCGGTAATAAATATAGTTATGTCTTTTGGCATTTTTTTAAGTAATTAGGAGTTAGTCTTTTTATTCATAGAATTCAATAAACCATATAACATTTTGGAAATTTGATTTGTATTATCTAAAATTAACTTTGATTGTTCTGAACTTATAAATTCCAATTTAATCGACAAATATAACATTGATCGAACTTCACTAACTGAACCTAATGAAAAGTATAAAAATCTTGAAAAATCTGCATTTGAACTTCTTTCAAAACCTTCAGCAATATTATTCGAAATTGAAACAGTAGCTCTTGTAATTTGATCTTTGAAAGCAAAATCTTTACAATCTTTCAAAACCTTATAAACTTCAACTGCTAAATCTTGCGATTTTTGCCAAACAATCAAATCTTCAAATTTTTGTACAGTCATACTAAATCCTATTTCCTATCTACTAACAACTATTTTTTATTCGATTGATTTAACTACTGCTTTTTCTGCTTCTTTTCTTGTGCCATCAAAACCATCTACGCCAGAAACCGTAGTGTATTTTAATACATATCTTTTTCCTGGATTAATTCTGTTATATACACTTTGACACATTAAAGTTGCTTCATGAAAACCACATAAAATTAATTTTAATTTTCCTGGATAAATGTTTACGTCGCCAATAGCATAAATTCCGTCGATATTCGTCTGATAATCTAATGCATTATTAACCTTAATCGCATTTTTTTCAATTTCTAAACCCCAATTAGCAATAGCGCCTAATTTTGGGGTAAGCCCAAATAACGGAATGAAATAATCAGTTTTGATTTGATGGTGTGTGCCATCACTATCTAATGTAATGCTTTCAACGTGATTTTCGCCTTGAATGGCAATGACTTCGGCGGGTGTAATAAGATTTATTTTACCCGATTTTTTTAATTCTTGAACTTTTTCAACAGAATCTAACGCACCTCTAAATTCATTTCTCCTATGAATTAACGTAACTGATTTTGCTACATCAGCTAAAAAAATACTCCAATCTAAAGCTGAATCACCACCACCAGCGATTACAATGTCTTTTGCTCTAAATTGTTCTGGATTTTTCACAAAATATTCAACTCCCTTTTCCTCATAAAAAGCGATGTTTTCTATCGCTGGTTTTCTAGGTTCAAAAGTACCTAATCCTCCAGCAATAGCCACTGCTTTGGCATGATGTTTAGTCCCTTTATTTGTGGTTACAATAAACGTTCCGTCTTCTAGTTTATCTATTGTTTCAGCGGTTTCGGCCAAAGTAAATCCAGGTTGAAACTGCTTAATTTGTTCCATTAAATTATCCACTAACTCTCCTGCTAAAACAGAAGGATAACCTGGAATATCAAATATAGGTTTTTTAGGATACAATTCAGCTAATTGACCTCCTGGTTGAGGTAAAGCATCTATAATATGACATTTTAATTGTAAAAGTCCGGCTTCAAAAACAGTGAATAAGCCTGTTGGTCCGGCACCAATTATAAGAATATCTGTTTCAATCATTTTAATAAATTTGAAAGTAGCAAAGTAACGAAGTGTGGGTAACTATATTCATGATTTTTATCATAAATATACATTAAGCTACGTTTTCTACTGTTTCAATTTGTGGAACATATTTTTTTATAGTTGTTTCTACACCTGCTTTCATTGTGCTCATGCTAAAACCACAATTCGTACACGCTCCTTCTAAACGCACTTTTACGTGTATATCATCAATAATTTCAATTAAAGAAATATTTCCTCCATCTGAATTTAAAAATGGGCGGATTTCGTCTAGTGCTTTTTCAACATTTTGTTTAATTTCTTCTGTTGTCATATTTTTTAGTTTTCAGCGCAGTTTTCAGTCGCAGTAAACAGCTTAAACTGTAAACTGAGATTGTAAAACTGAATACTATTTTTTTACAGCCGAACAGCCTGCCATAGTTGTAATTTTTACAGCCTCTGTAGGCGGCAAATGTTCGTTTCTATTTACGGTTTCTTGTACTACACTTCTGGCCAAATCTTCAAATGCTTTAGCTAAAGGTGTATCTTCTTGCATTGCAGCAGGTCTTCCAAAATCTCCTGCTTCTCTTATTCCTTGAACTAATGGGATTTCACCTAAAAATGGCACCTCTAAATCTGCGGCTAAATTTCGAGCGCCTTCTTTACCGAAAATATAATATTTATGAGTTGGCAATTCTTCGGGAGTAAAATAAGCCATGTTTTCAACTATTCCTAAAACGGGTACTTGAATGGCATCAGACAGAAACATTGATACGCCTTTTTTTGCATCTGCTAAGGCTACAGCTTGAGGTGTACTAACTACAACCGCTCCCGTAATTGGTAAAGATTGCATAATTGACAAATGAATGTCTCCCGTTCCTGGTGGTAAATCAATAAGCATAAAATCTATTTCACCCCAATTTGCATCAAAAATCATTTGATTTAATGCTTTTGAAGCCATAGGTCCTCTCCAAATTACAGCTTGATCAGGTTTAGTAAAAAAACCTATCGACAAAATTTCAACGCCATAACTCTGAATGGGTTGCATTTTAGATTTTCCATCTACCTCAACCGATATGGGTTTAGCATTTTCTACATCAAACATGATAGGCATAGACGGACCGTAAATATCTGCATCTAGAACACCTACCTTAAAACCCATTTTAGCTAATGAAACTGCTAAATTTGCTGTAATAGTAGATTTCCCTACACCACCTTTACCAGAAGAAACAGCAATAATATTACTTATTCCTGGAATAGCTTTGCCTTTTATTGTATTTACTTCTTCTTTTTCAGCTGTGATTACTTTTGTATTAACTTTGACCTTCGCTTTTTCATATACTTTTTCATGAATAACCTTTATAATGTCAACCTCAGCACGTTTTTTTATGTGTAGCGCAGGGGTAGACAAAACAAGCTCAACAACCACTTCGTCTCCAAAAGTTAATACATTTTGAATGGCTCCACTTTCCACCATATTTTTTCCTTCACCAGCAATAGAAATAGTTTCTAATGCTGCTAAGATTTCCTTTCTCTCTAATTTCATGGTATGCTCTTTACTTTCAGTTATTTATTAAGACTGAATTTAGATTGCAAAGATATGAAGAAGTTTAGGAAGTATAAAAGTTTAAGCTATTAAAGTTTATATTGTACTATAAGGATAATCAATATGATTTTTAAATCTAAAGTATAGGCTCCCAATAATGTTTCTCAAAATCTATGATTTGATTGTCAACCACTTTAATTCCTTCATTTTCTAATAGTTGTTGCATAAGATTTGTTCCTTCAAAGTGGTGCTTCCCAGACAAGAGCCCCTTTCGGTTTACTACCCGATGCGCTGGAACGTCTTCTAATTGATGAGATGCATTCATGGCCCAGCCTACCATTCTTGCCGAACGTGCTGTTCCTAAAGCTTTGGCAATGGCGCCATAAGATGTTACTTTGCCTTCAGGGATTTGTCGGACAACAGCATATACTCTTTGAAAAAAATTATCATCTTCTTGCATACCTATTTTAAAGTATAAAAAGTTAAAATAGCAACCAAACCTGTTATTACAGCAATAATAAAATTGATATTATTGCTAAAAAAAGTCATTTTAGTTTCAAATCTCTTAAAGAAATAAGCGTAAATATGATAGACCAAACCGGTTCCTAAAACACTTCCAACAACAAACGAAATTCCTATTGGAAGAGAAAAAAAACAAGGAATAAAAGCAGAAAAATAAAGGCTTAAAAAAGCATAATATGGAACTGGGAAAACGTTTATAGCAGAAAGTAACAACCCGTGAGAAAAAGGAGGCAACTTACTTATTTTTGTATGTGTATCAATTTTATGAGAATGCAAGACACTTTGAATTCCTTTGCCTAAAAAAAAAATAGTGAGAATAGAAAAAATACTACTTCCAACAATCTTCAAGTTTCGCATCACTTCAGGGTTTTGTTCTAAAAAAGTTGCGAAATAATAGCCTAAAAAACTTTGTAAAGCCACCACAAGCAATACGCCATTTATAAATTTTTTTGCTTGAAAATGAGATTGTTTCATGCTAATGTTTGCTGCAGTCATATTTAGCATACCTGGTGGTAAAACACCAATGCTTGAAAAGAAAATTGCTAATGCAAAAACAAACAATAACGTCATTATTTTATCTTAAATTGTATATAAGTAATGGGCTTGTTGATTTCTAAATATTGTTTTTCATAAAAGGTTTGAATGGCTGTAACTACAGCGGGAGCGCCTTCATTTTTATAAATATTATGATTAGCATATAACACCTCATGCCCTTCTCCATGAAGCAATCCTAAGGTATAGCCATGCATAAACTCACTATCTGTTTTGAGGTGCATTAAACCAGTAGGGGCAAGTATTTTTTTATAGCGTTGCAGAAATTGAGTATTAGTCATTCTGTGCTTTGTACGTTTATATTTAATTTGAGGGTCTGGGAATGTAATCCAAATTTCAGACACCTCGTTTTCAGCAAAACAATGTTCAATTAATTCAATTTGTGTGCGTAAAAACGCCACATTATTCATACTGTTTTCTACGGCCGTTTTAGCTCCTCGCCAAAATCTTGCGCCTTTGATGTCAATACCAATAAAATTTTTAGTTGGATAACGTTCTGCTAAACCTACTGTATATTCGCCTTTTCCACAACCCAACTCCAAAACAATAGGGTTTTCGTTTTTAAAAAACGTTTTATTCCAATTTCCTTTTAAAGCTAATTTTTGATTAACAACCTCTTCTCTAGTTGGTTGAATAACGTTATGAAAGTTCTGGTTTTCGTTAAATCGTTTCAGTTTATTTTTACTTCCCACACTACTTAAATTAATTTTTGGTAAAAGTATAAAATTTAAGCCAAAATCTGTACGAGAAAATGAGGGCAAGCGTGAATTGACCAGAAAATAGTAAGTTATTTGCTTTTTGTAAGTGTAAAAGAAAATTCAGATCCTTTTGTTAGTGTACTTTGAACAAAGATTTTTTCTTGATGCGCTTCAATGATGTGTTTTACTATGGCTAGACCTAAACCACTGCCACCTTCTGAGCGGGCACCACTTTTATCTACTCTAAAAAAACGTTCAAAAATACGAGATACATTTTGTTTTTCTATACCTTCGCCGTTATCCTCTATTCGAACCAGCACCTTGTTTTTTGTAATATTTTCAACACTTACTTCGGTAGTTCCATTAATTTTACCATACTTAATAGTATTTTCAATTAAATTGATGAGTACTTGTTGAATTTTTTCTTTATCTGCATATACGTAGATAGGCCTGTTGTATTTTTCATCAAACATTAATATAATGTTCTTCTTATCAGCCTTCATTTCAAGTAAATCAAAAACATTTTGAATTTCAGAAATAATATCAAATTTTGTACGTTCAAGATTCAAATCATTTGATTCAAACTTAGTAATCATGTCTAAATCCTGAACAATATTTATCAAACGTTCTACCCCTTTTGAAGCGCGTTCAATGTATTTTTCTCTTAATTCTTTATTATTTATTGCTCCTCCATCGATAAGCGTATCTAAATAGCCTTGAACCGTAAAAAGAGGCGTTTTTAATTCGTGCGAAACATTACCCAAAAATTCTCTTCTATACTCTTCTCTAACTTTTAAAGATTCTATTTCTATTTTTTTTTCTTTTGCAAAATTTCGAATGTCATTGGTAAGATTTGACACGTCTGTAGTTATGGTTTTATCTTTTAAAGAAGTTGCGTCTAGTAAAGAAACATCATCATAGAGTTTTTTTATGCGTTTGTAAATAAATACTTCTACTCGATATTGTAACAAAAAAAATGAAAAAATGAAAAAACCTATAGGAGCATAAAACAAAATACTGGTTGGTAAGGTTACAATGTATATATCATAAACTACAAAAAAAAGAATAATGAATAGTGTAATTAACACGGAAGATTTAAACGCAAACTTATATGATTTTTTAAAACTTAAACTCATTTATAATTCCATTTTATACCCTACCCCTTTTATGGTTTTAAAAAGGTCATCATCAATTTTTTCTCTTAATTTTCTTATGTGAACATCAATAGTTCTACCGCCTACGATTACTTCATTTCCCCAAACTTTATCTAAAATTTCTGTTCTAGTAAATACTTTTCCTGGCTTAGAAGCTAAAAGATATAACAATTCAAATTCTTTTCTTGGTAAAACTATTGTTTTATCATTATAAATAACTTTATACTCTTCTCTATTTATTTGTAAATCACCAATTAATAGGGTATCATTGGCTTTGTTTGATGTTTCTTTATTAGATCTTCTTAATAACCCTTTAATTTTACTGATTAATAGTTTAGGTTTTATAGGTTTAGTTATATAATCATCCGCACCAGCTTCAAAGCCAGCCACTTGAGAATACTCTTCACTTCTAGCGGTTAAAAAAGTAATAACTACATCTTTCAATTCAGGTATTTGTCTTATTTGTTCACAAGCTTCCATACCATCCATTTCAGGCATCATCACATCCATTATTATCAATTGTGGATTGTGCTTTTTTGCTTGTTTAACAGCTTCTTTTCCATTTGTTGCTGTAATAATTTGATAACCTGATTGAACCAAATTATACTCTAAAATCTCTAGAATATCTGGTTCGTCATCTACTAAAAGTATGAGAATATCTTTGTTCTTCATATATGTATTTATATAAATATGGGTAAAAATAAGTAATATTTTAAAAGAAATTACACCTTAACTATTTTTTTATTTTGTTAACACTGTGTTAACATTTAACATACTTTTATATAATATACAAGTAACAATTAAATAATATTAGCATGGTTAATTTGCATCAAATTTTAAACCAATATTATGAAAATCAAAATTTTAGTTTGTCTATTATTTACCTCTTTTTTTTATGCTCAGGATATTAAAGGTAAGATTACAGATAAAGAAACTAACAAACCTTTAAATTATGTTTCTGTATTTCTTAAAGGAACAGGATATAAAACTGATACTGACGTAGATGGAAATTATTTGTTAAAAGCAAAACCAGGAAGCTTTACACTTGTAGTTTCATTCGTAGGTTATAAATCATTTGAAAAAAGCATAACCTTAGCTGCAAACCAAACCATTGAAGTTAATGCTTCTCTTCAAGAAAATTCTTCAAAAATTGACGAAGTTGTGGTTAAAGTTTCAGTAAAGAAAACAAACGAAACGGCTTTGTTAAAAGAACAGCAAAAAGCTGTGGAAATGAAACAAAGTATAGGTGCACAAGAAATGGAACGAAAAGGGATTAGTGATGTTGAAGAAGGATTAACGAAAGTTACTGGAATAACAAAAGCCGAATCAAGAGGACTTTTTGTGAGAGGTTTAGAAAATAGATACAACAACTTATTAATTAATGATTTACAAGCTCCATCAAACAGCCCCTTCAAAAAAATCATTCCATTAGATCTATTTCCTACAGATATTGTAGGTGTTTTGAGCGTGTTTAAAACATTTAATCCAAATATTCCAGGCGATTTTGCAGGTGCTACAATTAATGTAGAAACAACCGAACCACAATCCGCACAAACTAAACTCAATGTTGGTTTTGGTTTTGTTACTAACAATAATGGTATCGACTTTTTGCTAGCAGAAACTGCAAATAATACCGAAGGTTTTTTTGGAATTCAAAAAAGATTTAGAACAATTCCTTCAGGATATGGCAATGTGGGTAATGTATCACTAAATTCTACAGAATATATAAATGGTTATGCAAAAAATTCTTGGAATGTGGATAGAGTAAACGCCCCAATTAATAATAGTATAGGCTTTAGCCACTCTGATAAATTTAAATTATCAAAAAATAGATCATTTTCCTATTTAATGTCTTTAAATTGGGATAATAAATATCAATTTAGACAAGGTGTAGAAAGAACTTTTATTGAAGGTGGAAATGAATATTATAATGACTTTATTACTACTTCGTATAATTATACAACGAGTACTTCTGCATTGATAGGATTAAAATATAAATCTAACAGATTACAGATTGCAACAAATTCAATCTATTTAAGAACAACAGAAAGTTTAATTCAAGACCAATTTGGTATATTTGCTACACAAAAAAGCATTCCAAATAGATTAATTAGACTTAATCAATTTGAACAATCTGATTACTTTAACAACCAACTATCTGCAAATTATAAAATAACGTCTGATAATAAACACAGTGTTAAAGCCGCTATTTCACATGTTAAAACTATATTCGAATTGCCTGATAGAAAATTTTTAGTTGGCTTACAAACTAATGATATATTTTCAAACACCTATGGGGGTAATACTTTAAACCGTCAGAATTTTAAAATTAATGGAAATTATTTCATGAGTGGTTTAGTAGAATACAATTACAATTTTGGAAAAGAAATTGATGGAAAATCAAATAAATTAGCTATCGGATACAACTCATTTAGAAATAATTTAAGTGCTACTTATCGTTTATTCGCTTCGATGCCATTAAATACTGGTTTGCAAACACAAACAAATATAAACGACATAAATAGTCAAATTCTTTCTGACATAGAAAATGGATTAATTTTTGAAAGAGAAGAGTCAAATGTTTCATACAAACAAAAATTAGATCAGTTTGTAAATGCTGGCTATGCAAATTTAGTGCTTAACGTTAATGAAAAACTTGAAATTAATAGCGGAATACGATTTGAAGTTTCTGATAGAATAATTAAATATAGAGATTTAAACGTATCGACCAGTTTTAATGATGTATATATAAAAAATCAAGTAAGAAAAAATTACTTTTTGCCTTCGATCAATTCAAAATATAAATTAAATGACAAATCAAACTTCCGTTTTGCGGCATCTCAAACCATAACAAGACCCGTACTAATGGAGTTGTTACCCGTTCAAATCGTTAATCCTGACGGAAATGTAACCTTAGGAAATAAAGATTTGATAGATACACAAAATTTAAATTTTGATTTTAAATATGAATTCTTTTCAGATAAAAAAGATATGTTAGCCGTTGGTGTATATGCAAAAAATATTAAAGATCCAATTGAAAGAATTTATGAAGCAAGTGCCTCGTTACTAACCACATATAAAAATTCTCAAGTCGCTAATCTTTACGGTGCAGAATTTGAATTTATTTTAAATATGGCAAATGTTTCTCCAGGTTTAGAAAATGTATCGGTAGGATTTAATACATCCATAATGAAAACGCAAGTTGAAATTGCGGCTAACAATTTATTAGAAAATTCACGAACAAGAGCATTACAAGGCGCTTCAAATTGGGTAGTTAATGCAGATGCAAAATATGAATTTAATATTAATCAAAAAATTAAAAATACTGTTACACTAGTATATGGTGTAAAAGGCAAAAACATCTTTTCAGTTGGAACCGCTGGATTAGATCATATCTATGAACTGCCTTTTCACCGCTTAGATTTTGTGTTTTCAAGTAAATTGACTAGTAATTTAAATGCAAAATTTTCAGCAGATAATATTTTAAATCCTGTTCAAAGGTTTGAATTGGGTTCAAATAATAGAACTACTATTAAAGAAAATTCACTAATTGTAAGAGATTACAGAAAAGGAGTGGGTTTAAGTTTGAGTTTGAGTTATACCTTCTAGTAATAAGAGGCTTTTTAATAAGCCTCTTATTATTTACAAAAAATTTACATTTTAAAAAAATCCTTAAATCTTTAATAATATTACATTAACACTGGCATTAAACTGCTAAGATAAATTTGCTAAAAATTAAAATCTACAAATTATGAAAAAAATTATTTTAAGCACTTTATTATTGAGCTTATTATTTACAAGTTGTACTGAAGACAACGATGAAACGCCAACAACAAGAACTCCAGTTGTTGGAGAAATTACAGGTGATATCACTACAAGTAGAACGTTTGCTTATGGGAATTATACTCTTAAGGGAATTGTTAAGATCAAATCTGGTGCGACTGTAACATTTGATGCAGGTTCTAAAATTACGGCAACTCTTGCAGATGGATCCGTAGATGCTTTAGTTGTTGAAAACGGAGGTAAATTAATTATTAATGGAACAGCTGCAGAACCAGTAGTATTTACTGAGTCTTCACAAACACCTGGGTCTTGGGGTGGTATAATTATGTATGGAGATGCTCCTATTGTTGCTGTAGGCGGTTTAACAAATGCTACTTCTGAAGATGGGTTGGCTATGCCATATGGAGGAACAAATCCTACTCACAACGGAGGTTCACTTAAATATGTTCGTGTGGAATATGCAGGTAAGAAAATTACAGATGGTACTTCAGAAATGAACGGATTTTCTTTCTACTCTGTTGGATCAGGAACGGTTTTAGAAAATTTAGTAGCATTTAGAGGTGCTGATGATGGTTTCGAGTTTTATGGTGGTACTGTCAATTTAATCAATGCTATATCTTATGGAAACTTTGACGATTCATTTGACTGGCAAGACGGTTGGCGCGGAGAACTAAATACGAATTGGTATGCTTACCAAACAGGAACAGGTAATTTCGGTATGGAAATTGAAAGTAAAAACAACAACAACTCTTTTTGGCCTAAAGTTTCAAATATTACTTTAAAAAGAGCTGCAGGTACTTTAACAGAAAATAACTCTGCTGAATATGATGCAATCCAATTTAAAAATCAAGGAAACGGAGAATATTCAAATGTATTAATTGATGGTTATACTGCAACTGGTGCAGTAGCGGTTAGAATTCAAGATGCTAATACAAATAATAATCAAGTAAATGCTAGTAAAATTAAATTAACTAATGTTAAAATTAATGGAACTACTCCTTTGTTCGGAGGAACTTCAACTGTAACTTCAATAGTTTTCCCTACTGGTTTTTACACAACATCTACTACAGCTACAGGAGCTACTTTAACAAATGGAGCTTGGTCAACTGTAAACGGTAATACGTTATTACAATAATTTTTTCAAACAAAAAAAGGCGGTTAATCACCGCCTTTTTTTATGTCTATTTTTTTCAATGTTATTAAATTGTTAAGTTTTTGTTTTTTTATTGTAAATTATTTTATATATTTGCTTTAACATTAACCTAAAAACGAAATGATTATGAAAAAAATGTTGATAATTATGAGCTTATTTTTTGGATTAACTGTAAGCTGTGCGCAAGAATTAAAAAATGTTATTGCTGAAGAAATTAGTGAAAATACCATTAAAGTAAAATTTTTACATGATAACGGAAAAATTATGCATGAAGGAAGCTATGTAGATGGAAAATTTGAAGGATTATGGAAATCTTTTGACGAAAATGGGATGATTATTGCCGAAGGCAACTTTAGTAATGGTGTAAAATCAGGTTTATGGAATTTTTACTTAAACAGTGAAGTAAACAGTGTAATTTATAATGCTAATGAAATTACGGAAGTTAAAAAATTTCAAAAATATGATATAGCAAGCAAGTAATAAAAAAGTATTGCTTCAAATTTAACTCTGTGAATTTCACAGAGTTTTTTTTTTAAATTATATTACTACTTTTGCAGAAACTATTTTGATATGAGCATTAAAAAAGCCTATTTATTTGTCTTCCTAATTTTACTAATTGATCAAGCAAGTAAAGTATATGTAAAAACAAACTTTAAAATGTTTGATGAGGTAACCGTTTTTGATTGGTTTCAAATCAAATTTATTGAAAATGAAGGGATGGCTTGGGGAATTGAATTGCCAGGCGATTATGGCAAATTGTTTTTAACCCTTTTCCGAATTGTAGCAGTAGGCGGAATCATTTGGTGGCTTTGGGACAGTGTGAAGAAAAATGCGTCTAATTTTTTACGTGTAGCTATTGTTCTCATTTTGGCAGGTGCGATAGGAAATATTATTGACTCTGTTTTTTATGGTGTTATTTTTAATGAAAGTACGACTCAACAAGTCGCTACAATTTTTAGTGACCAACCTTACGGAACGGCTTTTCATGGAAAAGTAGTTGACATGTTTTACTTTCCTATCTGGCGAGGTGTTTTACCAAACTGGATTCCTATTTGGGGCGGACAAGAAGCTTCTTTTTTTAATGCCATATTCAACGTAGCTGATTTTGCTATTTCAACAGGTTTCGGAATTTTATTAGTCTTTAATAAAAAATGTTTTCAATCATAAACTAAAAAAAGCCCCGAATAATATCGGGGCTTTTTTTAATTACCAGGAAAATTCGCTTTCCTTTTTTCTAAAAACGCTGTTGTTCCTTCTTTAAAATCTTCTGTAGCAAAACAAGCTCCAAAATTATAAATTTCAACTTCATAGCCATTTTTACCATCTGTATAATTTGCATTTATTGAAGCAATAGCTTTTGCAATAGCCACACTTGAATTAGAAACTATTCTTGTAGCTATACCTTTTGAAAAAGAAAGTAATTCTTCTTGAGTCACTACATGGTTAACTAAACCGTAACTCTTTGCTGTTTCTGCATCAATCATTGATGCTGTTAAGATTAATTCCATGGCACGACCTTTACCAACTAGTTGTGCTAAACGTTGTGTGCCTCCATAACCAGGAATAACCCCTAAAGTAACTTCAGGCAACCCCATTTTTGCATTTGTTGAAGCTATTCTAAAATGACAAGACATAGCTAATTCTAAACCGCCACCTAAAGCAAATCCATTAACCGCTGCAATCACCGGAGTGCCTAAATTTTGAACAAAATCAAACAACAATGCTTGACCTTTTGCTGCTAATTCTTTTCCTTCTGTTTCAGAAAAATGCGCAAACTCAGCGATATCTGCTCCTGCGACAAAGGCTTTTTCGCCACTTCCTGTAACAAGGATTGCTTTTATTGTTTTGTCGTTATCTAACTCGTTAAAGGCATGATGTAGCTCCTCAATTGTTGCCTTATTTAAAGCGTTTAATTTTGTAGGTCTATTGATTGTAACAATAGCTACATTTTCTTCTTTTTCAATTAAAATATTTTCCATACTAATTAATTTAATGGCAATTCAATACTAAATGTACTTCCTTTACCACGTTCTGTACTTACCGTTATAGTTCCGTTATAATTTTCTACAATATTTTTAATAATAGCTAATCCAAGACCCATTCCGCTAGATTTTGTAGTGAATTTTGGCTCAAAAATCACTTCTTTTTGTTCATTCTCAATACCTATTCCGTTGTCCTGAACTAATAATATAATAGAATTATTTGATTTTATTAATTGAACTACAACTAATTTTTCTTCTTGTTCTTCAGGAATAGCTTGAATAGCATTTTTAACTAAATTAGTAGTAATTCTAATTAACTGCGATTTGTCATAATTACCAAATATTACCGTTTCGTTGGAGTTAAATAAAATATACTCTTCATTAAAAATCTCTAAGGCCATTTTGATTATTTTGACCACATCTACTAATTCATTTTGCTGAAGTGGCATAGACGCAAAATTTGAAAAAGCACTTGCAACAGCGGTCATTGTATCTATTTGCTGAATCAACGTTTCGGAATAATCATTTAGTTTTTGAACACTCTGAGGGTCCGTGGGATTAAATTTTCTTTGGAAATTTTGAACCGTTAACTTCATTGGTGTTAAAGGATTTTTAATTTCATGTGCCACTTGTTTAGCCATTTCTCGCCAAGCGTGTTCTCGTTCGCTTTGTGCTAATTTTTGTGCGCTTTCTTCTAATTTGTCAACCATTAAATTATACGAAAGAATTAATGAATTAATTTCATGATTACCTGGTTGTAAAGCTAGTTTTTCATTGCGTTGATTCAATTTCGTTAAGGCTAATTTTTGCGAAATTTGCGTAAGTGATTTGGTTATGTTTTTGGATAAAAAATAAGACAACAAAATTGAGAAAACAAGCATAGCGAAATAAACTTGTGCATATCTTGAAAGGAAATTTCGAACTTCTTCATCATAAAAATCACTGTTTTCAACATAGGGTATATTTAAAATGGCAATGTTCTTTAAATTGGCGTCTTTTATATAAGTATATGAAGTTTTAACTACAGTGCCATTTGCTTCTTCGTTTGTTTCTACAATCCTTTTTTCATTAGAAGTCTCTAATTTTTTTAGAATTTTTTTAGACAATTTTGGCAGGCGTTTACCCTTTTTTAATGCTGTTTTTGAGGAAATTAACAATCTTCCTTTTAAATCATAAAAATTAATTTCTAAACTATGAATATCTGAAAGTTCATGAATTCGGTCTTTGAATAAAACTGAAATTGTTTTTGCCGTAACAAATTGATCTGTATTAAGTAAAATGTAATCAATGTGTTCTTTTATAGCATTTTCTTTTCTAGACAACCGTTCTTCATGATATTCTTTGGCTTCATATCTAAAATGAATAAGCGATACGACTGATATTAATACCGATGAAAAAATAGTAAGAAAAAGCATCGACAAAAAAATCCTTTGGCGAAGTGTAAAAGCATGTTTTTTAAACCCTTTAATCACGTTTTTCTCTTATTTTTTTATATAACTTATATCCTAACATTAATACCATCGAAAATACAACAATACCTATAACACCAAAAATCCAGTTGATGGCACTTTTTACAATTATTAAAAAAACTACTGCAAAAAGGATAAGCGTTGCGCCTTCGTTCCAAATTCTAAAAAAATTAGACGTATGTTGTACTTTATTTTTTTGTAAAGCTAAAAAAATCTGATGGCATTTGAAATGATAGCAATACAATAAAAATACAAAAACTAATTTGACTTGAAAATAAGTCGCAAATAATAAGCCACTATTCAAATGCAACATTAAAAAAGCAAAAATACTCGCTAATATTGCACTAGGCCAAGTTATAATATACCATAACCTGTATTGCATAACTTGATATTGCTTAATTAATATGCTTTGTTCGGGCTCCTCTTTTTGTTTGGCTTCTGCATGATACACAAATAACCGCACCATATAAAACAATCCGGCAAACCAAGTAACTATAAAAATAAGGTGAAGGGCTTTTAAGTAAAGATACAACTGCTCCATTTTTATTTATTTTGAAAATCTTTAATCCAATTACTTAAAGTTGCCACCCAATCGTCTCTATCATTTAAACAAGGTATAGCTAAAAAATCTTCACCTCCATTTTCTTTAAAACTATGAGCGGCTTCCATGCCAATTTCTTCCAATGTTTCCAAGCAATCTGAAACAAAAGCAGGTGTGGCTACAGCCAGTTTTTTTATGCCTTTTTGTGCCAATCCATCAATAGTAGCGTCTGTATAGGGTTGTAACCAAGGATCTCGACCCAGTCTTGACTGAAATGAAGTGCTATAAGTACCTTCTTCTAGGCCTAAAGCTTCTGCAACTTGTCTAGTTGTTTCATAACACTGGTGACGGTAACAAAACTCATGGGCAGCGGAAGATGTAATACAACATTGACCATCTATTTTACAATGGCTTTTTGTTACATCCGATTTTTTAATGTGCCGTTCAGGTACACCGTGATAAGAAAACAAAATATAGTCTGGTTGAAAAGAATTTTTGTATTCTTGAATTGAGGCTGCTAAATTTTGAATGTAGTCTTTTTTATTATAAAAGGCGGGCAGACTTTCAAGTTGTAATGTAGGGAATTTTTGTTCAACCAATTGTTGCGCTAAAACCAATATAGTTTCAGTAGTAGCCATGGCAAATTGTGGATATAATGGAACTACCAAAACATTTGTAACGCCTTGATTTACTAACTGTTGTAATCCAAATTCTAAACTAGGATTACCATATCGCATAGCCAATGCTACAGGAAGTTCTACTTTCTCTTGTACTTTTTTATGTAATCGTTTTGACAACACAATTAATGGCGAACCTTCGGGCCACCAAATTTTTCGATAGGCTTTAGCTGATTTTCTTGGCCTAGTATTTAAAATAATTCCTTTAACTAATAATGCTCTTACTAAATACGGGATATCTATTACGCGCTCATCCATTAGAAATTCTCCTAAATATTTTTTTACATCTTTAGTCGTTGTACTGTCTGGTGAACCCAAATTAACTAATAATACACCTTTTTTCATCTTCTCTTTATTTTGCTATACTTAATGATAATAAATACTTCTTAGGGGTGGTGCCAAATTTTTTCTTAAATGCGGCAATAAAATGACTTGAGGTGCTGTAACCTACTTTTAAGCCTACTTCATTTACATTATACGTGCCAGAATCTAACATTTTTCGAGCATAATCCATTTTATAATCAAATAAAAAATTAAAAACCGTGTCGCCATAAATTTGCTTAAATCCCACTTTCAATTTTTTTAACGAAATACCTACTGAATCAGCTAATTCTTGCAGACCCGGTGGCTCTGCCATATTTGAAATAATTAATTCCTTTGCTTTTTTAATTTTTAAAACATTTTCTTCATCAATTAAAAAAGGACAATACTCGGCATTAGGGTCTTCGTTACTATTAAAAAACAAACTAAGTAATTCATAACTTTTGCCTTTTAAATATAAATTTTTAATACTCGAATTTTGATTGTAATTAAAAATTTGATTCAATACAATTGCCATTGAAGGGGTAATATCTTCCTCTCCGTAATATTTTTTTTCTAAATTAGAAGGACTTAAAAATGGAATTACTTCAGCTTCAGATGAAAAAAGAGCATGGAATTTTTTAATGGAAACAAGAACTGATATAACCCACGATTTGGGAGAAATTTCTAAATGTAAAGGCAATTCTTTCTGCGGATTATACAACAGCAAAGCCTTTTCTTCTTTTAATTCCAACGCATAATTACCGTTATTAAAAATAAATTTTCCTTTTCCTTTTACATTAAAATGAAATTGAATTAAACCTGTTTCGACTTGTTTTTCAAAACGTTCGGTAATTTCCGTATCATTTTGAAAACGCAAAATGGTAAAATCCTGTTCAATGTTTAGTTCTTCAAAAGACCTCATAGCGTTGTTTTTTTAATCTATTTATTTGGTTTTGAATACTTTTTTATTTAAAACGATTCTAAACAAAAGAAATCAAACGAATTGATTTTGGTGCAAATTTATAATAAAATAACTGTATAAGGTCAGATTATTTTAAAAAATCTCGAAACGACACAAAAAGTACTTACAGCGTTACTTTTTCCTTTTTAATCAATTTACATTTGTGTCACTTTTAGGACGAGCGAAAATATGAACCATACAAATGTAGTTAAACATACCTCTTTTTATGCTGTAGGATTAAGTTACAAAAAAGCAGACGCAGAAATTAGAGGTAATTTTAGTTTAGACGAATACGCTAAAATGCAAGTTTTACATCAGGCAAAAAAAGAAGGCATTGAAAGTGTTGTTGCTATTTCAACATGTAACCGCACTGAACTATATGGTTTCGCACAACATCCTTTCCAATTAATTAAATTATTGTGCGACAATAGTCAAGGTACCGTAGAAGATTTTCAAAAAGTGGCCTACGTGTATAAAAGCACAGAAGCTATAACGCATTTATTTAAAGTAGGAACTGGACTTGATAGTCAAATTTTAGGAGACTTTGAAATTATTGCCCAAATCAAGAGTGGCTTTGTGCAAAGTAAAAGCTTAGGTCTTGCTAATGCCTACATGGAGCGATTAATAAATGCAGTAATTCAAGCCAGTAAAAGGGTAAAAAATGAAACTGAACTATCTTCAGGAGCTACTTCTGTATCCTTTGCTTCTGTACAATATATTTTTAAAAATGTTGCAGATATTGCCCACAAAAATATTTTATTGTTTGGAACGGGAAAAATAGGCAGAAACACCTGCGAAAACTTAGTCAAACACACCAAACACGAACAAATCACCTTAATTAACCGGACAAAAGATAAGGCAGAAAAATTAGCTAAAAAACTAAACCTCATTGTAAAAGATTATGCCGATTTGCAACTAGAAATTCAAAAAGCTGACGTATTAGTGGTAGCTACAGGTGCACAAAATCCAACAATTGATAAATCTATTTTAGCATTAAAAAAACCCTTATTAATTTTAGACTTATCTATTCCTAAAAACGTAAATGAAAACGTGCAAGATATTCAAGAAGTAACGCTCGTACACCTTGATAATTTATCACAAATCACTGATGAAACATTAGAAAACAGAAAAAAACATATCCCCGCTGCCGAAAAAATTATTACAGAAATTAAAGAAGAATTTATTACGTGGACAAAAGGAAGAAAATATGCGCCTACTATTCATGCTTTAAAAGCAAAGCTTAATGCAATTAAAGAAGCCGAAGTAAATCATCATAAAAAGAAATTAGCTAATTTTGATGAAGCGCAAGCCGAATTAATCAGCGCTCGCATCATTCAAAAAATCACAAGCCATTTTGCCAATCATTTAAAAGATGAAAACACAGCCGTGGAAGAGAGTATAGAATGGATTGAACGTGTTTTTCAAATTGAAACCTCAACAAAATGAAAAAAAACATAAGAATAGGGACCCGAGACAGTCAACTAGCACTTTGGCAAGCACATACAGTTGAAAAACTACTGAATGACCTAGGTTATTCAACTACAATTGTTGCTGTTAAATCTGAAGGAGATTTACAAGTCACCCAACCTTTATATGAACTTGGTATTACAGGAATTTTCACTAAAACGTTAGACATTGCCTTGCTAGAAGGAAAAATTGATATTGCGGTTCATTCCATGAAAGACGTACCCACTTCCCTACCTGAAGGAATTGTTCAGGCGGCCGTTTTAGAAAGAGGAAACACTACAGATATTTTAGTTCACAAAGGGAATTTAGACTTTTTAGAAAAAAATGCGACCATTGCGACCGGAAGTTTGCGTCGTCAAGCACAATGGCTGCATAAGTATCCTCAGCACACCACAGTGGACTTAAGAGGGAATGTAAATTCACGTCTGCAAAAACTGAAAGACAATGCTTGGCAAGGAGCTATTTTTGCAGCAGCTGGTTTAGAACGAATTAATCTAAAACCTGAGCATTATATCAATTTAGAATGGATGACTCCAGCTCCTGCTCAAGGCGCTATGGTGGTTGTCACATCGGCTGAAGACACCTATTGTTTAAATGCGTTAGCTGAAATTAATCATGTGGAAACAGAAATTTGCACCTACATTGAACGCCAATTTTTAAAAACATTAGAAGGAGGTTGTACCGCTCCTATTGGCGCATTAGTAACCTATAATGAAAAAGATGATGTGTTGCGCTTTAAAGGTTCATTATTCAGTTTAGATGGTAAAGAAAAAATTGAAATTGATAAAAATTTTGAACTAAAAGATTGGAAAAAACTAGGACACAACTGTGCTGTCGAAATTTTAGAAAATGGCGGTAAAGAATTAATGAACACAATTAAAACACAATTAAAAAAGTAACTGTGAAAGAAAGCATCGGCATACTAGCAACTAAAAAATTAGATCAAAATCAAAAACAATTCTTGCTAAATGCTAATTTTAAAGTAATTGATGAAGATTTTATTCATATTCAACCCATTGCTTTTGAAGTCAAAAATACGAATGATATTTTAATTTTTACAAGTCAAAATGCTGTTCTTAACGTTCTTACCCATAAAGAGGAGTTCATTCATAAACCTGCAATTTGTGTTGGCGAAAAAACGAAAAACATACTGCTTGAAAATGGTTTTTCTGTAGTTTGTTTTCAGCCTGAAGCTGCCGAATTAATTAGAAGTATTGAAAAAGAATACATGAATAATAGCTTTACTTTTTTCTGTGGTGCATCAAGGTTAAACACGATACCCAATTTTTTAAGAGAAAAAAGCATCAAACATCAAATTATTGAAGTTTATAAAACGATTGAAACGCCTCTAAAAATTAATTCAAAAATGGATGGCATTCTGTTTTTCAGTCCGTCTGGGGTAACAAGTTTTATAAAAGAAAATGAAATTACAGACGAATGCTGTTTTTGCATTGGAACTACTACAGCAAAAGCAGTTGAAGCCTATTCAAAAAACATTGT
>JACCDH010723788.1_pt1 | contig 76115 bp, 63 predicted proteins | sample 7442481 | NCBI WGS metagenome assembly JACCDH01 (sample SAMN15323433, study PRJNA562643) | freshwater metagenome | isolation source: river surface water | place: USA:Blue River Watershed | collected 2017-08-15 | reverse complement strand
GGTTAAGCATTACAGAATAGAGGAACAATAGAACAAGGAACAGAAGAAGGGGGAATTGAGTGACGAGGGGCAACAGTCGAAAAGAACAATTTCAAATTTCAAATCTCAAATCTCAAATTTGAAATTGCTTCAATCAACAATAACCAATCGACAATAATCAATAACCAATATCAAAATTGATTCTTCCACATCATGCTCTCGATAGGCTTATCGGGCTGATGGCTGTACTTGGCATTTTTCTTTTGGTTATAAGCCACTTCAATCGGTCCTTCAACAGGGAAATAAATGAGCTGGCCAATGGGCATGCCTTTGTAGACTTTCACCGGCTGCTTTACGGAGATTTCCAAAGTCCAGTTACCGCAAAAGCCAACATCGCCCTTACCTGCAGTTGCGTGTATATCAATACCCAAACGTCCGGTAGAAGATTTGCCCTCTAAGAAAGGCACATGCGCATGGGTTTCGGTGTATTCCATGGTTACACCCAAATAGAATACATGAGGATATAGTACAAAGCCCTCTTCCGGTATTTCAAAATACTCGATCTGGTTGTGTTGCTTAGCATCCAAAATATGGTTGGTATAGGTAGCCAGCCATTTGCCGAGATGTACATCGTAGCTATTACTACCCAAACAGCTTCTGTCGTAAGGCTCAATCTTAATAGTGCCCTTGCTGATTTCTTCCAGTATGCGAGAATCGGAGAGGATCATGTTCGATTCGGTTGATTTTGTACGAATTAATGGCAAATAAATGAGTAATCGCACAGGGAAAAACAGATATTCGCGCATGCCTTTGTTTTATCAACAAGATATCAACGCAAGCACCCGCTTGGCCGTCTGGAAGCTGGAAGAAACGGAAGATTTTTTCAGTGCTACCGTGCCTTTGCAACGCGAGATTTCGCATCCGCACAAGCGCCTGCAGTACCTGGCCGGCAGGTATTTGCTGCGATACTTGTTCCCGGCATTTCCTTATGAAGAGATTTTGATTGCCGATACCCGCAAACCCTTTTTGCCCAGCGAAGCTTTTCATTTTTCCATCTCGCATTGCGGCGATTATGCTGCGGCCATCGTCAGCACCAATCATCGTGTGGGCATCGACATTGAAACTTTCACGGAACGGGTGCATCGCATCAAGCACAAATACCTGCATCCACAGGAACAACGTTTCGTGAATACTTTTCCTACAGAGCAGCAAACGGCTTTGCTCACTTTTTTGTGGAGTGCCAAAGAAGCCATGTTCAAGTGGTGGGGTAATGGGGATGTAGACTTCAGCGAAGTGTTGCGCATCATGCCTTTTGCCTTAACCGAACAGGGGACTATGGATGCTATGTTTTGGAAAGATCAGGTTCAGGAAAAACTGTTACTACATTTTAGGCAGTTGGGTAAGCAGTCGCTGGTTTGGACGGCCACGCCGGCTTAGTATACAGAATTGGTTTTTGATTTTGGCAGAATCAACAAACTTTTGCGCAGCATTTGTTTCAATTGCACTTTCACCAATTGTCCCATAGTCTTGGCTTTCAGGAATAATGGCTGCTGAAAATAGGCGCTGAGTTCTTCTTTGAGTTGCTGTGTTTTTTCCGGGGTAGAGATTTGATCAATACCCATCAGGTCAAGCAATTCTTTCACGCGATAGCGGGAAGAAACCAAACGCCAAGCAATCATGGTTCTTTCCTCTGTTTGGTATTGAGCAATGGATTTCTTGTCGAGGTGTTGCATCACCGTTTCTACATAAGGATTATTCTCTTTAAAAAACTGCGGCAGGTACAGACTCTTTCTGCCTTCATAACTCTGTTGATCGAAATCAATCGCGCGAATGCGGTATTGAAAATCTTCAATATCAGGAATGATGCTCACCACAAAATTGTAGGCACGCATATCGCCCAGCAGGTGCACAAAGCAACGTTCATTGAATTTCACAAATTCTTTGGCCAAACGAATCTTATTAGTATTCTCGTTATTCAGATACTCTTTAATGAATAAATCACCGGGCACGCCGGGAATATGTTCTTCAATCAGGGTATTGTGGTCTGTAAAGAAAGTGATGTGGTTGGGAGAGAGGATATGCTCCAATTCCAGTCCGTAAATTCTATTAGCATCAGCCTGTTTGATATAGTAATGATCGTAATTGTCGTTAAACTTATTGACGATGCGAATACGGAAAGGCTGGCTATTGCCGAAATAACAAAAGTCAACACGCGCCACATCTAAGTGATTGATGAAGCTGAGATCGCCCTCTGTTTTGAGGATGGCATAAATCTTCACCAAGTTTTCGCGCAGGTATTCCCATTCCTGCATATCATAACTGGCTGTTTCCCAAGAAGTGGTTTCGCCTTTTTTGTTTTTGAGCGGAAGGGTATAGTTAAAACGTAGTAAGTCTTTATAGGTGAGCGGTAATTTTACTTCTCGACCATAACGTGTAAGGTATTGCCGCAACTGCGGATTCACGGGAAAGATGGGTTTCTTTCTCGATGGTTTATCGGGCTGGTTATCGGTATTCAGTTCAATCATGCATCCAATTGTGGGTCGATGTCTTCTAATAAATTCAGATTAACTGCATCAGCACCTGCAATGCCTTCTACAGAGCCTTTGATATGTGCTGCGTTCAGCAATACTTTCTCCAATTGCTTCTCGCGCAGCTTCCAAAGTTTCTCCATTGCATCTCTTTCTTTCTGGATGCTGAGTTTCATAGACATGAAACCTTCTCTAATGGCTTTCCATTGCTCACCAAACTCGTTGCTGGTTAGGTAATCGTAGAGCATCACCATTTTATCGCCCTTGTTTTCTTGGCTCTTGCGTGCATCAAATAATTTGAGGATCGCATTGCGCAACAGGAGGGCTACGCTACGTACTTCAGCGAATGTGCAGATATAGACACCGTCTTTCTCGCCAAAGCGTTCCATGTCTTTGGGCAGGGCTTGCGTTACAATCACAGCAACATCAGCACCGAGGGTGCGCATATCTGCTTTCAGTTTTTCAATCCAGTCGTTGGCGAAATCTTTGGTGCGTTTGCTTTCATAAATAATCTTTCCTGCTTCATGCCCGAAATTGTTGTGTACTACTTGAATGCAATCGGCACCGCGCACACCTTTACCAACTTCTTCAATTTTATCGAATGGGAAAGTGGTTTGTAAAATTTCTTCCAGCATCAGTTCCTGCACTTCGCCTTGTAATTGCATACTACCTTGTTCGGCTTTGCGCTTCATTTCCTCGGCCAGTTTTTTCTGGTCGTCTAACTGCTTTTGCAGTTCGCGCAATTGCAGTTGGTATTCTTGTTCTTTGAGGCTGCGTTTTTCTTGTTCTTCTTTTTGCAGTTGGTCTTTGATACGTTCTCTTTCTTCTAGTATTTTTTTCTGCACGGATATCTCCAATTCCTGCTCTTTGTTTTTCAGTTCTTGTTGCAGTCGGAGCATATCCAATTCAATGGCACGTGCTTTTTTGAGTTGTTCTTCTTTTTGCTGATTGTCTTCCTGCAGCAAACGCATGCGGTTTTCAAAATCCTGTGCTAGTTGCTGGCGCATTTGTGCTTCCTGTTGTTGTATGGCTTGTTGCAACTGTTGTTTGGCTTCTGCATCTTTCTGTTGCAGCTGCTGTTGCAATTGCGCTTCTTTAAGTTTGAATTCCTCTTCTTTCTTGCTTTGCCAAGCAGCAGCTTTGGCGTTTAATTCTTTCTGTACTTCTTCCCGAAATGCGTCGGTAGGTTCAAATTGGTGACTGCAATTGGGGCAAATGATCAATCCTGACATATCCTCGCTGAATTTGGCAACAAATTACGCCAAATGTGGGGAGTTAGGTAGATGTCTGTTATAATGAGGCAGAGGTGTGCCCGGGGACTTAAGTCCCCGGAAATCAATAAGGATGATGGTTGAGTGCATTTCCCCGGACTTTAGTCCGGGGTGAATGTGAACATCCTCGTCGTTACGTTTATTGCCTGAACAATAGGATAATCCTTATACCGCAGGGTCTCTGCCTTTGGCGGAAGACCCTGCGGGGACAGGGGACGCTGAAGGCGTCCAATATGAATAGGATAATATTGCAGATGTAATTACAACCCTGAAGGGGTTGAATCTAATTTGCAATGATCGCGGTGATAACACCGCGACGGGCATACTCGCCATTGTTGGCCGCCAACCATAAACCATAAACAAGTAACCATCAACCAATAACCGCCAAGATTACCTACGGTGATCAAAGAGGAGGTCTTACCCAAAGCCCTTCCCGAACCTTTGGTTCGGTGCCAACGGACGCTGAAGGCGTCCAATATGAATAGGATAATATTGCAGATGTAATTACAACCCTGAAGGGGTTGAATCTAATTTGCAATGATCGCGGTGATAACACCGCGACGGGCATACTCGCCATTGTTGGTCGCCAACCATCAACCAGCAACCATAAACCACCAACCAATAACCGCCAAGATTACCTGCGGTGATCAAATAGGAGGTCTTACCCAAAGCCCTTCCCGAACCTTTGGTTCGGTGGGCGTTTTGCACCACTCGCTTTTGAAAGCAAGCTTTCAACGCTCGTAATGCAAAACGCCCCTCCAACTTCGTTGGAAGGGCGTTTGTGCCCAGGACAAGATTCGAACTTGCACGCCCTTTACGGGCACCACCACCTCAAAGTGGCTTGTCTACCAGTTTCAACACCTGGGCAACCGGGCTGCAAAAATAGGGTTTGGGTGCTATCCAGACTAGTCTTTTTTGATTTTTTTGACTGTGGACTAATGCATCATGCGTCAGCCGATTGAATGCATTTGATTATCTTGATACAGCTATGTTGGCTAGACTGCTGCTTATTGGTGTATGGTGTTTACTCACGTGCTCGGCTCATGCCCAGACACAATACCGATTCGTGGGCTTTAATACCAAAGATGGTTTATCGCAAAATAGCGTACACTGTATTTTTCAGGACAGGGATGGATTACTCTGGGTGGGTACGCAAGACGGGCTCAACAGTTTTGACGGTAGAAAATTCAGGGTATATAAGTGTAATCCCAAAGACACGACCACCATTAGTGATCAATTTGTCTTATCCATCGAAGAAGATGCGCTTGGTTATTTGTGGGTTGGTACAAGAAGCGGCTTAAACAAACTGGATAAACGTACCGGCAAATTCACTCGATATTATTTTTCTGCAACAGAGCGAACAGAACTGTATAGAAATTATCAAACTATTATTCGCGATCGGCAAAACAATTTATTTATCCAACACACTTTTTCGGTTTTTATTGATACCAAGGGGCAGATGATTCAGGCTGATACCGGTTTGCGCGATTTAAGAACTCCTGTCTTTGATCATGAAGGCAATCTATGGGGAAGCTCTGCTAAGAAAGGTATTCTTCTTGCAAGCCGTAATACACAATATCAACCAAGGACTATTGCTCTATTGCCGGTAGCATTAAGATCAAGAGATGTAATTATCAAGCACGTGATGGATACCGCATCTGTTTTGTGGTGTTATACGGACGAAAATCAGCCTAATATTCATTTTTTTGATACGCGTTCAAGGAAATGGTTGAATAAAACACTTTCATTACCATCTCCTATACAACATATTGCGCTATTGCGAAACGGGCAAGCTTGGGTCTCTACTTTAGCAGGCGTGTTTATCATCGAAAGCTATGCTGTTACAGATACAATTCGTTATCAGCCCACACAACAGTCCATACCTTCTGCAAATATTTTATGCGCATATGAAGACAGGCAGGCCAATGTATGGGTTGGTTCAGCCAATGCGGGTTTTGGATATCATCATCCTTCTTTCCGAAAATTTATTTTGTATAAAATCGGTTTACAAGAAGAACCTGTTACTTCTGTAGCAGATTTAGGTGGTTATAGATGGATAGGCTCTGCCGATGGATTGTATAAAGTTTCGCTTACAAAAAAAAATAAGCCTGTAGATAAGCTCTTTGTTGCAAACAGGGTTACATCACTAACTGTAGATAAGCAATCAAAGCTATGGGTGGCTATACAACGTAAGGGGGTTTATGTACTTGATTCTACAGGCAGATCGATGCAAACTTTCACGCAGAATGATTCTCTGCTGCAAACACAATCTGTCTTATATCTTTTTTGTGATGCATCAGGAAGAGTTTTCTTAGCAACTGAAAAAGGATTCTTTGTGTATCATTCAGCTAAAAAGCAATGGCAATCATATTATGCATACAAGAAGAACGAAGTAGCAGGTTGGTATAGCTTGCATGTTTTTGAAGACGCACAACGACAAATATGGATTAGTAAGCATATTGGTTTAGAACAACGCAATAACGATTTGTCGATTAAGCAAGTGTATCGATCTAAAAATACCACGGATGTTTTTGGCAGAACCATCATCACTGCAGTAACAGAAGATAAAGCTGGACGTATTTGGATAGCAACATTGAGCAATGGTATTTTCTGTATAGACAAATCCAAACGCTTGCATTATACCATGGAAGAAGGGCTGAGTAGTAACCTTATTTATGGTATAGCTGTTGATTTGAAGGATAGAGTATGGGCTACTACTAGTGCAGGCATTAATTTAATTGATCGGAATAAGCAAACAATTGATCTGATTAGCAGCAAAGATGGTTTACCCTCAGACGACTTTGTCATCGGCGCCTTGTATTCGAATCAATCTGGTGAAATATTGGCGGGAAGTGTTCGTGGGCTGATTGGTATTGATGCCAATCAATTCAGTATACAGGATTCGCCAGTAGAAGCTAGTATCACAGAGGTTCTGGTGAATGGTGAGCCCCAAGTCATGAATCAGGGTGTGGTGGAAATTAAGCCGGGCTATAAAAGTATACGATTCTCCTTTGCACTTAGACAGGCTTTGCAACCTAAAGCCATCTTGTATCAGTATCGATTAAAAGGTGCAGAAGAAAGATGGCAATCACTAAAGTCGGATGAATCAAGCATTACTTATTCTAATCTGCCTGCAGGTAAAATGGTATTAGAAGTTAGGGCTGCGTATACCATGGCCGGATTACCTAAAGCGCCGATTGCCTCTTTGAACATTGAAGTGTATCCTGCATTTTGGCAAACACGCACATTTGTAGTGCTCTTGGTATTGGCTTTGGTTTTTACAGCCGTGTTGATAACACTGCAGTATAACCGCATTCGATACAAAAAGAAATTACAGGCTTTGCAGTTGCAGAAAGAGTTGCAAGATGAAAGGGCCAGAATCAGCAGAGACCTGCACGATAATATTGGTGCTTATACTTCTGCGCTCATTGCAGGTATTCATCAACTGAAATCTGTTGATGCAGTGCAGGATGATTATGTAGATGAACTACATGACTATGCATCCAATATTATGGGCTATTTGCGCGAAACAATCTGGGTACTCAACCATGAGCAGCTGACGCTCACGGCTTTTGTAGATCGGTTTAAAACTTATGCTACGCGAATCAATAAATATTATCAGCATCAGGAAATGCAGTACACAACTGTAATAGAAGAAGAAAGGGTGTTGACACCGCAGATATCGCTCAATTTGTTTCGTGTGTTGCAGGAAGCTTTGCAAAATGCCTGTAAACATGCGGGAGCTTCACATATTCACATTCACTTCATTCAAAAAAAGCGGATGCTATTTATCATTGAGGACAATGGAAAGGGTTTTGAGCAGGATAGAATAGATCAGGGTTTTGGCTTGCAGAATATGCAGGCAAGGGCGAATGAAATTGGGTTTCAATTCAGTATTGAGTCCAAACATGAGGAAGGTACTAGAATTTTATTGGAGGAATTATAACAATACTCCATTTGCAGTAGTGGTATTCCATTGTATTGCTGTCAACTTTGAGATATGATTTTATTAGGCATAGTAGATGATAAACTGGTCAATCGGAAAACTATTCGTAGAAATATTGATGGCTGCAGCGATATGCGTATCGTATTGGAAGCGGGTAATGGCAGCGATTTTATGGAGAAGATGCAACTGATGCCTGAAGAAGAAAGACCCAATGTGGTGTTGATGGATTTGGATATGCCGGTGATGGGAGGTATTGATGCGATTGCTGTGGGTACGATTAAGTTTCCCAATACCCGATTTCTTGTGCTGACGGTTTTTGACGACGATGAAAAAATATTTGAAGCTATTCAGGCGGGCGCCAGCGGTTACCTGCTTAAAGATGATGCTGCTACAGAGTTGCATCAGGCAGTGAGGGAAGCCATGATTTATAATGGTGCGCCCATGAGTCCGGCAATCGCTAGAAAAACCATGAGCTGGTTAAAAACCTTGTCATCGCCGGTTGCTGATACTACTGCCAATAGCATTTTGAGCGAACGTGAAATGGATATTATCAGGCAGATGGTAGAGGGGCATGATTATAAAGCTATTGCCGCGAAGCTGTTTATTAGTCCCAATACCGTAAGGGTGCATATTCGTAAGATTTACGAGAAACTGCATATTAATTCCAAGGCGCAGGCTGTTCAAATTGCCTATAAGAATAAGTGGATCTAATACTACATATGGATTATTGACCCGCAAATAAGAAGGTTTGAGTTTTACAGTATATATCATCAAACCAAAGCACATGCGTACGATTTTTACTTCCCTGATTGGAATCATCATTGTAGGTACTACACAAGCACAGTTCACGGAAGCTCAGAAAAAGTTAGGTGAGTCGCTCGAAATTTCAGTTGGAGGCACTTTCGGTAAACCCAAAGTGATGCCTAAAATGGAGAAGTTAGCACTTGCTGAAGTATCGGTGAATTTCAAACAGGTAACCACCAAATCTGTTCAAAAAGTAGAGAAAAAAGCAGGGTTCTTTGGTAAAACACCCGGTAAAGCTGCACAAGCTTCTGTAACAGCTTACTTAGAAACAACTGATGGCGAGTTGACCGCTGCAGATTATCAAGAGGTAGTAGATCATTTCTATGGCTACTTTCAAAAAAAGCTGAAAGACGCCGGCATTGATACGGTTGCATGGGCTGCTGTTACAGGAACAGATTATTACAAAGATGCAGATAGCGATAAAAGTGATAATGAGGAAGAAAAAAGCAAGGGCAATACCTGGGTAGCTTATCAGGCTTATGGTGGCAAGCAATTATTCAATGGTAAAAACGGATTCGCTTTTTTGAAAAGCAAAAGCGTTAGCCGTATGAGCGATCAGTTGGGTGCGGCACTTGGATTTATCAATGTGACAGTTGATTTTGCCTACATTGATGTAGACCTGAATATTCAAACTGGTAATGCTTACAAGTCTGCAAATTCTTCTACGAATAATACGACTGTGATGAAATCAGAAACTGCTGTTACTGCCTATATGCGCGTGAGTGATTTCTACGAAACACTTCGATTTAGTCTTTTGCATAACGATAAGGTGCAAATGGAAAACCTGAATGTAAAAATGGGTATCCCTGCAGAGATGGATTTTGCTACTGAGTTGAGTAAAGATCCTTCCAGAGCTGAAAAGCGCAATGAATTTTTCCGTATAGGATTGGTGAAAAAAATGGAGAGCGAACCTGTGGTGATTTCTACCACAAGGGATAAGTATAAAGCTGCGGCTAAAAAAGCATTGGAGCGTTACGCAGAAGCATTTGTGATCAAAGCACAGATGGTTAAAAGCTAAGTAATTGCTTAAGCATAAGACAGCCCCGCATTTGCGGGGCTGTTTTGTTATGATGATTACATTCTTTCCGGCACAGCTATACCCAATGCCTGCATACCTGTTTTTAATACGGTAGCCGTGAGTTGTGATAGTTGTAATCGCAATGTTTTCTTTTCAGCACTTTCTGCATTAGCAATTGAATGTTCTGTATAAAAGCTGTTGAAGGTCTTGGCTATGTTGAACACATAAATCGCCAACTGAGATGGATCATGTGTATTGGCTGCAGTCTCTAACACAACAGGGAATTGTTCCAAGGCAACAGTCAAAGCTTTTTCCAATGGCAGTAAGTCGGTACTGCTTGATGCTGCAATATCAGCTGGGTCTGCTTTGCGCAAAATGCTTCTGATGCGCGCATGTGTGTATTGAATAAATGGTCCGGTAAAGCCATGGAAATCGATACTTTCTTCCGGATTGAAAATCATTTTCTTTTTCGGATCAACACGCAGCAGGAAAAACTTCAGCGCACCCAAACCAATGGTGTCATAGAGTTCTATCAATTCAGCTTCAGTGAAATCTTTCACCTTGCCTAGTTCTTCCGTTTTCTGGCGTGCAATACTCACCATTTCATCTACCAGATCATCGGCATCAACAACAGTACCTTCGCGGCTCTTCATTTTACCTGTGGGTAATTCCACCATGCCATAACTCAAGTGGTAGATACCATCTGCAGAAGGCAATCCTAGCTTTTGGCAAATCAGTTTCAGTACTTTAAAATGATAGTTCTGTTCATCACCCACCACATAGATGCTTTGGTCGCAACCAAACTCTGCGGTTTTCTGCTCAGCCAAACCAATATCTTGTGTGATGTATACAGAAGTGCCATCTTTTCTACGCACCAATTTTTCATCCAAACCATCTGCCGTTAAATCAATCCATACAGAGCCATCTTCTTTTTGATAGAAGACTTGTTTGGACAAACCTTTTTCAACCAGGTCTTTACCTAATAAATAAGTATTGCTCTCGTAATAAGTTTTGTCAAAGTTGCTGCCGATGCGTGTATATGTAGCATTGAAACCTTCGTACACCCAGCCATTCATCTTCTGCCAGAGTTCCATCACTTCAGGATTGCCTGCTTCCCAATCTACCAGCATTTGTTGTGTGGCTTTCATGATGGGTGCTTCACGCTCTGCAGTATCCTTATCCATACCCTTAGCCATCAACTCGCTTACTTCTGCTTTGTAAGCATCGTTGAATTTCACGTAGTAATCGCCTACAAAATGATCACCCTTCATGCCGGTGGACGCTGGTGTAGCACCATTGCCAAAGAGCTGCCAGGCGATCATGCTTTTACAGATATGCACACCACGATCGTTCACAATACAGGTCTTGATCACTTCATAACCGTTCAACTCTAGGATAGAAGCAATGCTCCAGCCGAGGAAATTGTTACGCAAGTGACCCAAATGCAGTGGCTTGTTCGTGTTAGGGGAAGAATACTCCACCATCACTTTTTGTCCGTTCGCTGGTTTACGGCCATAAGCCGTATTGGCATATTGATCTTTGATGACTTCTAACCAGTACGCATCATCCACTACCAGATTCAAAAAGCCTTTGATGACATTGTAGCTTTTGAACAGGCTGGGGGAGTTGGCCACCATCTGTTTACCCAGTGCATCGCCCAGTGCTTCTGGTGATTGCTTGAGTTGTTTTACAAAAGCAAAAAGCACAACGGTATAATCGCCTTCAAATTCGGGTTTGGTTTCGTTCACCAGCACAGCATGTTCGTCGATGCTCACCTGATACAATTCCTGAATGGCTTTGGTAGTTAAATACCTGATCTGTGCCGTAATCCGCATGATGCTGAACAGTTTTGGAGCGCAAAACTAATCAATAATGGGCTACATTTGCCGGCTATATGCGTCGCGCACACGATTGGTTAAGGCAGACAATTCTCGCAGTAGTGGATTGGTTTTATCCGCTCTTTCGCCGTTTCATGCCCCAACAGACCTATCGGTATGCAGCTTGCGGTGGCTTCAATACGGTGCTCGATATCTTCTTGTTTTTTGTTGGCTATAACTACGTTTTTCATAAGGAGCCGATCCCTGTTTATGGAGCTATCATTATCACTCCGCACATTGCGGCATTCTTATTTGCCTTTCTCTTTACTTTCCCAATTGGGTTTTATTTAAGCCGGTATGTGGTTTGGCAGCAGACAGATACTGCCAAGCGGGAGCAGCTGATGAAGTATTTCATCGTCGTTTTCGGCTGCATCGGCCTCAACTATATGTTCCTGAAAATTCTGGTGGAATTCTTCGGCTGGTACCCAACGCCGGCTAAAATCCTGACCACTGTCTTTGTTGTCATGTTCAGCTACCTGAGCCAGAAAAACTACACGTTTAAGTCCTGACATTTTACCTTCTAAAGCGCTGATTTGCTGCCATTTCTCCGTTTTCGATGGTCTGGTCTGACAATTTAACACACGGGCCTGTCATGGCACAATGATTGACAGGTATGGGCGATTATTCATCTGAAATTCAATGTTATGGGTAAAATTATAGGAATTGACCTCGGTACCACGAACAGTTGCGTGGCCGTGATGGAAGGATCTGAACCAGTTGTGATTGCCAACGATGAAGGCCGCCGCACCACGCCATCTGTGGTAGGTTTCCTGAAGAATGGCGAGCGTAAAGTGGGCGACCCCGCTAAGCGTCAGGCCATTACCAACCCCGGCAATACCATCAGCTCTGTGAAGCGTTTTATGGGCCGCAGATTCGATGAAGTGACTGAAGAAATCAGCCATTGGAGTTATAAAGTAGTGAAGGGTGATAACAATACCGTACGTGTGGATATTGACGGTCGTCAGTACACACCGCAGGAAATTTCTGCGATGGTACTTCAGAAGATGAAGAAAACTGCTGAAGACTATCTGGGTCAGGAAGTAACAGAAGTGGTTATTACTGTACCAGCTTATTTCAATGATGCGCAGCGTCAGGCAACTAAAGAAGCCGGTGAAATTGCTGGTCTGAATGTGCGTCGTATCGTGAACGAGCCAACTGCTGCGGCATTGGCTTATGGTATGGACAAGAAGCACCAGGATATGAAGATCGCTGTGTTCGACCTTGGTGGTGGTACTTTCGATATCTCTATTCTGGAATTGGGCGATGGTGTGTTTGAAGTAAAATCTACCAATGGTGATACTCACCTGGGTGGTGATGATTTCGATAAAGTGATCATCGACTGGTTGGCTGATGAGTTCAAGACTCAGGAAGCGATCGACCTGCGTAAAGATCCAATGGCTTTACAGCGTTTGAAAGAAGCTGCTGAAAAAGCAAAGATTGAATTGAGTTCTTCTTCAGAAACAGAAATCAACCTGCCTTATATCACTGCAGTTGACGGTGTGCCTAAGCACTTAGTGTTGAAGCTGAGCCGTGCTAAGTTTGAGCAGTTGAGTGATAATCTCTTCGCTCGTTGCTTGAAGCCTTGCGAAGCTGCTTTGAAAGATGCCGGTTACAATGCATCAGAAATTGATGAAGTAATTCTGGTGGGTGGTTCTACACGTATTCCTAAAGTACAGGAGATTGTAGAGAAGTTCTTCGGTAAGAAGCCAAACCGTGGTGTAAACCCAGATGAAGTTGTTGCCGTAGGTGCTGCTATTCAGGGTGCAGTATTAACTGGTGAGGTGAAGGATGTATTGTTGTTGGATGTTACGCCATTGAGCTTGGGTATTGAAACCATGGGTAGCGTGATGACGGTGATGATTCCTGCTAACACAACCATTCCTACCAAGAAAACTGAAGTGTTCTCAACAGCGAGCGATAATCAGCCTGGTGTACAAATCCATGTATTACAGGGCGAGCGTTCACTGGCTAAGGATAATAAGAGCTTGGGTATTTTCAACCTCGATGGTATTCCACCAGCTCCACGCGGTGTGCCTCAGATTGAAGTAACCTTCGATATTGATGCCAACGGTATCCTGAATGTTCAAGCGAAAGATAAGGGTACAGGCAAAGAACAGAAGATTCGCATTGAAGCGGGTAGTGGTTTGAGCAAGGAGGAAATCGAAAAGATGAAGGCCGAAGCAAAAGCCAATGAAGAAGCAGATAAGCAAGCGCGCGAGAAGATTGACAAACTGAATCAGGCCGACAGTCTGGTATTCCAAACTGAAAAGCAGTTGAAAGAGTTTGGCGACAAGATTCCTGCGGATAAGAAAGCGCCTATCGAAACTGCGCTGAACAAACTGAAAGAAGCACACAAAGCACAGGATATTGCAGCAGTAGATGCAGCAATGACTGAAATGAATACTGCTTGGACTGCAGCTTCTGAAGAAATCTACAAAGCACAGCAAGCTGCTGGTGGTGCACAAGGTGCGGATGCAGGTACTGCAGACGCTGGTGCACAAGCCAATAACAGCGGCAGCAATGTAGAAGACGCACAGTTTGAAGAAGTGAAGTAATCACTTACAAATGCAATAGAAAAGCCCTCATCATTGATGAGGGCTTTCTTTTTATAGGTTGGTTGTTTTGATTAATTGAAACTAATACCCAATTTGAAACGTTGCATCATGGGGATGTTCGCTGCAGTACCTCCAGTTGGTACTTGATACGCTAGTTGCGCGCCAAATCTGCCAAAGCCCACGCCAGCACCTACAGTAAAATAATTCAGCGGTTGCACATTGCTTGGTTTATCCATAAAGTAACCACCACGAATATGTAAGTAATTCATGTAGCGATATTGCAAACCAAAAGACAAACTGTAGTTGGTTGATAATCCATTTGCACCATTGAAAGATTCGCCCCATGCTCTCAACACATCTTTGTTTCTGAAATCAGTAATGGCTGCAGAATCCTGAGAGAAATTGCCAGTATAGTTCGGCGCAGCGGGAATCATCAGTTTGCTGTACTTCACTTCAAACCCCAGATCATTTTCATCATCAAACAGGAATACATAACCGAGACCAACATTCAGGGTAGTAGGGATGAAATCCTTACCAATGGCATTGTTGACATAAGTAATCTTAGAACTCAGGTTAGAAAACTGAATGGCACCACGTAAGAAATTACCATTCACAAATTGTTGATTGTACATCAAGCTCACATCTCCTGCAAGGGCTACACCTGTACTGAATTGGTAACCTGTTGATGCACTCACACCACTAGCCATATTACTGAATACACCACGCATGGTCACACCAATACCCAATGTATTACTGATCTTGTGTGCATAGCCAAAACTCAGGTCAAAATCATAGGGGTTGAAAGTGCCGAGACGATCGCCCATAGCAGAGCTTAATTCCATACCGCCATGGCTGATGTAGCGGATACCAAAAGAGAGCAAGTCTTTATCATCTTCTGACTTCTTGTAACCGGCCATGCTCATGAAATAGCTGCCTTTTACATTGCTGCCAGAGCCTGTACTGTAGCCCATGTGTGAAAGACCAAGTGCAAATTGTTTGTCAGAGAATAAAGCTTTCGCGTTGTTGTGGAAGATGCTGTATTCATCAAGACTTAAGGTTAAGCCTGCATTACCCATACTGGATGAAATGGCATCCGGTGCAAAGCGCAGGTAGGGTACTGCTGTTGTGGTGATGCTCTGAGCTGTTGTATTGAGGCAGCTGAGTACAAACAGCACGGCCAGCAGCAGGTGACCGAATGATCGGCCATTATTCCTTGGCAAATTGTTTGTATTCATTGTTTTCGGTTTTGATAATCAGTCTGTAGATCCCTTTAGACAGATTAAGGATATTGAATTGAACAAGTGTTTGTCCCTTGTTTAGTTGGACTTCTTTTTCCATCAATACACGCCAGCTGATATCTGCAATTTGTACAATCGCCATTTTTTGTTTGTCGCTAGGCAATTGAATATTCAGTACATCTCTGGCTGGGTTAGGATAAGCAAAACTAGTTTCAACAAAAAGGAACTCATCGCTTGGTACACTGGTACAACCATTGAGTGTTTGTGTAACACTATAACGACCATGCTTACCAGGCGTATATGCTTGTTTCGTAGCATTCAGAATTCGTGTGCCGGCATCAAACCATTGGATACCTGTAGTGATATTGGTCTTCAGTTCACTGGAGCCAAGATCTCTGCTGATACTTGGTTTGGCAGGAATAGGGAATATGGTAATGTTCTGTTGTGCAAATTGCGCGCAACCGTTAGGATCAGCAATATCAAAGCGTACTACTGCAGTACCGCTTCTGTTAGCGCGGAGTACACCGTTTTGATCAATACTAGCTAAAGCTGCATCATTGGTGCTCCAATTTTTGAAAGCCCACACACCTTGGCTGGTACCAACGGTGCTGAATTGTTTTTGTTCTCCTACACAAGCACTTGTTGCGCCAGTGATACCATTCAATGCTGGTTGAGGTAATACATTAAAAGCAACAAATAAACTATCTGTAGAAAGGCCATCACTTACTTGTACAAACAAAGTATCTAAACCGGTAAAGCCGGCAGGAGGTGTATAGCTTGCATTAGCAGGTTGTACTGACTGATTGCCGGGCAATAACCGTTGGGCAGGTAATCCGTTAACGCGACCTCTTGCTGCTCTGCGGAGTGTCCATTCAATACGTTGCTGACTATCGCCATCAAATGTACTCAGGATAGAATCTAATTTGGTAAAACTTGTATTACCACAAAGGGTGATGGGGATACTAGTACTATTATTATTGAATTTTGGAACAGCATTTTTCACAAATAGATTGCTGGTGAATCTTTCCAGTGGTAATGTGTTGCCTTGTAAATCTCTGATTGCATTTAAACTATCGTATACATACAGTTGCATCCATCCATAACCACTGACATTGTCGAGCGTGATGTCAAATGTTCTGTCGTTAACTTGATATACGATAGTATTACCGGGTAATAGTGTTGTTGGATGGTAAACACCTACAAAACTGTTATTGAGTTTTACTACTGGCTCGTTGAATACGAGGCGAAAAGTAAAACTAGTCATGTTTGAAATCGTATCGAAGGGAGAGCGTCTGTTTAAAGCAGAGACAGAGGGAGGTGCTAAATCTCTTTGAACATTGTTTCCTGGTAATTGGTCACTAGAAATAATGTTCGCCTTTATCGCAGCACTACCTATTTTGGGTAGCATAAATAGCGAAAGCAACGCTATTGCTATATGGATAAGGCTTCTCATTGGATTTTTTGGTTATTGGGTTCGGGATATCTGTTTCCAAAACACATATGCAATTTCATGATTTTCATTCAGACTACAACGTAGTGTATATTCTGCATTTACTGTAGTCGCCATACTACAGGCGTGAACTGTTTTTAAATTATTGAAAATCAAATATTTGAAAATAAAGTGGGCCAGAATATCCCTAGTTTGAGGGGGTACTCTGGCCCGAAAATGTTACAAAGAATGCAGAAAAAATATCAGCCAAACACCTTTTTCAATAGGTCTGTGCCTCTGGCAAGCGGATCTTTCCGAATTTTCTTTTCTTCTTCAGCTACCTGTAGAAAAAGCCCTTGCAATGCTCTTTCTGTTACATAACCAGTAAGATCTGGATTCACTTTTTTCAAACTCACTTTATTATAGTTGGAGAAAATCGTGTTCCAATGTTTGGTGGCGCCTGTGTTTTCTAGTGCTTTTTCAATTACCGGTCTGAATGCATTACTCAGCGATTGCTGTGTATTACCGCGCAGATAACCTGTTGCTGCAGTATCGCTACCTCTGAGTATTTGCATAGCATCGGCGAAACTGATACCGGTAATGGCGTCTTTAAAAATTGGTAAAGCTTCTTTGGCTGCAGACTCAGCTGCTCTGTTCATTGTAAGGATGGCTTCATCTACTTGCTTACCCATCCCAATTCTGCGCAACGTATTCTCCACTTGTGTGGCTTCTGGTGGTAAGAGAATCTTCACTGCAGCATTACCAAAGAATCCATCCGTCGCAGAAAGGAGAGAAGTACCTTTTTCAATACCTTGGTTCAGGGCTGCTTTCAAGCCTGAAGCAATATCCTGCTGACTTAAACCTCCACCCGATTTATTGCCACCTAATAGCTGACCAGCTTTTCTTTGTAGGCTGCTATCCTGATTGCCCAATACTTTTTTGAATAGTTGCGCATCGCTACTTGTCATCAAAACGAAAAGCGCAGTTACTGTACATAATACTTGCTTCATATCATCACTTTGCTACATAGTTAGCAAAAAGGGTACCAAGAAAAATGTTAAGCTTTTACAAGTATTCAAATAGTGATGACGAATCAAATGAATAAACAAAAATCCCCCGCTTTGCAGCGAGGGATTGGTCTCAGTTGGTTGAGGGATTATAATGATGCTTGTTTTGCTTCGCCCAGTTTGGCGTGTGCTGCTGCCAGACGGGCTACAGGTACGCGTGGAGAAGAACAAGAAACATAAGTAAGACCTAGTTCATGACAGAATCGGATAGAATCTGGCTGACCGCCATGTTCACCGCAAATACCAATTTTCAAATCAGGATTGGTTTTACGGCCCCATTCTACTGCAATCTTCATGAGTTTGCCTACGCCCTTGGTATCCAATACTTCAAATGGATTGTCGTGCAGGATATCTTTCTCTGTATACAAAGGCAGGAATTTGTTTTCAGCATCTTCTCTAGAGAAAGAGAATGTTGCCTGTGTAAGGTCATTGGTACCAAATGAGAAGAAGGATGCTTGGCCGGCCAGTTGATCGGCTTCCATACAAGCGCGTACAACTTCAATCATTGTACCGAACTTGAATACAGGGCGGATACCTTTTTCTTTTTCTACGCTGGCAGCAATTTCTTCTACATATTGTTTTACGCGTACCAATTCTTCAGCAGTACATACTTGTGGTACCATGATTTCAGGACGAACATCAATATGTACTTTTTGACATTCTGCTGCAGCTTCTAGAATCGCACGAATCTGCATGCGATAGATTTCTGGATAAGACAGGCCTAAGCGTACACCTCTGTGACCCAGCATTGGGTTCACTTCATGTAGTTCATGCACTTTCTTCTGCATTTGTTCTTTCTTCAAGATAGCTTGGTCAATCAGCTCAACACCTTTATCATTGAATGGTAAGCCGGCAAGGGTGTCTTCAGGATTTACTTGCATCAACTTCATCGCACTCATCAAATTGGTCACACCATAAGCGGTTTCTTTCAACGCACGCAAGTGTTGCAATTCTTCACGCAGTTCATCTTCTGTTGGCAAGAACTCGTGAATTGGTGGATCCAGCAAACGAACAGTAACAGGTCTTGGTGCCATAGTGGTGAAGATTTCTTTGAAGTCTTCACGTTGAATAGGCAACAGTTTGTTCAAGGCGGTTTCACGTTCTTCCAGTGTATTGGCTAGAATCATTTCTAGTACAATTGGCAAACGATCTGAAGCATTGAACATGCGTTCTGTTCTGCATAAACCAATACCCATTGCGCCATAACTTAATGCACGCTTAGCGGCATTAGGTGTATCGGCATTAGCCATTACTTTCAGTTGTGCAAATTCATCAGCCCATGATAACAATACTTTCAGTTCATCAGAGAAAGTTGGTTCCACAGTAGGAATTACGCCCTGATAAACATAACCAGTACCACCATCAATTGTAATGAAGTCGCCTTCATGTAAAATGGTATCACCAATAATGGCTTGTCTCAGTTTCACATCAACAGTAATACCTTCTGCACCAGCTACGCAAGGCTTACCCATACCACGTGCTACCACAGCAGCGTGTGATGTTTTACCACCGCGACTGGTTAAAATGCCTTGTGAAGCAAAGAAACCGTGGATGTCTTCAGGTTTGGTTTCTTCTCTCACCAGAATTACTTTTTTGCCTGCATGGCCTAGTGCTTCAGCACGGTCTGCATCAAATACACAGATACCAGATGCAGCACCAGGAGATGCGGGCAGACCTTGCGCAAGGGGAGTAGACTTGTGCAGAGAGTCTAAGCGGGGGTGTAATAATTGTTCGAGTAAATCTGGTTTGATACGCAGCAAAGCTTCTTCCTTGCTGATCACGCCTTCTCTAGCCATCTCAACAGAAGTACGCACCAATGCAGTTGTATTCATTTTACCATTTCTGGTTTGCAGACAATACAACACACCTTTTTCAATCGTGAATTCAAAATCCTGTACTTCTTTATAGTGTGTTTCCAGTTTGTTGCGCAGGTCAACCAGTTGCAGATACATTTCAGGCATTTCCGCCTTCATATCAAGCACTGCTTTTGGTGTACGAATACCAGCAACCACATCTTCACCTTGTGCATTGGTGAGGTATTCACCAAAGAAAATATTTTCACCAGTACCTGGATCTCTTGTGAATGCAACACCAGTAGCACTATCATTACCCATATTGCCAAATACCATGGCAACCACGTTTACAGCAGTACCATTGGCCATTTGTGGTGTGATATTGAATTCTCTTCTATAGTCAATAGCACGACGGCCCATCCAAGAATTGAAGACAGCTTTGATCGCAATTTCCAATTGCTCAAATACATCTTCGGGGAATGGTTTGCCGATAGCTTTTTCAACAACAACTAAAAACTTCTCTGATACTTCTTTCAGATCATTTGCATTCAGGTCAACATCATTCTTTGCATTGTTTCTGCGCTTTACTGCTTCAAACTCATGGTCAAATTTTTCATCCGGTACGCCGAGGGCAACTTTACCAAAGAGTTGAATGAATCTGCGGTAAGCATCGTAAGCAAAGCGTTCGTTATTGGTTTGTTTGATCAAACCTTGCAGTGTCAGTTTGTTTAAACCTAAATTCAAAATAGTATCCATCATGCCGGGCATTGACATTGCAGAGCCGGAGCGTACTGATACCAGTAGCGGATTTTCTGGGTTGCCGAATTTTTTACCGGTGAGGTGTTCAACTTCAATCAGGTTTTCTTTTACCTGTTGCATCACACCTACAGGCAGTTTGCGATTGCTGTCTGCTAAATAAGTTAAACATGCTTCTGTAGAAATCACGAAACCGGGAGGAACATTCAGTCCTATCTGAGTCATTTCGCAAAGGTTGGCACCCTTACCACCCAGTAACTGTTTATTTTTTCCATCGCCTTCATGAAAGGCAAAAACAAATTTCTTGTGTGATGTAGCAGAGGTGGAAAGCACAGCATCCTTCGCTGTTTTTTCCATTGTTTCTAGGTTGTCCATACGGCGTTTATTTTATGGTATGAAGTTAGACTGGCCATATGGGGGCCAAAATGACAAATGATGCATTTCAAACTGATAATTATCAGGATTTATTCGAAAGGGAATGGCTATCCTAATGTGGTTCTGTTGAAGTATTGGGACTCATATTAACAATACTTTTTATCTTATTCCTTTTTCAGCCCATTGTAACGCCGTAATTTTGCACCCCAATTCAGTAAGCCCCTCACTGAAAGCGCATAGCCGCTACTGCTACTAACGAACTGATTGCTGTTGAGATAAACAGTATAAAAAATAAAATAGGACAGATATGAAAAGTGAAATGACACATGCGATGATTAGCATGGAAAAGGAAGTATTAGATGAACTGGTGAATGAGGTAAAAGAAACTGTAGCCGGCAAAGAATTGCTGGAGGATGCAAAAGCACCGGTATTCAGCGCTGCTGATCTTTGGAGGATTCAGCGCACGATGAAAGGCGCTACAGCTGCTTACAGCCGCTGGAGCATGAACTAAAATGACCATTTCAGTTGGTTTAAAACCCGTATGCCCTAACCGGTATACGGGTTTTGTTTTGTCCATTTATTTGCAATGTGTGCATTTTACACATTATATCGTATTTTAGCTTACCTAAAACGTTGACCTTGGCCACTGAAATGCGCTCTAACGATTTGCCAAAGGCGAAAAAGCCTGTTGGCAAGGGCAGAACTGCACGTGCTACCAATAAGCCCGTTGCGTTACCTGCAAATCCTGCAACTGCCAAAACCCCAGCTAAAACAGCCAAAACTGTAAAAGCTACTACCTATGCCAAAGGGCAGGTACGTATACGTTTTCAGTTAAGGTATAGAACTAGTTTTGGGCAAACTTTATTTATTACCGGTAATCACCCTCAGCTGGGTATGGGTAATCCTGATCAGGCTTTACCAATGAAATACTTTAACGAGGAAAGCTGGTATGCAGAGCTGGATATCGATGCTGAAAGCGCAGCTTTTACCTATAACTATTTATTGAAGTCGGCTGATGGTTCATTTACCACAGATTGGGGTAGAGACAAAACCATCGATCCATCGGGTGTACATGCCAAAGACCTGCTTGTGATGGATGCTTGGAACTATGCCGGTTATTTTGAGAATGCATTTTATACCGAGCCATTTGAGCGAGTATTGTTGCACCAGCGTAAAGCAGCTAAGCCTGCAGCTAAAAAAACAGTTACGCATACATTTCATGTAAAAGCGCCTTTGTTGCAGCCGCATGAATCACTCTGCTTATTGGGTAGTGATAAATTGTTGCAAGATTGGGATACAACGCAACCTATACTCATGGAGCCGGGCGAGAAGAATGGTCATTGGAGCATTGCATTGAATCTCGCCAAAGCACAATTCCCTATTGCATATAAATATGGTGTAGCTGAAACTGCAACCGGAAAGTTCATTCGCTTTGAAGAAGGCAATAACCGTGTACTGTATGATGCAGTCGCCAAAGACAAACAAACTTTGATCAACGATGGCTTTGCTGTATTGCCCAATACCATTTGGCGCGGTGCAGGTATGGCCATTCCAGTGTTTAGCATTCGTACAGAGAAAGGCTTTGGTGTAGGAGAGTTTGCTGATATTCCTGCATTGGTTGATTGGGCCAAGCAAGTTGGATTGAAGCTCGTGCAGATCTTACCTGTTAACGATACGACTGCCACACATACCTGGATGGATTCTTATCCATATGCTGCTATCTCTGCTTTTGCACTGCATCCCATTTACCTGAATCTGGAGCAAGTAGCAGGTAAGCAACACAAAAAAGCACTAGATAAACTGGCTGCACAAAAAACAGCTTTGAATGCCTTGGATACTGTAGATTATGAAGCTGTGATGAAGGCCAAGCTTGATTTTGTAAAGAAGATTTTTGCTTCAGAAAAAGCAGTATTAGACAGTGCTGATTTCAAAGCCTATTACGCACAGAACAAGCATTGGTTATTGCCTTATGCAGCATTCTGTTATCTGCGCGATGAATATGGTACTTGCGATTTCAATCAGTGGCCTGCATATAGACACTTTAATATAACAGATATTGAAGCTTTGGCAGCAGAAACTTCTGCAGCTTATGATGCCATTGCCATCCATTTCTTTATACAATATCATCTGCACCTGCAATTACAACAGGCAGTGGCTTATGCGCATGAAAACGGTATTATCCTAAAAGGCGATATTCCCATCGGTATTTATCGCTATAGTGTAGATGCTTGGCAACAGCCCGAGCTCTATCATATGGAATACCAAGCCGGTGCGCCACCGGATGATTTCGCCGTGAAGGGACAAAACTGGGGTTTCCCTACCTACAACTGGGCTAAGATGCAGGAAGATGGTTTTGCTTGGTGGAAGCAACGCTTTGAACAAATGCGTTACTACTTTGATGCATTCCGTATCGACCATATCCTTGGTTTCTTCCGTATCTGGAGCATTCCTATGCATGCAGTAGAAGGCATCATGGGACATTTTGTGCCTGCATTACCAGTACACATCAACGAATTCAATAGCAGAGGTATCTATTTCGACCACCATCGTTTGACGCAACCTTTCATTAATGATCAGGTGTTGTGGGATGTGTTTGGATATGATAATGAAGCTGCTAAGCAATACCTCGATTACAATGGCTTCGGCCAGTATAGTATGAAGCCTGAATTTGCTACGCAACGTCAGGTGGAAAATCATTTCGCGAGTCAAGAACAAAATGATTTCAACGCAAGGATCAAGCAGGGGTTATTTGATTTGATCAGCAATGTATTGCTGTTTGAAGCCACCAATGGTAAGGGACAACAATTCCATTTCCGCTTTGGTATGGAAGGCACTTTATCATTCCGTTATTTGGATGATGGTATCAAGAACCAATTGAAAGATCTCTATGTAGATTATTTCTTCCGTCGCCAAGATGATTTCTGGCAACAACAAGCTTTGCAGAAATTACCTGCATTGAAGCGTGTAACCAACATGCTGATCTGTGGTGAAGACCTTGGTTTGGTACCGGCCTGCGTACCTGATGTAATGCGCGATCTTGGCTTGTTGAGTTTAGAGATTCAGCGTATGCCGAAGGATCCCAAACGTACATTCTTCCATCCCAATGATGCACCTTACCTGAGTGTGGTAACGCCATCCACACATGATATGAGCACGATTCGTGGTTGGTGGGAAGAAGACCGCAGCAAAACACAAGAGTTCTATAATAAAGAGCTCGGTCAGTGGGGTGAAGCACCATACTACTGCGAAGGATGGATCAACAAGGCGATTGTCATACAACACCTGTATTCACCTGCGATGTGGAGCATCTTCCAGTTACAGGATATATTGGGTATGAGTGATGCTTTACGCAGACAAGATCCCAGCGATGAGCGTATCAATGTGCCTGCCAATCCTAAACATTATTGGCGTTATCGAATGCACCTGAGCGTAGAGCAATTAATGCAGGAAACCGCTTTTAACACAGAATTCGCCGGCTACATCAAAGCCAGTGGCAGATAATATTTCATCAACGAATCAATGATCATCCCCGCAAAACTTGCGGGGATTTTTTATCTTGTTACTCATGCGCATCTTTTGCCTTTGGATTTGTCTTGCAATGCTGGCTTGTCAAACGCCCAGACAGATCGCTATTGCATTACCCGAAGCAAAATCCAAGCTCAGTGGTTCAGCTTTTTATGAAGCTGCTACAACCATGCAATGGCAGATACGCGATTCATTTGCTTTAGCTGCTATACATTCTGGCGCTGTGCCCAATTTTTTATTGAAGTTAGTGCCCATACATACTTCCATAAATGATAGTACAGGCAAACAACACAACATCACTTTTTTCGTAACACCAGATTATCTAAGTATTGGTACGAATGATGATTGGGCAAGAATTCCATTAACGCCCATGACAGCAACTGCGATTGCTGATCAATGGAAATGCTTTTTACCTACGCCTAAAATGGTAGATGCTATTTATGCTGCGGCGAAAGTGAAGCTTGCGCCTGTGCCCATGTATATTCATCGCGACAGCACCATTACCATGTGGCAGCATCACCTTATTATTGAAGGGCAACGTAAAGCAGAGAAAGGTTTGATTGCTGGAATCAAGAAAGATGTGGTGATTACTGATCGTCTGAACAATACTGCTAAGCCCAACCGTGTGGCCATTTATGGCTGGCATCAGTTAAATGGGAAGCCCATACAGCCCTTGTATACGGGGCATGTCAATTGGTATGTAGATTATAGCCACGGTATTCGATTGGTGTATCAAACCATTTATGTAGATGGAAAGCCTATGCATTACGAAGATGTATTTAAACATCCTGTCTACCATCGAGCATTAACCGATGAAGGAGTTGGTTTTCCTTACAGGTATCTTTCTGATAATATGCGTAAGTGATGCAGGTTGTGTCCGTAAATGATAAAACATAAGGCATTCACGGAAATAGGATAACCGCTTGCTTCGCTGATTTGTTGTAAATCAGTATCACGTAAGCTCAATAGAAGTAGATCCGTACTTTTTCTGAGATGGATAAACTCTTCTACCAAATCTGCTAAGGTTCTATGTGTGGCCGGTGCAGCATCCGCAAAAGCGTTTTCATCAAAACCCATCAATGCTCTTTGATCGCCGCGGGCAATCCAGATCAGTCGGTACACAAAAATTCTTTCTGTATCCAGCATGTGTTGCAGCATCTGCTTAATGGTCCATTTGCCCGGTGCATAAGCGTAATCTGCTTTTGCAGCGGGGATGGCTTGTATGGCGGAAAGAATGGTTGCTGCGTGCGTGCTGATTAGTTCAGCGATGGTATTGCTCTGTGTATAGTTGAGGTAGGTTTGGTAAAATGCTCCGTATTCGCCTTCAGTTGGTCTGGCCATTATTGTTTGCTTGTTTTGTTACGTGTAGCAGCAGGTTGATTCACCACCATATTCTTTTGCTGCTGTGATTTCTTTGTAGCCAAAGTTTGTTCCGCCAGTAATACGGCATTGCCTGCATTGATGATGCCGCCTGTTTTACTCAGTGTTGAGAAACGAACTTGATCATTGCTGCCGGGCTTAGCCGTAATCACGGTGCTATCTGGTGCAAATACAGATTGTAATAACACTTGTTTTACTTCTTGCGCATTCAATTCAGGAAAATAGGAACGTATTAGTGCAGCCACACCACTTACTACTGGTGCCGACATGCTGGTTCCATTTTCCTTTCCGTATTTATTACCACCGGGCAGGGTAGAATAAATCTTTACACCAGGTGCAAAAAGGTCAACATTATTCTGTCCGTAATTGCTGAACTCAGCAGCCAATAGACCTGTTACGCGTGGGTCGCCATTTGCACCAACTGTCAGAAAATTGGATAGTTTTTTATCTGAGTTCAATAAAATAGGGTTGGGGTAGTTTTCGCGTACATCCACATCCCAAGACTCATTGCCTGCAGCATGAATCACCAATACATCTTTTTCCTCAGCATAACGCAAAGCATCATCCACCCAATGTTTTTCAGGAGAATAGGATTTACCAAAACTCATATTGATAATTTTGGCGCCATTGTCTACTGCATAACGTATGGCTAGTGCTACATCTTTATCATACTCGTCGCCGTCTGGCACTACACGTACCATCATCAGTTGCACATTATCTGCAACACCATCTATGCCTTTGCCATTATTTCTTGCTGCAGCAATGATGCCGCTCACATGCGTGCCATGCATTGGGCTTGGGCCCATTACATCATTATTACCGTAGAAACGATCATTGAAGTTGAAATAATCGTCTTTGATGATGGTGGTTCTATAGTCAGTAGGCTGTTTATGTACAGATTCAATGGCTCTTTTTTTACCATCGACGTATTCGTCTAATTGACTGAATAGTTGGGTGTTGGTTTCATCACTATCAATCTGCAACAAACGAAGTCCGGTGAGGTAAGCAATTTTAGCATCTTTAGCTTGGCGTGTAATAGGCTCAAACTTCTCTAGCTTATTGCAATCAAATTCCTCGCATTTCATTTCTTCTTTGAGCACTTTTTCATGGCGCTTCAAAGCTTTGATGGTAGCTTCTATGAAATAGAGATCTACTTGTTCTTCTTGTGTGGCTTTCATTTCCTTTGCTGCACGCGTCCACAAACTGTAATTGCGTCTATCCGCATCCTGCCAATTGTTACTGTCCAAAGGTTCTTTGGTGAATTGCGCTTTAAAGCGATGATACACCCTGCTGCGTTCATCAGAACAGCTACCGATATTGCTACCATCTTTACCACCAATAAAATTCCAGCCGTAGATATCATCCACATAACCATTCTTGTCATCGTCTATTCCATTGCCGGGAATTTCTTTTGGATTGCGCCAAAGAATGGGCTTCAGGTCTTCATGTAAAGTATCAATGCCAGAATCGAGTACGGCTACGACAATCGACTTCGATGCTTTTTTCTTTTGTTGTAAGACTTGGTATGCTTTATCCAAACTGATGCCATAAACAGAATCAGCAGAAGGGTCTAGCAGATGCCAGGCTAATGGAATAGGGGATTGTGCAAACAATGTTTGGCATACCGGAATTACCAGCATACCCAATACCATACGGCTAAATCTCATGCGTGTAGAGTTCAATCCTTACAAATTTGCCGATAAAAGCGGGAAGCCCCAAGCTGGCTAAGGGATTTTAGGAATTTGTTAAGCTTATTCTTTCTTTTGAGCGTGCTCTTTATAGCGTTTATCCGCCACAGAGGTGAAAAGGTAGATGCCTACCAGCCAAAAAGCAGTGTATAGCCTAGTTGGATCAATGATTTCACCAATAACAGCAGCCACCATTAGTATTATGCCTAGGATCATTCTTGATTCTTGCCCTTTTGTTACGGGAAGGCTTCGAAAGCGAAGGTATTTGCTGATCACAGCAATGGTAGACAAACTATACAATCCGATCCCGCCAAGCTGTTTTACAATAGCCGGATCATCTACAGCTGTTTTAGTGACCATGCCCACCAATGCCAATACCAGACAGATGACTTCAAATGTGCTGTTTTGTTTCATGCTTTTGCAGTTTTGGTTCTGATGATGAACACGATAATGAGTGTTGTAGCCATACCCATGATTGGTGTGCCAATCAATGCCTGTATGATATAACTTTTTAAGTTAAAATATTGTTCTGCGTCTTTGAGCGATAGTTGTCCTGTTTGCACTGCATAATTTGTGAAGTTCTGAAAGAAGTTGGGTGTGATGTATTTAGTGGCAATAGTTTGTGTTACCGGTGTTAGGGCTGTAATCATCAATGTCATGATCAAACCACTGAGCAAACCTTGTTGAAAGTTCATCTGTCCGTCAAAACCTTTTGATTTGATTTCGCGCAAAGCAATCACATACAATGATACTGCTGGTATGATGAATACATTCGTGAAAATCGCGTGCTGTTCGATATGCGTGCTGTGCAAACCACTAATGCGTTCTAGTAACATCCATATCAAGGTCATCACAGAAAATAAGATAGCCCACTTGGCTTCAATGGTCAAGGTCTTCATATAGCTGGTGTTTTTTAGAAAAGGGTTTGCACGCCATGTGCCACTTTGAATTCGTGTTGCAAAAGCCATTTCTTGCGCCACAATCCACCTGCATAACCTGTCAGGCTTTTATCGCTACCAATCACGCGGTGACAGGGAACGATGATACCAATCTTGTTTTTACCGTTGGTGGTAGCTGCTGCACGAATTACTTTAGGATCACCCAGTCGCTTCGCCATATCCATGTAACTGATTGTCTTTCCATAGGGAATTTCCAAGAGTTCGCTCCACACACGTCGCTGAAACTCGGTGCCATCCTGATGTACCGGAATATCAAAATGCTGGCGTTTGCCATGAAAATATTCGATCAGTTGTTCTGTGCATTCATGCATGAGCTCTGTGATGCCGGGTTCGCCGTGTACCAATTGTTCCTGGTTGTCTACAAAACTGATTTCGCCAATATAGCTATCGGTGCCGCCAATCTTCAGCAGACCAATAGGACTTTCATAATAGGTGTAATGCAGTTCTGTCATATCAGCCAATTTTTTGTCCGTTGGCCACCGGCCTTTCGGGTTGTAATAAAACGACTTGTCCCTCGGTATCGTATACACCTAACACCAAACATTCACTGAAAAAGTTGGCAATCTGCTTCACTGGAAAATTCACTACGGCTACAATGGTCTTGCCAATGAGCTGTTCTTTTTGATAGTGATGGGTGATTTGTGCAGAAGAGCGCTTAATGCCTAGCGGACCAAAATCAATGGTGAGCTGATAAGCGGGCTTCTTGGCTGCAGGAAAATCATCTACAGCAATGATGGTGCCTGAGCGTACATCTATTTTTTCGAAGTCCTGCCAGCTGATGGTCATGTGATGAAATTAAGGCAAAGCCGGCAGTTGTGTAGCGATGCTTGCAATTATTTGATGAACTACTCATCCAGTAAATCTGCCAGTTGCATCAATTCTTTTTGCTTGTATTCGTTGGCCGGTAAATCGAAGCATTTGGCAGTTTGTTCCAGTAGTATTTGAATGGTGCGTTTATGCGATTGCGGCCTGAAATATGCAGCAACAGGGGGCACGTTGATGCGCTTGAAATAATTCTCAATATCGTTGTGCGAGAATGCTTGACCGGTTGCACCATCTACATAAAAATGAATCTTTTCCTGTGGATGTCCGGTATGGTCACCATCATAATCTGAATGGAAGAAAGCAATCACACATTGTTTGGGAATATTGATGATGCGGGCATTGATATCGAGCAAGTCGCACATCACCTGATAAATGATGCCATTGGATAAGGCATTGCCTTTCTTGCTTTCCAAAACCTTATGCAACATATAATCATCTACATTGGTATAAGCCATTTCTACGCCTTTAAGGCGGTAGTAACTGAAGATGATGCTGCTGAGCACATTCGCTTGTTCCAGTGGTGTTAGAAAGCTATTCAGCTCTAACCACACATTGCGACGAATCTTTTCAATTTCCTGTAGGGCAGGTGTGGTGTGGAGATCGGGGTATTGAAACTTGGCAACCAATAAAGCGCCAAATAATAAATCGTGGTGACCGGAATCGCGCCATTCAGTGATATCGCGGGTGAGATCTGTAAAGTGCAGGCGATGGATCAGCATTTCAATTCTTTCCTGTACTTCTTCGCTGATGGATGTTTCCCAGAGATGCTCTAGGTTGGGGATGATGCCGCTGCCATAGCTGACGATCTTCTGTGAGACTGTATCATAGACGGTGTCATCAGGGTCGTCAATCAGTCGGAATAGCGCACTTATTTCATTGTTTTCCTGCATGGGCGGATGTTTGAAGGTTTGCCCGGTACGGTTCACCCTTCTAATAACATCAAACTACGCATTTTTATGATGAACATGCGGGCAGAAGTTATTCCTCCTTTGTGGAAATATTGGTTTTTGTCTACGCAATCTTTGTGCAGCGTTTTCGTTAGGGCATAAAAAATCCCCACAGTGCTGTGAGGATTTTTACATTGTATTGGTCTCAATTACAGTTTGCTGATTAAGTCTTTCGCCATACGCACATAGTCATCATTCTTTGCTTCAGTAGCCATCTTGATGCACTCTTCAGCACTTGTCTTTGCACCTACTTTATCGCCCATATCACGCTGGATACGTGCTTTAGCCAGATACAGCCAGAAAGCAGTTTTATTACCTTCAATGGCTTTGGTGATATTGGCCAATGCTTTTTCATTGTCCTTCATCCACTCATTGTAGAAAGTTGCAGCAGCGAAATAAGGTGGCTTATCGCCAGCCAGTGCTTTTTCCATATCGGCAGCAATACGTGCTTTCAGGAAAGTCTGGATAGGCAAGCTTACAGCAGTCTTATCCCACATCAGGTGCAATTCGCAGCTCTCGTACTGTACATTGGCAAATTGCATCGTGAAAGTTTCCACACGATCTTTCATGCTCATAGCAGGCGCCATTACACGAACCACATCATTTTCTTGCTTGTACATAGATGGCTGGTTCACGTTCACATCTTTGCTGATGATGAGTGTCCATTCTTTTTTGCCGGGAATACTCAGCAAGCCATATTTACCGGGCTTGATGGTAACTTGGTTAATCACCACTTCGTCTGTGAAAGTGATGGTAGTAGCGCCATTGGCACCGGTACGCCATACCTGACCCAGTGGAGCCAGTAAGCTGTTATCGCCGAAAGCGGCACGCCCTTTCAGACCTGGTCTTGAATAGCTGAGTTCTATTTTACCCAGACCAAATTCCTGTGCAATAGTCTGTGTGGTGGATGGTTGAGGCATTCTTACCTGCGCTTGCAGGCTGGTTGCTGCTACAATTGCAGTCAGTGCGATCCATTTCTTCATAAAGGCAATTTTTGTTTGAGGTGCAAACCTAAGGGAATTCCCCGAGGCAAAGAGATAACCCTGATGAGCGGTTATTGTTTGAAAGAAGGGTGGTATTGTTGTAAAGTGCTGCGTAGATAATCGCGGTCCAAGTGCGTATAAATCTCTGTGGTAGTAATGCTTTCATGGCCCAGCATTTCCTGTACCGCACGCAGGTCGGCGCCGCCTTCTACTAAATGGGTAGCAAAGGAATGGCGGAATGTGTGTGGTGAAATGGTTTTGGTGATGCCTGCTTTCTTCGCGAGGTCTTTGATGATGTAAAAAATCATGACCCGAGAAAGGTTACGACCAAACTTGTTCAGAAAGAGAATGTCTTCATATCCGGGTTGCAAGGGTTGATGCACACGAATATTTTCGCGATAGAGTTTGATGTATTTGGTGGCATCAGAACCGATGGGTACCAGTCTTTCTTTATCGCCCTTACCAATCACGCGTATAAAGCCAATATCGAGGTATAAGCAGGATAGCTTCAAGCTGATCACTTCACTTACACGCAAGCCGCAGCTATACATGGTTTCGAGAATGGCTTTGTTGCGGCCGCCATCGGGTGTGCTGAGGTCTATCTCGCCAATGATTTGTTCGATCTCTTCAAAGCTGAGGGTATCGGGTAAACTGCGTTTGGTCTTGGGTGCATCTAGCAGGGCAGTGGGGTCGACGGTGCAGATTTGTTCCAAGAGGCAATACTTATAAAAAGCGCGCAAACCAGAAATCATGCGTGCCTGCGAAGTAGCGCCAATGCCTAATTGCGTAATGAATTGCAACAATCCCTGCAGGTCTTTGAGTGTAACGGCATCAGGCGTTTTCAAGTCGGCTTTCTCTTGTAAATACATGGTGAGCTTCTCCACATCACGGATATAGGCTTCTACTGAATGATCACTGAGCGACTTCTCCAGTTGTAACCATGCTTTAAATCCTTTTTTATAAGCTTCCCACATCTGTTCAGGTATAATCGAATTCAACTAAATTCGCTGCCGCTATAAACATACAACAATTCATCATGCAGCTCGTCAACCTACGTTCCTTCAAGCAGAAAGTAAGACACAACAAAAAAGCTTTTAAACGTTTCCTTACTAAGATTGAACGCAGACCACCCAAGGGGTTAGATAAACTAGCCGAGCAAATTGATGCGGAAGTATGGCAGGAAGTGGATTGCTTAAGCTGCGCCAATTGTTGCAAGACGATGAGCCCTACTTACACGAAAGCGGATATCAAACGTATTGCAGATTTTCTGGACATGACTACGCAGCAGTTCATTGATAAGTGGTTGTATTTTGATGAGAAGGATGGCGACTGGATGAATAAATCACAGCCTTGTCAGTTCCTTGATCCTAAGACGCATTATTGTAGCATTTATGAAGTGCGCCCGGCAGATTGCGCAGGCTTCCCGCACTTGAAGAAAAAGAAAATGGTGGAGTATATCCATGTGCATCAGCAGAACGTGGAGTATTGTCCCGCCACCTATCGAATGGTAGAGAAGATGATGGATAAGTTAGAGAATTAGACTCTTCAATAGATAATGTCCCCCGCAGGGTCTGCTGCTTTGGCAGCGACCCTGCGGTTTGTATTCGTATAGAGCATACCACAGGGTCTCCGAATTATTCGGAAGACCCCGTGGGGACGTCTGTGTTTAATACTGGTTGGTGTCTCCACCAACCAGTAAGATTATTCAACCACTTCGTGGTTGTGCTATTATTCATTCTGATTTGAGCTATGCATATTGAACGCCTTCGGCGTTCTTGATTCTTGTTTTTATTACCGGGGACTTTAGTCCCCGGAAGCTGATACTTCGTTTAGTGGTTGGTGTCTTCACCAACCACCAAGAGACGTAGCCCGTTAGGTTGTTCAACCATTGAGTCCCCGCAGGGTCTGCTGCTTTTGCAGCGACCCTGCGGTTTGCGTTGTTATTGATGATACCACAGGGTCTCCGAAAAATTCGGAAGACCCTGTGGGGACGTCTGTGTTTAATACAGGTTGGTGGAGACACCAACCTGTAATTAGAAATACACATCTTCAAACAAACGTATTTCCTGTACTACATCATTCAGCATAATGATAGCAACAATATCAAACTGTAAGTATTTCCATTCAGGATGTTGTTCTTGATAGGCTTCTTTAGTCCCCGCAGGGTCTTGCGCTAATGGCGTAGACCCTGCGGTTTGTATTCGTATAGAGCATACCACAGGGTCTCCGAATTATTCGGAAGACCCTGTGGGGACGTCTGTTTTTAATACTGGTTGGTGGAGACACCAACCAGTAATTAGAAATACACATCCTCAAACAAGCGTATTTCCTGCACAGTATCCTGTGCCATGATGATGGAGACAATATCAAACTGCAGGTATTTCCATTCGGAGTTTTGTTCTTGATAGGCTTCTGCGGCTAATTTTAATGAACGCATCTTATCACGGTTGAAACTTTCTTCCGGCATACCATAGCGCACACTATGCCGCGTCTTTACTTCTACAAAATGTAATCGGTTCTTTTTTCTGGCAATCAAATCCACTTCTGCATGTCGGTAACGCCAGTTTCTTTCCAGTATGTCATAACCTTTATCCAAAAGATATTGCGCGGCGAGGTCTTCTCCCTGTTTGCCCTTATCTTTATTCGACTGCATAGTAGTTTTTGATTAGTAAATTACTGCCTGCAAAAAACTGCTGCAACCGAAGGTTAAACAATACAGCTATCTTGAAAAACCAATGCTATGGCCACAAACAAAAAGATCTATCCGCTGAAAGGTAAAGTGCAACATTATGCATGGGGCGGACAAACATTCATTCCTCAACTTTTAGGTATCGATAATGCAGGCAACCAACCCTGCGCAGAATATTGGATGGGCGCCCATCCTTCAGCATCATCTGTGTTGCTGGATCAGTCGCAAGAAATCAATTTGAATCAACTCATCAAAGAAGATCCGGCGAATACTATTAACCAACAGGTATTTGATCGTTTTGGCGAACTGCCTTATCTCTTCAAAGTGCTGGATGTAAAAGACATGCTGAGCATTCAAGTACATCCTACCAAAGCAGAAGCAGAAAAAGGTTTTGATGCAGAAGAAGCAGCAGGCATTCCCATCAATGCGCCACACCGTAATTACAAAGACCGCAATCATAAGCCCGAAGTGATGGTAGCCCTGAGTGATTTCTGGTTGCTCCACGGCTTCCGCTCTGCAGAATCTTTGAACAAGATTTTAGAAGATGTGCCCGAGTTCAATATCCTGATCGGACTCTATCGCCGCGAAGGTGCCCAAGCCCTCTACCGCTTTGTGATGGAAATGAGCCAAGCCGATATCAATTCCATGCTGCTGCCACTCGTCAAACGCGAACTGCGTCGCAAGCAAGATGGCGAACTCGATCGTTCTATGCCGGGCTGGTGGGTGAGCAAGCTATTCGACGGACAAACAGAAATCGGCGATATCGACCGCGGTGTGTTCTCTATCTATTTCTTCAATATAGTCTACATCGAAAAAGGTGGCGCCATTTTCCAGAGCGCAGGTATTCCGCATGCTTACCTCGAGGGACAAAACATGGAGCTGATGGCTAATAGCGATAATGTGCTCCGCGGCGGACTTACCCCCAAGCATATCGATGTGCCTGAACTGATGAAGCACACTTCCTGCGAACCCGTACTGCCCAACGTAATGAAGGGCAACGACCTCAAAAACGGCGAAATCGTCTATCCTTGTCCCGTACCGGATTTTGGCATTTCCCGACTGGAACTCAATGGGGCAGGGTACTCGTCCACAGCTGTTTCCCTAGAAATTCTCTTTGTAACCGAGGGTGGCTGTGTGGTGAACAATGAACTGCCCCTGAAGAAAGGAGAAGCTGCAGCTGTGCTGGCCGGCGGTGCATACACCATTGAAAGCTCTGGTCCATGCACTATTTTCAAGGCTTTTGTGCCTCAGGCATAAAATTCCACATTATGAGGATAACAGAATGTGGCTGAATGGTTTTAAGACCTATTTTTGTTCCGTAACTCACTTACTAATGAAACTGAATCGTTCTTTTATATGGGCTCTGGCGGCCATGGTATTGGTAACCGCCCTGTATCGTGTATTCCCGGGTAGACCTTATGGTTTTGCACCCCAGATTGCCGTAGCCCTCTTTGGTGGTTTTCTGTTTGCGCGCGACAAGAAATATGCTTTTGCATTGCCCTTGTTGTCAATGTTATTGTCAGACCTTCTTTATCAGATATCTTTCAAAATGGGCTATTCCATGATTCCCGGTTTCTATTCCGGTATGGTCAGCAACTACCTGCTCTTTGCAGCGGTAACATTTGTAGGATTTGCCATTAGAAAGAACAACGCATTGTCTGTGACAAGTGCAGCAGTAACTGCACCAACTTTATTTTTCCTGGTTTCTAACTTCATGGTATGGGCCGGTAATGGTGGCTATAAGCGCCCCATGACCTTCGAAGGCCTCATGATGTGCTATCAGGATGGACTGCCTTTTTACCAGTACAGTTTACTGGGAACCGTATTTTTCAGTGCCATCTTCTTTGGTGCTTATTACCTCATCAATCGGTTCGCGGGCAGCAAACGCATTGCCTAGGAAGGACAAGGAAGTATACAGCAATAACCCTCGCAACATGCGGGGGTTATTCGTTTTAACCCTTGCTCAAAAGGAAGTCTTATAAAAGCCGCTAGGCTTGGGTTAATGCCAGTTCTGTAAACCAGTATTGTTCGTGTTGAATTTTGTTGACAACATGTACATCAATCGGTTGGCTAAATAATGGACAGTTCAAGACCAAAGTATGAAACTCGCCATTCTCGCCACAAGCATCTATACCCAAGGCTTCCAGTTCATCCACCAAAGCAGGAGTGAGGCGTTGCCCTAAAAAACGTTCACCCATCATCGTATTGCAACTCACAATCATGGTGTCAATGCCTGCATCCAACATTTGTAAGACCAATGCTTTTCTGTCTTGCAACCAGAGTGGTAACACTGCGGTAAGTCCCGCATTGGCACAAACCTTTTCTTCCCAATCGCGGTGGGGTTGTAAATCTATATCGCCAAAGATGGCGTGCGTTAATTCGTGTTGTGCTTTCAATCGCGCTAATGCGCCCGTGAAATGTTGCTCATATTCCTGCCAGCTGCTGCTGATCAATTCAATGGGCAAACCAGCTGCCGCAGCTTGTGCTTGTAAAATGTTGGATGGAATACCATGCGAACGCGAAATCTTCCCCGCTTCATTCAACACATTCAGCAAAACGGTTGGTGCATAGCCCAAAGCCTTGGCCTGCATGGCTGCAAAACAACTGTCCTTACCGCCGCTCCAACTCACGAGTGCTTTCATGCTGTTTCATTTTCATAGCCATCATCTACCAACAGATTTTTTCCATCTGCTGCAGACGTAGCCAATTCATCACAACGATTGTTGTAAGGATTATCCGCATGGCCTTTCACCCACACGAAACGCAATTGAAACTGTTTGGACAAATGATAGAACTCCGTCCACAAATCGCGGTTCTTCTTGCCACCTTTGAAATCAGTGGCTATCCATTTGTCCAGCCATTTTTCTTTCACGGCTTTTACCACATACTGGCTGTCTGAGTAAATGGTTACAGGAATATGTTTGCGCGTTAATGCCTGCAAACCTTTGATGACCGCCAATAATTCCATGCGGTTATTGGTGGTGAGGCGATAGCCGCCCGATAATTCCTTTGCCTGATTGCCCCACATCAATATCACGCCATAACCACCGGGTCCGGGATTACCACGTGAAGAACCATCTGTGTACATGATCAATGGGTGACTCATGCCGTATAGTATTCACCTTTGGCATACAATACAGCAGTACCGCGCATCAATGCACGATCGCCCACCAATTCCACATCGAGATAACCGCGACGCTTGGATAATTGTATGGACTGCATCTTGTTCTTCTTCAATTGCTGCGCCCAATAAGGAATCATGATCGTATGCGCAGAACCTGTTACCGGATCTTCATTCACGCCACTCTGCGGATAAAAACAACGCGATACAAAATCTGCTTCATTGCCTCTCGCCGTTACAATCACGCCACGCGCGGGCACTTGCGCCAATGTATTGAAATCAGGATTCAATGCTGCCACCATTGCTTCTGTTGGCAACACCACCATATAATCGAAAGAAGTTTTGTATACCGGTGCATCGCTGATGCGCAAACCTTCAAACAAACCTGCTGGCACTTGTTCTACCACTTCAGGCGGATTGGCAGGAAAATCTAATTGATAACCATTCGCAGTTTTCGTTACCACCAACATACCACTCAAAGAATCGAAACGCAGTTCCGGTTTGTCGTAACCCAATTGTGTATAGAACACATGCGCAGTAGCGAGTGTAGCATGGCCACACAATTTTACTTCCACTGCAGGGGTAAACCATCGAATGCGGTAATGATCGCCTTCAGGCACATAGAAAACCGTTTCAGATAAATTGTTCTCTGCGGCAATTTGTTGCATGGTGGCATCGGGTAACCAAGCTTCTAGCGGACAAACAGCCGCGGGGTTACCGCCATACAATTGTGTGGTGAACGCATCTACCACATAGTAATTCCTTGCTGTCATGATTCATGATTGAGCAACAAAACAAACCAAAAGAAAGCAGACCGCAAATGTTAATTATGACCACTGGGGATTATACCTGAAAAACGCCTGTTTTAAAGGATTCCATGTCAGGGTTGTTGTTGGCAGCAGCAATACCTTCTGCAATCACGCGTCTGGTTTCTATGGGATCGATAATGGCATCTACCCACAAACGTGCAGCTGCATAATAAGGCGTTGTCTGTGCTTCGTAACGGCCCTTGATGGTATTCAACAAAGCTTGCTCTTCTTCCGCAGGCACTTCTTTGCCCTTGGCTTTCATCGCGCTAACTTGTATTTGCAACAAAGTCTTGGCCGCTTGCTCTCCACCCATTACCGCAATTTTAGCCGATGGCCATGCATAGATGAAACGTGGATCATACGCTTTGCCACACATGGCATAATTGCCCGCACCATAACTATTGCCCACTACAATGGTAATCTTGGGTACTACTGAATTGGCTACTGCATTTACCAACTTGGCTCCATCTTTAATGATGCCGCTATGCTCGCTGCGACTGCCCACCATAAAACCCGTTACATCTTGTAAGAAGACCAAAGGAATTTTTTTCTGGTTGCAGTTCATGATGAAGCGAGCAGCTTTATCGGCGCTGTCGTTATAAATAACACCGCCCATTTGCATTTCGCCTTTTTTGTTTTTGGTGATGAGGCGTTGATTGGCCACAATACCTACAGCCCAACCTTCTATGCGCGCATAACCACACAAAATGGTTTTGCCATAATCTTGTTTGAACTGCTCAAAACTGCTATCATCTACCAAGCGCTCAATAATCTCCTGCATATCGTAAGGCTTGGCATTGTTTACCGCCATGATGCTGTAGAGCTCTTCTGTTTTCTTTTTGGGTGGCGCTGGCGCGATACGATTGAAACCAGCTTTGGGTGTATCGCCCAGTTTGCTCATGATGTTCTTGATATGATCTAAGCAAGCTTGCTCGGTAGGAAATTTATAGTCTGCAATACCGCTGATCTCTGTATGTGTAACGGCACCGCCGAGTTGTTCATTGTCGATGTCTTCACCGATGGCCGCTTTTACCAAATAAGAGCCTGCTAAGAAAATACTGCCATTGCCTTCTACCATCAAGGTTTCATCGCTCATGATGGGTAGGTAAGCACCACCGGCTACGCATGCACCCATTACTGCTGCAATTTGCGTGATGCCCATGGCACTCATGCGCGCGTTGTTGCGGAAGATGCGACCAAAATGTTCTTTATCAGGAAAGATTTCATCTTGCATGGGCAGAAACACACCGGCACTATCCACCAGGTAGATAATAGGTAAGCGATTCTCCATCGCAATCTCTTGCATGCGCAGGTTTTTCTTACCCGTAATAGGAAACCAAGCACCGGCTTTTACGGTTTGGTCATTGGCCACAATCACACATTGTCTGCCGCTTACATAACCAATACCCGCAACGGTACCACCTGCAGGGCAACCACCTTCTGCAGTGTACATCTCGAAACCGGCGAAAGCACCAATTTCAGTGAAAGTGGAATCCTTGTCTATTAAGTAATCAATACGCTCACGTGGGGTGAGTTTGTTTTTCTCGTGTTGTTTATCGATGGCTTTTTTACCGCCACCCAGTTTAATTTGATCTAGGTATTGACGTGTTTGGCTGATGGCCAGTTTCATCCAGTCTTCATTGCGGTTTTGCTCCAGATTCATAAAGCGAACAGGTGTTAGTTTTGCGAAAATAAGGAACGTGGGTTAATTCTATTGAAGGAATATATAGAGTAGGCGTATGAAGGGAAGAAGATAGAAGTTAGGAGCTAGTAGTTAGTGGAATGAAGCGCAGTGTCTCTGCTTTTGCGGAAGATATAGCGGGGACAGAATTTGTAGTCAGATTTATGTTTTAAACTAATAGGGCCAAGCGTATGGGAATATTCTTGTGTTATAGGAATTGGGAGATAGTGGTATATGATCTGTTATAAAGCCTTCTTTTTTCATAGGTTCTCCAATAGATGTCAGAGTGACTTTGAAATGAATTTTATGGGAGATAATTCTATATGCAGCATTTGTCAAAATATTTCTATTTTCTAGCTTTTTGCCGGAGATTTCAAAGAATTGATGACTTAGCCTTGGAATAACCTGTCCATTTGGAATCTTAAAGTTTGTATTTGTTTCTAAAGTATTAAAAGCAATTTTTTCAACAATAGGTAACATTTCAAATATCTGTAACTGTAATTCAGTTGTTCTTTCACAAGCCCCATGAGCGAGTTTAGCTCTTAGTGCTCTACATTTTTTATAAATAGTATTATCGAAATTGTGGGTTGAAAACAATTCACGCATTTTGTTTGATGTGGCTTTTATTGAAGTGTGGTAGATGTTACCACACTTGGGACATTGTGATGTTGTCTTTTCCTTAGTTAAAAGATCTGAGATTCTTTCAATACTATTATAATAATGAGAATATTTCTCAAAAATTGATGATGAATTTATTCCTAAAACAATTTCACTAATGGAGTCATTGATTTCTTGCTGATAGATAACCTCAAAATATTTTGGTATGTCATTACTTGATATTACTTTTTTTTCGACTGGGGGCAAGAAGTTGGCATTTAAAAGCATATTGAAAGTTTGACCTTTCTTTACTTTGAATTGTGTGATGCCGATTGGAGATACTATCTTGTAATTGGAATAAGTTAATAACGATAGTCTTGCTAATGCTTTAATTAGAATGTCTAGCGAACAATGATAAGCTGTTTCAATATCAGTATATTTCTCTTTTTGAGAGTAGACTTCAGCAACAAATACTTTGTTTAATTTTTTTTCAGTAGGCTTAAAAATTCTAATTGCGTGCTCATCAAATTGTAGAGTAATTTCATTTTTAGATAATTTGACGCTTAATTCTACTACAGCACAAAATTTCCAGTCCTCTGATTTTAATAAAGTCTCCATGGTTTTATAGTTTTTTGATGGAGGATAATCTTTGATATATGCTTTATAAATAAAGCTATTTCTATTAAATTTTATTGATTGAAGTATTCTTCAGTAATTTTCTTAGAACTAAATGTATTTACTGATGCTCTTGAGATTACATCCAATTTCAGCTTGAAGCTCGGTACACTATAACTATCGCCCTCATCCTTGATATTGAAATCAATTATTTCGTCGCCCTTTTCGTAAAAAGCGTTTCTCAAAAACTTTCCTACGCATTGACCATTTTCAACTTTTGAAAACCAGTCTTTGCCATAAGCAAGCTTCAGATAATAAGTTCCTTGAGGTATATTTTTTATTTTGTAAGTCGTACCACTATTAATGTAAACATACCGTATGCATTTTTCTGTTTGGCTATTCATGATTTTAATGACAACATCTGTACCACCTCCAACCTGTACTTCAAGATAGTTATCATATTTCCCCTTAATCGGCTTGAAGTTGTAACATATAGGTAATTGTCCATTTGATAAGTCTTCTTCATTCCATCCTTCTGAAAGTAGCTTTTCCCTTTCTTTTTCAAAAATTTCATTTTCTGAAAGATTAGATGTTGTATTACCATTTGATTTGTCAAATGAATTATCTAAATCCCCGTTATCAATTTTGGCTGAGGGTTTATTTGACTCATTGCTACTTAAATCACTACTGATACCTATGTATACTGCAAGACCAATAAAGAGTACAACAAACAATAGCCTATAATTGAAGGTTGCTATTTTGCTGCGTATTTTTTGCTTCTTTGAGATTGTTTGTATTTCCCTAATTAATTCATTGTTAGTTCCGGCTAGCTTAGCAAGTTTGATATGAATTTGCTCTGCATAAGGGTAGGTTAGATATTTGCTGATAGTTAGTGCAGATCGAATGATTGATTCATTCAATTTATCGTTCCTATGGCCAAGTAGAAACTTGATGTTATTGCTGCTAAATAAGTCTTTGAGTGAATTGTATAAGTTCTGTTGATTAATATTCTTGCGTCCTGCTGATATAACCTTCTCTTCAATGTCCTTGGTAATATTCAGGAAGGTTTCGGGTGTGATTGTTTTTTGTTGATTAGTATTCTCTGAGGATTGTCGGCTTTGCTCACTTTTGCCTTGCTTATAGGTTCTATTGTAGGATTCTCTCTTTTCAGGATCTGAAAGGGTATCGTACGCATCTGTTATTTTCTTGAAATAAGCTTCTGATTTCTCGTCTCCCGGATTTCTGTCTGGATGGTATTTTAAAGCAAGCTGACGATAGGCTTTTTTAATCTCGTCTGTTGTTGCGTTCTCTTGAACCCCTAAAAGATTGTATAGCTCCATCTTTAGTAAGAAATGAAAATGATTTAATTGTTGGGGGTAAACTAAATTAATTACTCTTTTGCTTGTAACCTTAATATTTCTGAATGTGTGTAAAGGAGTATTTACAATTCAGTAATGTGCCAGTCAAATAGGGGTGGAAGTTTTAGTCTATAGCATGGTAGTCAATATAAACTAAGTTACGGTTGCTTCGAGTATAGAGTTGCTTCTTCAGTCACCTCATATTTGATTTCATCAACAAACATTCTTGGATTCCAACCCCTTAGTATTCCGTCTATTACATAAGAGTCGAATAACGATAATCCTAATTCGGTGGCTTTGCTGCCGGCGATCATTCCTGCTGCTGCTCCACCTATTCCAGCAAGTGCTGCTCCTAAACCTGTTCCAATGCCAAGCATCGCTACATTTCGAATGAATTTTCCGCCAGTACTCTCAAAGAATTTATTCTTACCTTCTACTTCGTCTAGATATTCCTTTGTTATTTCTTTTGTGTCTGTATCAACGGACAAAGTATTTATCCACTTTCTATATTCCTTTATATTCTTCTTGTATCTAAGATCAAAAACTCTTTCAAAAGGAATTTTGTTAGTGAGTACGTAATCTTGGATATTAGCTAAGTTTTCTATTTTTAGAATCGTTGAAGTGTTTTCGGAAACATGATAAGCTGATTCAATACTTCTTATTGAGTCTTTTGTAAGTGTGAAATCAGGAAGTTTATCATAACTCTTGTAGCCCTTTTCAGCCAATACTGTTGTTTCTAAAACATGATTTCCTAGTTGGAATAGCTTATCTCGTTCTTCACGATTCAACTTTGTGGGTTCTTTTATTGGCTCTAAGCCTAGATTAACAAGTTTACCTTTAATATATGCGTCAATTACAATTTCAGCAGATTTGTTTGCGATTTTATTATCGGGTAAAATAATCTTTCCAACAACTTTTCTTTTAAATATTCTCTTTCTGTCTTTATGTAGATTAAAGTAACTAAGTACTTTATCAATAATATACTCGGGATTAGCTACGTCTCCGGATAGTGCACCAGCTATAATAGGTGGCTGTCCAATAATTGAGCTTTCGTCGGTCGTGCCGTCATCTCTTCTCATGCCAAGTCCGGTAACAATTAAAGGTGTCCATAAGACTGGTATTAAAACCCTGTTATCAAGTAACTCCTCGACTTTGTTTATTCCTAATTCTTTTATTAGGAAATAGAGTTCTAGATTTTGGTGATCAATTTTTATTGCTATTTTATCAAACAGTAAAAATTGTTCGAATAATAAAGCAAGAATTTTTTCTTTTTGAATTTCGGAAGATTTTTCAAAACCTTCTGGAATTGGCGCAGTTTTACTAATATAACGTTGGCTGTATAATGAAATCTGGTCATTAAAAACGATATGAGTCTCAGGCATACTAATCGTTTGATTTAATCAAATCTACTCTACCCATTTCAAAAAGTCAACCCGTTAAACAACGGTATTTTTTGGTTGATGGTTTATGGTCAATAGCTGATGGTTTATGGTCAATAGCTGATGGTTTATGGTTGATGGTTAATGGTTAATGGTCTATGGTCTATCAGCTATTGACTATGGTCCATCGTCCATCAGCTATCAGCTATGGTCTATTTGCTAAAGTCTTTGGTCTTTGGCGTTCACGCTTAAGGCTTAAAGCGTAAGGCTTAAGGCTCAGGGCTTAAAGCTTAATGATTAACGCTTAACGTGTAAAACTTTTAAAATAGGTTTTATGCTTTTAGCTTTTTGCTTTCAGCCTTCAGCTTTCTGCTTATGGTCAATGGTTTATGGTTAATAGTCCATGGGCTATCAGCTATTGACTATGGCCTATCCACAATTACATGAAATCAATCACTGATTTTTTGCATGCGGGCGGTTAAATAAAACCCGTTAAAAAAGCCCTCATTTACATAAGCCGAATATCTTTCGCCAATCTTTGTCGAGTCGTATTGTTTACGACTGGTTTGCCATATTAACTTTCCAAACTCGGAATGAAAGCTAACTTGAATTCCCCTGCGTCTAACTTGGGGGAGATATTTATTTGTGACGATTAGCTCAATCCTTTTAATGGGTTTCTTTCTCAAGGAGTAATTGAGGTTTACCCATACGCCTATTGTACACATCGCGCTTGATATATAGAGTATTAATAGCTGTATGGCTATGAAGGCCACTTTTTTACCTCGAGTTTTGGGTAGGTCTAATTTTGTTATGCCTAGCTTTAAGAGTATTGCGATGATCAGCAAATAGCTAAGTGCTATTAGTGAAATGTTTTGAAACCTGATGTATAGATTAGGGACGCTCTCCAATAAAATACCATCTGTTCTAACGCCTCCAATAATTGCAAGCACAACCCCCAAAAAAAATGGCAGATATAATAAGAAATAAATAGTCTTCTTTTTGGCTGGTTGTTGGTCCGTCATGCAAGGTATTTGTGTTATATCCGTTCCAAATCTATTTTACTTCATTGAGAAAGTCAACCCGTTAAACAACGGTATTTTAATGGGAAATTTCCCGTTTCAGAGTGGGGGTTTTCCCGTGGGGTTAATGGTTTATGGCTGATGGTCAATAGTCAATAGACCATGGTCTATGGTCCATCAGCTATGGTCCATCGTCCATCAGCTATGGTCTATAAACTATCAACTAATCATAATGAAACCTACACTGTAAAATAAAGCATTGTTGTTTGCTGCCCTTGGGGCCTTCTACTTTGTAGACCAATCTATGTTCTCCGGTAATGCGCCGCGACCAAAGACCTTTTAGATCATACTTCAATGGTTCGGGTTTGCCCAAGCCTTGAAAAGGTGTTCGTCGGATATCAGCTAACAAAGCCCTGATTTTTGTTGCCATCTCAGGATCAGTGTCCATCCAGTAGCTAAAATCTTCCCAAGCATGTTCTGTAAACACAAACTGCATGCACCATCAAATTTTTACGGTTCTGGTTTTTCCCTTTTTCAATTGATCGATGGACTCGCTTAAGCGTTTTCTATTGGCTGCAGTAGACAGCAAGTGACCAGTTTCCACCAAGGCATTGTATTCTTTGATGGACAGTAAGACTACAGCATCGTTTTCTGTATTTCTGGGTACAATAATCACATCCTCAGAGATGGATACATCATCGAGGTATTTTTTCATATTGCTTCTCAGTTCAGAAATAGATACGGCTTGCATGGAATTTGTTTGTTGCGTAAAAGTACAAATAGTTGTACAAAAATTTGTACGTTTTTTATAACACATTAACGCTCAAGGCTCAATCATTAGGGTCTTTAGTCTTTGGCTATTGGTCTTTTGTAATAGAACCACTAAAGACCAAAGACCAACACCCAAAGACAGCAGGCTTTAATGCTTTTCCCCATACAACATTCTTCCTATAGAACCCTTATCACCCAAAGCGCGGCCCTTGGTGAGCCAGCTGGTGCCAAATGCAAAGAGCGCAATGGCTTCGTATATAAACACAAAGTAATCGAAGCTCGGAAAGAGCTTTTCAGAAATAGGAATGCCAATGATGCATAGTAGAATGATGATGCCACAAGTGCGGTAGATATTGTTTTCGTCTAATACACTCTTGGGTATACCGGCATCGCGGTTTTGTCCCAACGTAAACACAAACAAAGAGAGCAAAGCAAAAATGCTGAAGAGGCAAGCAGCAAAACCCAAATGAATCCAACCCAAGATGGGTTGATCAATAGGAATGAGGGTGTGTATTTTATCTGATGATGTTTCGGGGTTTGTGGGTATGAGTGCTACACCAAAAGCCATGCAGCCGGCAATATTGGTGAGCAGGTAATCATTGCGCCACCATTGCGCGCTTTTATGTCCCTGATAACTGATGAGGAATAAACCCACAGCGCAGAGTGTGCCGGTAAAAATATCGCGCTGGTTGGTGTAATAGTAATGACTGATGGAATGTTGCAGCACCACATAATCCGTAAAGCAGGAAGGAATCATGAGCACGATGGGCAGTAGAAAGCCAAGGTAACCAATGACCCTTCTTTGTTTGCGAAAACTGCGTGTTTGGATATCGGCAGGCATATACTTATTGGTTGGGTTATAGAATTTTCCAGCCAAGTGCGGTATTGATGGTATCGCGTGCTACACCTAATGCCGCATTGATGGCAGATTCGATGGCCAGTAGCCCCAAGCCTTTGATCGTAAGCATAACAGTAATCATCGAACGCTTGTGCATACTTACCAAGAGTCTGGCTTGTTCTTCGGTGATGCTGCCTTCTAATTTCAGCAGGGCGACTCTTTCTATGCTTTGGATAAAAGATTGGAGTTGTTCTTCTGCATAGGGTTTTGCTTCATTCCATTGTTTTGCCAATGGCAGTTTAGCGGCGTTGAGCATATCGGGGAGGAGGTTGGAGAAGTTCATGGATCAATGATTGAATGAGTGGATGATAGGATGATAGAATGATAGAGTGATAGAGTGATAGGATGAGTGATTAAGGTTTGCCGCGTTTGAGGGCGAGTTGCAATTTGAGTATGGCGGTGAAAGTGCGGTTGAATGCTTGCTCAGAAAGATCTAGTGCCGCTTGATTGGGGAAGCCTGTTTTGTGCATGCTTTCCAAATCGCTCATGAGTTGTTTGAGTGCCCTGAGTTGTTGCTGCACAAGCTCATTTTTTTCCATTGCATTGGCGCGTATCTGTAGGGTAGTGAGGTTGATTTTTACTTCGCGGTAAAATGATTGATAGTGTGTATAGTTGGCTTTGTCGGTACCTAGGTTTTCATTCACTTCTACGAAGAAACGAGAGACTTTTTCCTGCAGGGCAGTAACGGCTTTGTCGGTTACTTCATCATACTCACTAATGAGGTGTACAGAATTACAACTGAATATCGATAGGGTTAGATACGAGAGCAGCAGGGTGCGTAAGCAACGCGATAGCCAAGTTTGCATGGAAGAACGTTTTTTGTTTGTATTCAACACAAGAAGGTTCCATGCGGCTGTCTAGGTTAAGGACTGTGGCAATTTCAGCAACTAAGTGCAAATAAAAAACGGGAAATTTCCCGTTTTTTGAGTGGATTTTTTTTCGTATTATGATTTTAATCTTTCTGCTTTTTTCACGCAAGGCGCGTAAAGTATATCAAGCGCGCAAATCTTGTAGAACCCCTTGCGGGCGCTATCATCCTGGCGAGCTTAGCGTGAAAACTATTTGATGCATCAAGACCAAAGATTTTCACCGCAGAGAACATGAGGTTGCAGAGTTTGCGCTGAGTTTTTTCACTTTTGACGCTTAAGGCTTAAATATTTTGAGTAGTGGCTTAATGCTTTCTGCTTTCAGCCAATCGTCAGTAATCGATCAACAATAGACAATCAACAATAATCAATTGACAATATTAATCTTCAAACTGAAAATCTGCTGTCTTCGGAATCAAGTGAAAGCCTTGTTGAAATTGTTCCGGTGGTACGGCCAGTTTGCGTTTGGCAATATCAATCCACGCGCCATCGATGGTGATGATAGCAGAAAGGGTATCGCCGTTTTTATAGATTTCGTGACGCATCGTCCAGCGACTCATATCGCGCTTGCAGCGCACCAATTGTACATTAATCGTTACTGCATCACCAAAATGCAATTCTCTTCTGAACACACATTCTTCACGCAGCAAAATAGGACCAATGCCTATTGCTTGCAGCGCTTGGGTGCTCATGCCTGCTTCGGTGAGTACACACATACGCATATAGGCACCCCAGTCGTAATACACAGAATGTCTTAAATGTTGGTTGGGATCTAGATCGCTCCAGCGAATTTCTATTTGTCTTGTAAATTGGCTCATGTTAGTGGTGTGCAATAATATCAACAGTAGGAATATCTTTTAGTTCAACCTGTATATGTCGGTCGTGTGCTTTGGTCTTGAATTCTGTGATAATCTCCAGCACATCGTAATCAATGAAGTCGCTTTCACTACCATTGATGCGCACGATGGAATATTTCGGCACTTCATCCAGTAAAGCACGCAGTTTTATTTTATTCAGGAAGGTCACATTTCTGTGCAGTTGAATATCATATATGGCAGTGTCACGTTGCTTGTGCTGCTGTACTTTAAACTCAATCTTGAAATTATTGCGGATGATGAAGTAGAGCGATATCAGCATGCCAATGCACACACCAATCAATAAATCGGTTAAGAGTATCACTACAATCGTTATCACGAAAGGCAGAAACTGCTTCATGCCTAGTCGCCACATGGATTTATACAGCGATGGCTTGGTTAAATTATATCCTGTTGCCAGTAACACCACCGCCAATGCGGGATAAGGAATCTGGTTGAGTATGCTTACTAGAAACAAAACAGATAAGAGCAGGAAAAAACCGTGTGTGAATGCAGATAGTCGGCTTCTGCCGCCTGCATCTACGTTGGCGGCCCCGCGCACGATAACAGCCGTCATAGGTATGGCACCCAATAAACCGCAAAGCATATTGCCTGTACCTTGTGCTACTAGTTCTCTGTTCACCGGTGTAATGCGGTTGTGTTTGTCGAGCTTGTCAATGGCTTCAACGCAGAGTAGTGTTTCTAATGTAGCCAGTAAACCAATGATCAATCCGTTTTTCCAAACGGCTATTTGTTTGATGGCACTGATATCGGCAAACTGCATTTCTGCAAAAATGTTCTGTGGAATATTCACCAGCTGAATGGCTTTGTTATTGCTATCCTTAGTGAGTAAGGTATACAGGTAAGCTGTTAAGGTGCCAATGAGGACAATCATCAAAGGTGCAGGAACCCGATTCAGTTTTGCATAAATTTTTTGCTTAGTTAGCCATAACATCAGTAAACAAACTATGGTAGTAAGTATGGCGCCAAGTGAGAAGAGTTCAGCCAGATCATGTGGTTTGCCACGTATGTCTTTGAAGGAAATTAGGTCGAGAAAACCATCTCTCCAAAAATCGGGCTCTGTGTGTCCCAGTGCAACGGGAATTTGTTTGGTGATCAAGATGATACCAATGGCAGCCAGCATGCCTTTGATGACGGCTGAAGGAAAATAGCTGGCAATAGTGCCTAGTTTGAAAACGCCGAGTAGCAACTGTAATGCACCGGCAATGATGACGGCTAATAAGAATGCTTCATAAGAACCAGTGGTGATAATGGTTGCCGCTACAACGGTAGATAAACCTGCTGCCGGGCCCGATACACTGAGTGGGGAGCCGCTGATAACAGATACAACGATACCGCCAATAATACCGGATAATAAGCCTGCATACAAAGGTGCACCAGAGGCAAGGGCAATACCCAAACAAAGGGGAAGGGCAACTAGAAAAACAGATAATCCTGCGGGTAAATCGTGCTTCAGCCAGAGTAGCCGATAGTACTTCAGTCGGCGTTGTTGCGTCATGCCCCAAGTTACGAAACTCTCTTCAGTAAGAAAAGCTCACTCAGGATAGAAAGTTCTTCAAGGCTGCAACAATTTCCTGCGCGCCTTTGCCGTACAACATGGTTTGGTGGTTGCCGCTAACTTCTACGTATTGGCAATTGCGCATCATGGCTACTGTAGCCAATGCATATTCTTTAGGTAATAATGCAGCATCCATGGTGTAAACACCAGGGCCGTTGATAAGTATGGCGGGTTTGTCAACGCCGCTAATGAACTCTAGCCAAGGTTCACTCAACGCACCTGTTACTGCTTCGATGATGTGTGCGGGGTTGCTGCGTGGTGTTACTGTACCATCAGCGTTGTCTTTTACATCTGCGCGATAGTAGCTGTCCATCGCATCATGCCATTGATCGATATAAGGTGCCGCTTTGGCTTTGTTGATATAGGCTTCAAAAGATGGGAAGGTTTGTCCCAAACGTGAGAGTGTTGGCCCAAGCATCTCTTTGGTGTTGGGATGCATTTGTGCAGCAGCATCTAGTAATAACATGCGGTTGATACGATCAGGATAATGTGCTGCCATATAAAACGTGAGTAATGCGCCGAATGAATGTCCGCCAATAGCTGCTTTGTCAATACCCAAATGATCCAGTAAACCGATGATATCCTTTGCATGATCAGCCATAGCGTATCCACTATTTGGATGATCACTCAAGCCGCGGCCGCGCAGATCAACACTGATAACATTAAATGCAGGAGCAAGACCTGCTTCCATCAATCCATCAAATGCGTGTGCATTCGCCGTAAGGCCATGCATCAAAATGATGGTAGGCCCATCACCAGGAAAATGCAAATAGTGTAGTTGAATGCCATTGGTGGTAACAAAATTTGATTGCATAGAAACCATTTTAAAAAGCAAGGTCGCCGGCAGAAGCCGGCGACTGATTTGCTATTATGAGACCATCCTATTTTTTACCGTTAGGTACATGTACTTTGATTTCAGCAGAGAACAATCTGCCAATAGAAGGTGAGCCTACAAACTCTCTTTGTTCTACATTGAAGAGGTTACTGATGCCTGCACCCAGACTAACCATATTGTTTACTCTGTAACCGGCACTCAGGTCGATAGTTGTGAAACCACCCAAAGCACCCCAGTCGAAATTCTTCACATAGTTTCTAGGTTGGTTGTTGAGCGGGTTGATGCCACCATATACCACACCGCGTCTGCCTTTGCCAGCTGCAGTACCAATTTGGCTACCGCTATAGAAATCGAATTGCTGTACCCAGCGTGCAGAAATGTTCAAGAACATTTTACCCTTAGCCAGATTGCTAAAATTCAGTGAAGTAGCAATTCTGTTTTTAGGAGCATTCAGGCTTTTTTCTTCTAAAGAAACATAACCATCTCTATTCGCATCGTTCTTGATATTGTCTTTTTCAATATCGCTGCCAAACCAAGAATATTTCAATGCCCATGAAACATTATCAGAGAAGTAAACATTGGTTCCCAGATCAACACCATAAGCAGCAACCTGACCATAGTTGAAGTAAGTCTGGAACAAACCACCGCTCAATACACCTGCAGTGTTGGTAGTACCAGCAAATGCAGCGGCATGAGTTACAGGAATGCTGCCCACGCGTAATGCGCGACCGCCAACGGAGATAGCTGGGCTGAGGAAGTTTTCAGAGCTACCATAGTAACCGTTGATGTCGAGGTAGAACTTCTTGCCAATTTGTCCCTTATAACCAACTTCCCATGTACCGATGGTTTCTACTTTCAATTTGTCGGTAACAGTAGGTGCGTTGTTTACGTTGCCACCGTTAGGAATGTATGATACACCATCGCCATTACCAAATACAATACCAAATACATTGGCACTCTGGAAGAGGATGATAGGTGCTGCATTGGCACGGCCCCATGTTACACGGAAGCTACCGCCGGGAACACCTTTTACAAAAGCGAACTTAGGTGCGAACAAAGTACCAAATACACTATGATCATCTACACGAGCAGAACCTACCAGCTTGATATCAGCAGGCAATGTTTTTTCAATTTGTAAAACAGCACCCAACTGAGTAACCTGAATCAATTGGTTACCATCAGCGAGTGAAGTACCAAATGTATTAGGACGATCATTCTGGTAGTTTACACCAGCAATCATATTAACGCCAGCTTCATCGAAATTCCAATTGTATTGTGCTTCTGCATTCAAGCGACCAGACATTTCTTTGAAACCTGCACCAGACTGACTGCCTAAGCGCATGGCGAATTGTTCAGCAGCATCAGGATCCAAACGACCCAAAGCAGGGAAGAGTGGGTTGGTAGGATCAGTAATGGTGCTACGTGTTCTGTTATAGAAATCACGAGTATAGTTTACGTTACCATAACTGTTACCTACGTTAGTCCAAGTATAATACAGTTGTGCAAAGAATCTGGGTGATACATATTTACCCTGCAGGTAAGAGAAACGCCAGTCGCGAATTTGGTTACGACCTACGTTGTTTACTGCAAGGAAATTATTGGTGCTACCACCATAAGAGAAAATTAGGTCTGATTTGTTGTTAACACTGTAGTACAAGTGAGCTTCGCCACGGAGGTGACGGAACTGGAAGCTGCGCACACGCTCAGGTGTTGATGTTGCAGGACCATATACAGTACCACCAACATACACGCTGTCTTGGAATTCAAAATCCTTACCGGTTGTGTATTCACCTGTGAGTTTGTATGCCCACTTGTTGTTGATCTTAGTAGCTGTTCTGAAACGGCCACTGAATACTTCCTGGTTACCACCACCAATAACCAAGGTAGTACCCTGATATTTACGTGGATCTTTGGTAATGGTATTGGCAATACCATTGTGTGCGTTAGGACCGTAGAGCGCGGAGTTAGGGCCCAGCACTACTTCAAAACGTTCTACATCTTCTTTGATCACCGTGTTCATGATACCAACTGGTAAGCCAGAGCCACCAGCCATCATACTATTACGGCCATCAGTCATCTGCAAAATTTTTGCATTGAACGCGTTGTTGAAACCACGTGCGTTGAAACCCACACCGTTTACACCGGTACGAACGAATTCCACACCTTGCAGCTTAGAAGCCAGTTCGCCAATGTTGAAAGAAGAAGATTGCTCTAGGTCTTTAGCGGTGATCACACTGATAGAAGCTGGGGCGCGGGTAATTTTTTCCGGACGCTTACTAGCAGACACCACTACTTCATCGCCGATGCCAGCTGAAACAGCCATGCCAACATTGAGGGTAGTGTTGCCACTTGCATCTACTTGCTTGGTTACATCGCTATAACCAACGAATGTTACTGTAATACTGATTTTGCCGGGCTTGGAAACAGACAGCGTATAATTGCCGTCCTGATCTGTGAATGTGCCTGAGCCGGTAGAGCGAATGCTGACAGCCGCACCAGACAATGGTTCGCCGGTTTTGCTATCTGTTACTTTACCGCTGATCTTCACAGCAGTTTGAGCCAATACTGCCGTATGCAGTAAGAATAATCCAAGGATGGTCAGAAGCCTTCTCATGGTCTATTTGGTTTTGGTTGATAATGATTGTTTGGTATCTAAAAAGGTTAGGACACTTTGGTTGAAGGCGTCAGCCTGTTCAAACTGCACCAGATGTCCTGCTTGCAGGAAAACGGTTTGTTGTTTGGGTATAGCTGTGCCGATGGCAGCGATGCTTTCTGTTGTGGCTTTGGGATGCAGCAGCTTGTTAGGAATCAGTGCATCATCCTTGCCAAATACAATCAGTGTTGGTTGTTGAATAGCAGTCAACTCGGTTTGTACAGGATGCGTGAGCATGCCTTTTACACCGGCAGTGATTTGCTGACAATAATCCATAAAGCCCGCACACTGCTTTAATTGAATACGATCATTGATCAATGTTTGTGCAGCAGCAGGAACCTGCACAAAGTTTTTCGCGAAAGATGCTTTGATCGCATCCTCATTTTGATTGAAATAGAATTGCGGTGTAGCATAAGCCAACAATAGATTCTTTTCTGCTTCGCTGAATGTTTCCAAACCTGCAGGTGCAGCGAGAATCAATTTGCTCACCAATGCTGGAGCTTTCAGTGCAGTGATTAAGGCAATTTGTCCGCCCATTGAATGACCGGCCAATACAATTTGTTTGAGCTTCAGTTGTTGTGCAAGGCGAATGATTAAGTCTGCATAATCATCGAGGCGACTGGTATTCTTCTCCGGCCAATGCTTGCTGCTGGCGCCATACGCGGGTAAATCAATAGCGATGCAGCGATATTTTTTGGAGAGGGCATCAATATTGTTTGTCCAATGTCCGGCATTGCCACCCAAACCATGAATGAAGACAATCGTTTCACCCTTGCCTTGATCGATATAGGCCAATCGCAAACTGTCGATCTGAGTATATTTCAGCTTAGCAGCATAAAAAGGTGCACAGTTTTGTGCAGACAATTGTATGCAAGCAATCAGTGCTAGGAGGGTGAAGTATTTTTTCATGCGACTTGTTTTTTCGGTTTCATGACAAAATACAACAGGGTGCCCACAGTGAGTGAAGCAATGATGGCTAAAGCCGATGCAATACCCGGATTGCGTGTACCTGCTTCCATGTATGGTGTAAGGCGCAGATAATACACGCCAAAATGGGTGAGTAGTGCAGTGATGCTGGCAGCGGCAGGAACCAGTGCCGGTATTTCTTTCAGGAAGATGCCAAAGAGCACGGGTACAAATGCAGCAGAGAAATAAGCATACACACCATTCTGTGCGAAAATGCCTACGCTGAGATCTGGGTGTTGAATCTGGCGATAAGATAGCCAAGTGCTCACGATAGCAAGCATGATAATGATCAATCTGTTTAATAATAATTCGCTGATCAATCCTTTGCTACCATCTTCAGAGCGAATGATACTATTACCAGTGAGTGGTTTCAGGATATCGGAAGTAACTGTAGTGCTGATGGATTGAATCAATCCTTCTAGTGTTGACATACCAGCTGAGATCATACCCAATACTAGAATGATGGCAATGTAAACAGGAAAACGTCCCACCACAAATGCACTCATGATGCCATCTAAGGGAATCTTATTGCCGTTCACAGTAAGATCTGGGAAGAACAAACGTGCGTATAAACCGGCGAAGACCACAAAGAAGAACAATGCTTGAACAGTAATTGCAACAGTCAAGAATTTGTTGAGGTCTTTATCGTTTTTGAGCAAAAGCGATTTGGTGAGGATGTGTGGCTGACAAATAATCGCTACACCCACAATAATCTGACAGACAATCACTTCAAATGCATCTCGGAAAAGTGGACTGGCTGCGTTGAAAGGCTGCGTAAGTGCAGGATCAACTGCTTTGAGTTGTGCGAAGAAGCCATTCAAACCACTTTCAAAATAGCTGTAACCGGATGTAATAAAAATGATGGCTACGATGATTTTCAAGATAGCCTGAATGGTATTGGTGTACACCATACTATTGGCGCCGCCAAACATCATATAAGTAAAGGTGAATGCTACCACACCAATCAGTGTAGGTAATACTTCTAGGTTGAGTGATTTAGAAATGATTTGTGTGAGTCCCACGCAGATCAGCACAATAAAAGCAATCATTAAGAAAGTGAGAAAGCCAAAATAGAGTGCAAAGCCTTTGCTACCGTAGCGATTACCCATCCATTGGGCAATGGTTCTGGCATTCACTACTTGTCCAAATTTTCTAAAACGTCTGGAGAGAATGGCGAGTGATACCAAAGAGCCGATGGGGAGAAAGATACCCATGGACAAAAATCCGCTTAAGCCATAATACGCCACAAAACCTGGGTTGATGATGAATGTTGCAGCGCTACTCATGGAAGCGGCAAGCGATAAGCCAACCAAGCCTGGAGAGAAATGCATGCTACCCAATGCGTAGTCGGCCATGTTCTTGGTACGTAGCGCGCCTCTGATCACAAAGAAGAGAACGACGGCCACATAGCAGAACAATGTGCACCAAACGGCGGTAACCATAGCAGGGGAGGCAAGCTGCTTCATAGGCAATCAATCGGCGATGAAAATAACCTGACGCTTGTTAGCATCAGTATCGGCACTTGCCAAAGTGCCCAAAAATCAGGTGAACGGAAAAGTCTAGATGGCGAATCAAAGAAAGGAGATACGCTTCATCAGCTTGTCGCGATAGGTTTTACCTACGGGTATTCTCGCCGCGCCAATGAGGATATCATCTTCTTCAATGGCTTCCACTTTATCCATATTGACCAAATAGGAGCGGTGTACACGCATAAAGCTGGCATCGGGGAATTTCTCTTCTACGGTCTTGAGGCTGGTGTTGAGCAGGTATTTACCTGAAGCCGTACAGATCAGCGCATAGATATCGGAAGCTTCTACCCAAAGAATGTCTTTGAGCCAGACTTTTTCCATGCGGTTGCGTGTTTTCACAAAAATGCTGTCGCCAATACCCAATGCTTCTTTCAAGGGGGGCGTAGGCTGTACATCTTTCTTTTGAGCTGCATTGTGAAGTGTAAGCTCGATGGTAGCATATAAGGTGTCAGCTGTAACTGGTTTCACCAGATAAGCATAAGGCTCGGTGAGTTTGGCTTTTTCGATGGTGGCTGCATCTGCTAGTGCCGTTAAGAAAATGAAAGGCGCCAATTGTTTTTCGCGGAGTTGCTTGCCGAGTTCAATACCATTCATTTCTCCGGCCAGGCCAATATCCAGTAAAACCAAGTCGGGCTTTTGCTGGTTGATCAGTTGTAATGCTTCTTCGCCATTATCACATTGCCCTAATACTTCAAACCCCAAATCATTCAATGAAAGGGTAATTTCTTTGGCAATGATCCAATCATCTTCTACCAGCAGTATCTTTATTCCGGCCATAACAATATTAGTCGGCTAAATTAATCATTATTCCTGCTTGAAATATTGGTTCACCATAATCCTCTCTTGTCTGCTTGGATTCGCGCAAGCGGATAGTACTAAGTATGTCTACACAGGATTGCCTTTGCAGATAACAGAAGCGGGACAAGAATGGAAGGTGCTTGATCCATTTACTAGTGAGCTCATCGTATATAGAGGTAAAGGAATCATACCGGTGCAGCAAAGGCAAAAGTCAAACATCTTCGAATCAAACTTTATACTGCAGAATAAGAGTGGATTTGATCGTTCCTTGGTGTTGCAGTTCCCGAAATCGGGTTATGTGCATGTTGTGGTGAATGGACAAGCAAAGAAATCGACAGGTGCTTTATTGCCACTTCAGCAAAGAGATTTGCCCGTGCATGTGATGGCAGTGCAGTTAGCCATTCCCAAAGACAGTAGCCTACATGTACAAGTACAGTTTTTGCCTACTTATGGTATGTATGTGCCGGTAAAGTTTGATGTGAAGGTGGAGGATATGGTCTTGTTTGAGAAAAATGATACTAGCCGTTTATTCTGGCAAGGAATATTTCTGGGCATCTTCTTGGTGATGGCGCTCTATAATCTCTTTATCTATTTTGGTGTGCGCGATATTAGTTATCTCTATTTTGTATTGAGTATTGTAGGCTTGGGTTTATACATCGCATTCTATTATGGCTTTGGCATGGAATATCTCTGGCCCAATGCACCTCGCTGGGATAGTTTCTGTTATACCATTATTGTACCGTTTACGAATATGAGTCGCCTATTGTTTACGCGCTCTTATTTGAATACACCAGTGCTCACGCCTTCGATTAATTGGTTGTTGAAATTGTTGTTGCTGGCCTCAGGGGTGTTACTGGTGATTAGTTTCACCGGGTATGTGTTGGATATTGATATTCTTGGGCAGCTGGTAGATTTTATTGGCATACTGGGTATTCTCGTGTACATCTTGATGTTGAGTGCGGGCTTGGTTGCGTATTATCAGGATCATTATGCGCCTGCACGGTATTTTATTTTGGCCAATATTTTATTGGTGATCGGTGCTATTTTATTCATTCTGCGTGAGCTGAATTTTTTGCCAGATACTTTTATCACACGTTATTTGGTGCAGATAGGCTTCTTGGTGCAAGTGATTGTATTTGCTTTGGGTTTAACGCAACGATATAATCTCTTAAAGTTGGAAGCAGCACAACAGCGTATTGCTAGTGAGTTGGAGAAGAAGGAGATGATTGAGCGGCAAAAAGAATTGTTACAGGTGCAGGTAGATCAGCAGACCAAGGATTTGAAAGCACAGAATCTGCAGTTGGAAGCATTCATTCATCAATTGGAAGAATCGCGTAGCCAGTTAACAGAGTTGAATCAGGTAAAGGATAAATTGTTTTCCATTATCTCACATGATTTGCGGAATCCACTTGCCACCATGCAATCTTTTTTGAAATTGATTACGGAGCGGCATGACCAGTTGAGTGAGACAGACAAAGAAAAGCTGATTGCAGAAGCACAACAATCGCTGGATTATCTGAATCAGTTGCTCTATAACTTATTGCAGTGGAGTAAAAGCCAGATGCAGTTGCTAGAATTCAGACCGGATTATCAATCGGTGCACGATGCATTAGAAAGAAACAGGCGTTTATTATTTCTGCAAGCGCAGATGAAGCAAATTCAGGTGCAGGTATCCTCAACAGATGCATTAACGGTGTATGCTGATAAAGATATGCTAGACTTTATGCTGCGTAATGTATTGAGTAATGCCATTAAGTTTAGTAATAAGCAATCACAAGTACATATTCGCGCTTGGAAAGAAGGTAATGCTACATTGATTGCTGTGCAGGATGAAGGTATTGGTATGAGTGAGCAAATCAAAGAACAATTGTTACATGCGAATATTACAAGCTCGCGCAGGGGAACAGGTAAGGAGCGTGGTACAGGTTTGGGTGTATTGATCACCAAGGAATTTATTACACGTCATGGTGGTGAAATGCAAATAAAAACCGCACCTGGTGCAGGCACGGTCTTTACATTGGTTTTTCCTGATGCTTCTACTGATTAGAGAAATATTTTGAAACGATCGTAACAAGCTTGGGTCAATATATCGCGATCATCTGGGTGTGCAATATTGATCAATGCTTTGGCACGCTGGCGTAAGTTCTTACCATAGAGATAAGCTACACCGTATTCCGTTACTACATAGTGTACGTGGCCACGTGTAGTAACAACGCCTGCAAAATCTTTCAGGTGTGGTACAATACGTGGTATTCCTTTCGCTGTTCTGCTGGTCAACGCAATGATGGGTTTACCACCTTCACTCAAAGCGGCACCGCGCATAAAATCCATTTGTCCGCCAATACCACTGAACTGCATCGCACCAATACTATCTGCACAAACCTGACCGGTAAGGTCAACTTCAATAGCACTATTGATGGCTACTACCTTTGGATTTCGACGAATCACGTGTGGGTCATTCACGTAGTCAATATCTAAAAAGGCAATAGCAGGGTTATCGTGTACATAATCGTACAAACGTTTGGTACCTACTGCAAATCCGGTAACACCTTTGTTAGGGTGAATTCTTTTCTTTCTGTTATTGATGACGCCGCTTTCAAACAAATCAATTACACCGTCACTCAGCATTTCTGTGTGTACACCCAAATCTTTGTGGTTGGTGAGTGCTTTTAACACTGCATCGGGAATGGTGCCAATACCCATTTGCAGGGTGCTACCATCTTCAATCATTTCTGCGATGTATTCACCGATCTTCAATTCATCCGCGCCGGTTTTCTCACCATAATCCACCTCAGGTAGTGCTTCTTCATAATACACCATGTGCGTGAAGCGTGATACGTGAATCTGTCCATCGCCATGTGTTCTGGGTACATTTGGGTTTACTTGTGCGACTACTTTCTTTGCCATGTTTACGGCAGAGCGCGCAATATCTACGGATACGCCTAGTGAGCAAAAACCATGACTATCCGGCGGGCTCACCTGTACCAATGCCACGTCAACGGGTAAAATCTTCTTATTGAATAAGTCGGGAATATCACTCAGAAATACTGGAATAAAATCTGCGCGGCCACTATTCACAGCTTCGCGAATAGGTGCGGATACGAACATGCAATTGATGTGAAAACTATCCTGATATTGGGGTTTTTGCACTTCAATATCGCCTTGTACGGTAATGAATACCAACTCTACATCTTTTAATCTATCTGCCTGTTCGGCCAGTTTGCGCATCAGGTACAATGGGGTACAGGCGCTGCCATGAATAAATAAGCGCTGTCCGCTCTGGACAACGCTCAGTGCTTCTTCTGCGGTGGAATACTGTATATCTGCTTTCATCTGCTTGCTTTTCAGCAAAATAGCAGCTTATACTTTTCTTAAAAAATGATTTTTGTAAGCTTTACATGGTTTTTTTCTGCCATATCAATTTTATGCAGTCACCAATACATTTTCCGCAGGGAATAATTCTTCCATAGAGATACTGATGGTTTCAGATAACTGATCTTCCAGCAGGTTGGCAAAGGTTTCGAAGTAGATGATCACATCTTCGCGTACATTTCTACTTAACCAGCGGAAACCACCGGGTAATTGTTCCAATACTTTTCTGTCTTCTAAATATTCAATATTGTGGATGTCTGAAGGGGTAAGACCAATCTCTTGTAACTTTTTGATGAGTAGGTCAACAGGTGCGTCTGTAACACCGCAGTAATCTTGTGCTAGTTCTGTCCACTCGCCAATGCCTGAGTGGGCATAAGACAAGATCTCTTCCTTACTCAAATCGGTTACAACTTGAAGGAGGTTGCCGCAGTTGCAGGCGCCATGGTTGCCCCATGCATAGGGTGCGCCGTTTCTTAATTTTTGTGCTGTGGTTCTCAGGGCTTGAATCAGTTCAATAGATGGACGTGCCATGTCACTCTTTTTGTTGAAAATAACACATTCGGTATTATTTGGTTGGGCGCTGTGAAGAGAATTCTCTGCTGTTCTACAATTGTCTTGTTTTGCTTAAGAAACAATCAACAAATTATTGCTGAGGCAGGTTGGAAACAAAATCAATGCGCAGTCTTTTGGCTGCTCTTGCCTGCTCCAATGAGTACTGGATCATTTTAGTGCCACCTGTGGGGCAGCAATTGGCATCGCCGTTTTGATACATTGGGAAGTAATGCACCAGAAAGCGTCCTTTGGCCGTTTCATAGCGATCATGTCCCATATACTGCTTGCCTAATACAGCATCTTGTTCAATACTGGGTACCATTACTTTTTCCAGCTGGCTTTGCTTGGTAACAGAATAAGCCATGATGCTTCCATAGCTGCCGCTTCCGGGTGATTGTAGGAAAAGCAGCAGTTCCGGTAATTGATCATTATCCATATCCATCACTACGGCATCGCTAATACTGCCTTCTATTGGTTGTTCTATTTTGGTGGGTTGTTGCAGTCCGATTACCTGCAATGTCAAGTCCTGTAATGAGCCTTCGCCCTTGGTTTCAACAAAAAAGTGGTGATTGCCAAAGTGAAGTGCATTGATGAATTTTCTGGCATCCATTGTTTGTGTGTCCAGATTTTCAGCGATTCTTTTATAGGTGCCGGCAATACTCGCGCCACCTGAACAAAAGTATTGCAGTTGTTCCGGCAGGCCATTGGCTGCCGAAATGGTGAGACTGGAATCAGTGAAGGTGAAAAGGATTGCTAGACTATCGATAGTGGCTACCAAATGATCGGCATCTTGTGCTATTGCTTTCGCATCGAAAGTGCAAGTAGGCTTTTTCTTATCAGCTCTTGAGCGAATAGAAATCTGGTATAAAGAATCCTGTACCTGATTAATGATGACTGCATACCAATCGGCACCTGTTTGTCGGTTAGTATATCCATCGTTGACAAAATCGCCAACAAATCTTGCAGACCATTCTTCCTGATATTGTACAGAAAGGCTGTCTGTTTTTTGTTGTGTTGTGGTGTCTGGTGCAGACTGACAAGCAGCGAAAACAACTACTGTCATCATCATTGAATAGAACCGTTTCATGTATATTGATTGGTGATTGATTGCATCAAGCTAAGCAAAAATGTGGTTCTCTACACCAAAGGGGTATGGTAGTATTGTCAAAAGTGGTCATTCTTGCTTTTTTTGTTGCATTTAGCCTTGACCTGATTCGGTATTTTGGCCACGATTTTGTGGGCAAAATCCTGTAAATCAATTATCAGAAGCCAAAGACATATAGATTCTAAAAACTCTATATATCCGAAAAAAAATTGTCTAACTTTACTATATGTATTATATTCTAAAAGAATCCAATGACTAAGAAAATACACTTAGCCCTTTTACTATATACACTCATGCTGTGCACAGGTCTGACAGCACAATCTGTGCAAAGAACAGCCATTGCTTCAAATGCATTCAACAGTACAACACTGCGGTACACAGTAGGGCAGTCTGTAAGTGCTAGCATGCTTTCTGATGCGGGGTATACAGCTCTAGGGTTTCATCAACCAGCGCCGTTTTTTTTATCACTCTCCGTAACAGCTAATACCACTATTTGTCGCGGTGCCAATATTACGTTGAATGCTGTTGCTGCAGGTGCTACCAGCTATAGTTGGTCAACAGGTGCAACAACATCTTCTATTACAGTAAGACCAGATTCAACAACGAAATATTATGTAACAGTGAGTGATGGTAGCGCTACTTTGCGTGATAGTGTTACTGTTACGGTTATTAGAACCCGTGCTTTGTTTACTGTAAACAACAACGCACAGTGTGTGCGCGATAATCGCTTTGTATTTACGAATCAAAGTAGTGCTAGCAGTGGTAGTTTAAGTTATAACTGGGATTTTGGTGATAGTGTGGTTTCTTCAGCTGTTAGTCCTGCTACCAGTTATGCACTTTCAGGAACGTATAATGTTCGTTTGATTGCCATAAATAGCACGTTGGGTTGTAGAGATACAACGACACAGAGTATGACAGTGTATCCGCCTCCTACGCCTGCTACTATCAGTTTTGCGGGGGATACTGTTTGTACTTCTACTAGTTTATTATTGCGTGCAGGCACAAACTATCGTGGTTATCAATGGTACTTAAATGGAGGGCTGCTGATAGGGGCTAATGACAGTACATTGAATGCAACGCGTAGTGGAGATTATACTGTGGTGATTACCTCTCCTGAAGGTTGCCGCAGCGATGAAAGTGCGATTGCAAAAGTGACTTTAAATAAACTCCCGGCAGCGCCTGTTGCAGGTAGCGCATTCTATTGTGTAGGTGGCACACCATCACCTATGACGGCTACCGCATTATCAGGACATACATTGTTGTGGTACACAACAGCAACCGGCGGTACGGGATCAAGTACGGCACCAACACCAAGAACAGATTCCATTTTTATACAGGATTTTTATGTTTCGCAAACCAGTCCGCAAGGATGTGAGGGGCCTAGAGCACGTGTATCTGCTTTGGTATTTGGCACGCCTGTGAGACCAACCATTACGTGGAACGGCGCTGAATTATCTGTAAGTCAGGGTTATTCCAGCTATCAGTGGATTTTGAGTAATTCAGCATTAACAGGTGCTAATCAATATTTCTATCGTCCATTATCTGCAGGTAATTACCGTGTTCGTGTAACCAATGCAGGTGGATGTGCCGATACCAGTTTGGTGTATAACTTATTGGTAACAGGATTGCAGACCATTACCCCAGAATTAGGAACAGTACAGATATTCCCGAATCCGGCTAGTGATCAAATCATGTTGGAGTTTAGCAAGACGCCTGTGAATGATATGCGTGTTCGTTTGTTGAGTAATGATGGCCGCCCAGTTAGATCTTTGGTGACCAGACAAAAGCAACAATGGATTCCGATTGCAACATTGCCTGCAGGTATGTATTATGTTGAAGTAGGCAATGGAAAGAACAAGGCCATATTGAAAATCCTTAAATTCTAATTCATGCGAAGCATGCAAAAATACTTTCTGGTAATAGCGATGATAGTGGCTATCGCTGCTTGTAAAAAGCCTGATACGGGGCCAGATGAAGCTAAAATATCTTTTACCATTGACGCAACCAATGGTGCATTTAGTGCTGCAGCCAATTATCCATTTAGGGTACAGCTCAAAAGCAAAATGCCTCCCGGTGGTATCAAGATTGAGATACTCGCAAATCAAGAAGCAAGTGGTGCAGTTGTAACGCCACAAACGCCTGCGTTTACTACCAAGGATACATTGGTGAATACAGCAGTGAGCAATCTGCCTAGACAATTGTGGGTAATCACCAAAGTGCGTGTAAGTTCAGTGACAACAACAACGAATAAGGACTCTGCAACATTTCGGGTTATTTTCAAATAAAATGATCAAAGACCGCTGTAAGGCGGTTTTTTTGTGCCGATAGTTTTGTGCTAATCGACTAGTTGTCAGACTACAGCATCGATTTCAAGCAGCATTAAAAGATACATCCATAAAGCTTTATCTGTATTGTGGCTTGATTCAGCTATCTTTGCCATTCTTATAGTAGTCCACTACTTTTTATTTGTTTAGTTGTTTCGTGCATTCTTCCCAAATACTTTGTGTAGCTAACGTAAGGCAGATGATGTGTTTTGCACTTGCATAACAGCCTTGTCACATTTTTTACAGTTAAATTTTACGAATGTTATTTCAGCAAATGGCTATTATTGAGCCAATTCTTCGTGCCCTAACCAAAGAGGGGTACACCAATCCTACATTAATTCAGCAACAAGCAATCCCTGAAATATTAGCAGGAAGAGATTTATTGGGTTGTGCGCAAACCGGTACAGGTAAAACTGCAGCGTTTGTGATTCCCATTTTACAGCAATTACATGCTGCTAAGCAGCAGAAGTCAAATGGTCAAATGCCTAAGGTTTTGATTCTAACACCAACCAGAGAACTGGCTATTCAAATTGGCGATAGTATCTCCGCCTATGGCAAATACCTTTCATTAAAGCACGTGGTTGTGTTTGGCGGTGTATCGCAACACGCACAGGTGCAACAAGTGCAAAGAGGTGTTGAACTGATGGTGGCAACGCCAGGACGTTTAATCGACCTTATTCAACAAGGGCTGGTAAGCTTACGCGATATTGAATATTTCGTATTGGATGAAGCAGATCGGATGCTGGATATGGGTTTTATCCATGATATCAAGCGGGTAATTGCACAATTGCCTGAACAGCGTCAGACCTTATTCTTCTCGGCAACCATGCCACCGGAAATTCAGCAGTTAACACAGAAGCTATTAAATAATCCGGTAAAAGTTACCGTAGCACCTGTATCGTCTACTGTTGATCGTATTGATCAGTCGGTATACCATATTTCCAAGCACCAGAAATTGCCTTTATTGATTCAGATATTGGAAAACACGCAAATCAATTCCCTGCTCATTTTCACGCAGATGAAACATGCGGCCAATAAACTGGCCAAGAAATTGAGCGAAGCGGGTATTGCTGCGGATGCCATTCATGGTAATAAATCGCAGAATGCCAGACAGTTGGCATTAACCAATTTCAAAAGAGGGAAGATCAGGGTATTGGTAGCAACCGATATTGCTGCCCGCGGTATTGATATTGATGAGTTGGGTCATGTACTCAATTTTGATTTACCCGCTGTTCCAGAAACCTATGTGCACCGCATTGGCCGAACCGGTCGTGCAGGCTTTAGTGGCAGTGCCATTAGTTTTTGTGATCCCGAAGAGAAAAACTTTTTAACTTCAATTGAGAAACTGATTCAAAAGCGAATACCCGCTACAGCACATAGCTTTAATGGTCATTCGCAAACGCGTCAACAAACGAATAGTGTATCATCCTTTACCGTTGTAAAAAGAGCGATGCCTGTTCAATCTTCAAAGCATAAAAAACAACTACATGGCAGAATTCTGGAGCAAGCGTGATCGTGAAAAGAAAAAGCAACAAGCTAAAAAAGACAAAGAAGAGCGAAAGCGTGAGCGAAAAGAAAATGCCCGTGATGGCAACGTATTAGATAATATGATCGCTTATGTAGATGAGAATGGTAATTTAACGTCTGAGCCGCAAGACTTGTCTAAGCGACAAGAAGTGAGTTTAGATGATATCCAGATTGGCGTTCCCAAGATGGAAGATCGAAATCCTGAAGACATGTATGAAGAAGGTGTCGTTACTTTTTTCAATGATGAAAAAGGATATGGATTTATCCGTCATTCAAAAACCAAGCAGAGCATATTCGTTCACAGTAAGCAATTAGCTGCGCCTGTACAGATCAATGATAAAGTACGCTTTACTATTGTGAAAGGGGTGAAGGGGCCAGAAGCTGCTGAAGTAAGTTTGGTGAAATAATATCCATCAGGCTTTTGTAAAGCTATACTAGAAGTATCAACCGATTGCATCCAGAAAGTTAAAGAGGTGCATGCCGGATGGTACTTCTAATTTTTTGCGCAGTCGGTACCGGCTAATCTCAACACCACGCGGTGTGATATTCATTAACTGAGCAATTTCTTTTGTGGTAAGATTCATCTTTAAATAAGCGCAAAGCTTATGCTCATTGGGTGTAAGCTTGGGGTGTTTGGTTTTGAGCTTGGATAAGAAGTCGTGGTGTACTACATCAAAGTGTTGCGAGAATTGCTGCCATTGTTCTTCGATCTTGTTTTCTTCATTCAAGGTTTTTAAGATCTTCTTCAAATCACTTGCATCACTCATGGAGGGCGTCTCTTGCTTCAGCTTGCTCATCTGCTCCTTGATCTTATGTAGTACATCGCTTTTTTGTACTAGGTGTAGTGCTGCCGATGCGAGCTCTGTATTTTTTACTTGTATTTCCGCTTCCAGTTTGGCATTGCGCAACGCAATCAATTCTTTCTCTGCTTTATCCATTTCTAGTTGGTGCATGTATTGCAGCTTGCGTTGTTCTTCCTCATACTTTGCTTGTTGCTCTTTGAACTTTTGATAGAAGTAACGATATAACTGAAATATCAACAGACTAAATGTAATTGCATATACAATAAATGCCCATATGGTTAAATACCATGGTGGTAATACGGTGAAGCGATATGATTTAACAGGAGATTCATTACCCAAATTGTTTCGGGCTTTTACGCGAAACGTATAGTTGCCAGGTGGGAGGTTGGTGTATTCTTTCGCGGTTTTCTGCTCAAAGGAAGACCAGGCTTTATCGAAACCTTCTAATAAATAGCTGAACTCCACATTCGCTAGCTGGCCATATACTGGTGAGGCAAATTCAAAGCGCAATGCATTGAACTGCGGTTGTAGTCGTTGCTTCTCTGTCTGATTGCTGCTTCCTTCAGCCACAGCTGTTTGATAGCCGCCATAGAGAATCGTGTCGCCTTTATTGAGGCCTACTACCGCCTGAATGCTTACCTGTAAAGGTTGCTGCAGAGATTTGTAGCGTGCGTAATCAATATGATAAAATCCTTTTTCACCACCAATCAAGACATTGTGTGGATCAATTGGGTTGATATGCTCAAAGCCGGCTACGAATTTGTTGTTTAACTCGGGCAGATAAATGATTTGTGGCTTCGTTGCTGTAAAATCAAGTACGCCAATCTTCTTCTCAAATACAAACCACACATTGCCTTCCGTATCTTCTTTTAAATAGCGGATAGGTAAGCGGGGGAGTATATCATTATACAATGCTACGGGCTCAAAGCGATTGGTCTTTGGTTGATAAGCCAGTACACCAGCTTCGGTGGTGAGTATTAATTGGTTCTTGATGTAAAAGAGATAGTTGTTGTTGATAGATGCAACACCTTCTTTGATGCTATACTGCTGGTATTGAGTTGTGCCATCTGCTTTTTGCCAAACAGCAAAAACACCTTTATAAGGATGCGAGAACCATACTTTGCCAAAAGCGGGTACCACAAATCTGGCAGATTCAATAACAGCTTCGCTGTTACCCTTGGAAATGCTGCCGTTATTGTTATTGAAAAATGTAATGCCTTTATACGATCCCGCCGTCATTAGGTTAGGATTGCCGGGCATGGATTGAAATGTCCAATAGCCTGTTGATTGATCCAAGGGTTGAAGGCTATTGTTGTTCACCAGAAATGCGCCGTCGTTATGCCCCATCAATAGCTGTCCGTTTACCAGCGAAAGGTTCCATGCATCGCCTGCTGAGTTGGCAATCGCAAATGCTGCTGCTTGAGAGCTACTTAATGCATTCGGATTGGTTATAGGAACCCGAAACAATCCGTTTGATGTACCCAGATACAATTGTCCCTTATACAGCTGAGCACTATATCCGGCGCCTTCTTTTAATAAACCGGTTCCAAGTAGGGTGATGGCATTGTTGTAAGGTATGAAGTCAATGCCGCTATGAGAGCCCAGCCATAGGTTTTGGCGTTTGTCCAGAAAAATCGTCAAAATACTATTGTCTTGCAGGCCTTCTTTCCGGCTGAAGTGTTGGATCAATTTGCCGGATATATCAATGATATAGCAGCCGTTTAGGCTTGTACCGAATGCTATTTGTTGTTCATTTACTCTGCTGACGCTGGAGATATTCTGTTGCGCAATGCTAGTTAGGGCTGGATGATCCCAAAGGCTGAGCTTATTTTGTCCATATATATATATACCATGCTTGAAGCTGGTGAGCACAGCACTGTCTTTACCCAGTTCGATATGTGCTGTAATGGTGAAATCCGGTGGAAGTTTGAGACCGGATGCTGCGAGCCAGGGTTGCCATTGGTCCGATACAAATTGGAGAAAGCCTCTTTTCTTGCTTTGTGCAATGAGTTGTCCTTGCACCACACCCAAAAATCGCCAGTTTTCGTCTGTATAGACATTAACCTTGCTGTTGCTGATATGGTAGATAGCTGATGTGGTTTGAAAGAATAAGTCTTTGCCAAAGAAGAAGATTTCCCATACATCGGCAAAAGAACGATTACTAGCAGGGAGTAATGGTTTTAGGGACTGAAACTGTAAGGAACCGTCGGCGCCAGGTTTGAAATAGCCTACTTCATCCTGGCCCCCTACATATAATTGTCCGTCAGGGCCAAATTGCATGCACCTTACCAGACTTCGATTGGGCAGGGGGTAGAGCTTCCAACGGGCACCATCAAAACGTAGAACCCCCTCGTCATTGGCGAAATAGAGTAGTCCCGTCTTATCCTGCACCACGCGCCTTGTTTGGGCGCCCCCTTTATATACCTGCTTGCTGTAATTGGTGATTTCAGGTAAGCCCAAGGTTAGTTGGGCCTTGGAAAAGCTTATCAGAAAGAGGCATATGAGTATGGCAATCAATCTTCCCATCGGGTAAATCTTGGTTTCCGAAAGTACAAAAATTATTAGATGTAGTATTGATGTGGTGTATTTGGCTTTATTGCCGACTTTATTTCTTTATGATGTAGTAATGATGTAGTGTATTTCTTGGAAAGCCTAACATATAGGAATATTTTTGGTTCCGTTGGGGATAATCTGCCCCGGCGATACATCAAAATTTGCTCGTATGAAAATGAAACGACTGCTTATGCTGCTGGTCCTGATGACCGGCCTGCTGCCAGCCGCTTTTTCCCAATCATTTAAAGTAACGGGAAAAGTGCTTTCAGCCCAAAACAATCAACCCCTTGTTGGTGCTTCTGTTGTGGTGAAGGGAAATAACAGTGGCACTACCACCAATGAGTTGGGACTTTTTACCTTAACCGTTCCGGCTGCTCCTTCTACCATTGTGGTGTCTTTTGCCGGTATGGAGTCCGTAGAGCGTACTGTAAGCGCTGCTACCAATTTAAATATTGTTCTGCAGGAGGTTTCCAGCCAGCTGAATGATGTAGTGGTGGTAGGTTATGGTACCCAGAAAATCACCAAAGTGTCCGGTGCGATCTCAACTGTGAAGTCGGCCGACATCGAAAAGTTGGTTCCTGCCCGTGCTGAAGAAGCCATTCAGGGCCGTGCTGCCGGTGTAAACGTGATCCAAGGTGGTTCTCCCGGTTCAAGACCAACCGTATTGATCCGTGGTATTCCTTCTTTCAGTGGTACTGATCCGGTGATCATCATTGATGGTGTACCTCAGACCCTGACTGATTTCAACTCTATCAATGCTGGCGATATTGAGTCTATCAACGTATTAAAAGATGCTGCAACTTCTGCCATCTATGGTGTGAAGGGTGGTAATGGTGTGATTGTGGTAACCACCAAGTCTGGTCGCCGCAACGGCCGTACAGAAGTAACCGTAAATAGTAACTATGGTATGCAGGAAGTGATGCGTACCATTGGTGTACTAAACGCTACCGAATATGCTGCTATGATCAACGAGGGTAGTACACTCTCTGGTGGTCCGGTTATTTTCCCTGACCTCTCCAAAGTTGGTGTAGGTACCAACTGGCAGAATGAAATCTTCAAATCTGCTTCTTTCCAATCGCACAACGTATCAGTACGTGCTGGTAGTGAGAAATCTTCTTACTTCCTTTCTGCAGGTATGATGCGTCAGGGTGGTATTGTTGGTGGCGATGATAAATCGCTGTTCAGCAGAGGTAACTTTACTGCCAACCTGGATTTCTACCTTTCTAAAAAAGTGAAATTCATCGTGAACGCTACAGGCGTTATCCTGGATAGCAGAGGTGTACAGGAAAACTCTTTCAATAGTGTGATTGGTTCAGCCATCAACTATGACCCAACTGTTCCGGTACTGAATAATAATGCCAATACCATTGGACGTTACGGTTTCAGCACTCGCATTCTGTCTGAAATCTTCAACCCGCTGACTAAGCTGGAGAATACTTATAATAAGAACGTAGGTAATAAGCTCTATGGTAAGTTCGAGTTGCAGTATGATGTATTAAGCAACCTGAAATTGACTTCTCGTTTTGGTTATACCAAGTACGATGGCAATGCTCGTTCTTTCACGCCGCTGGTATTCTGGGGTTTGAACAACGTAGACAACTCTTTGAATGCAGATGGTTCAACTGTTGCTGGCCGCTTCAACAGCGTAGCACATGAAAAGACTTCTAACTTTAACTATACATGGGAAACCTATGGTAACTACGATTTCAAAGTAGGTAGCCATAATTTTGAAACTGTTCTTGGTTTCTCATTGGCCCGCACTGCAGGTAATGCAGCTGGTGCTACTCGTCAGGATGTACCATTCAATTCATGGGAGTTTGCTGATTTCACTGCAGCAACTGGTAACAATACTGCAACCAACCCGAATGCTTTGGCTGGTTATTACTATCAGTATTTCCGTCGTAACGTATCTGGTTTTGCTAGAATTAACTGGGACTATGAAGGCCGTTATTTGGCTTCATTCACTACTCGTCGTGATGGTTCTTTCGCTTTCGGTCCGCAAAACAAATACGCGAACTTCTATTCAGGTTCTGCTGGTTGGGTAGTGAGCCGTGAGAAATTCTTCAATTCTAAGTTCATCAATCTCTTGAAGATTCGTGGTTCATTCGGTTCTACAGGTAACGAGAACGTGAATCCTCAGTTTGTAGGTATCATTACCGGAGGCCCAAGCTATGGTCCAACAGGTAATAGTAATGGATACTCTTTCAACAACGTATTCTTCCCGGGTTCTACTGTTGGTTCTGCTGCGAATGATGCCCTTCGTTGGGAAAAGCAGGTACAGGCTAACGTGGGCTTCGATTTGATTGTTGCTAAAAACAAAGTGAACCTCTCATTTGATTATTTCAGCAAAACTGTTGACGGTTTGTTGTTTACACCTTCTGCTTCATTGTATCTGGGTACAGTACCCATTCCAACAGCAAATATTGGTGCAACACGCAGCAGTGGTATCGACCTTACTTTAACCTATAACGAAACTGTAGGTAAGGATTGGCGCATCGGGAACATCTTCACATTCACACATGCGAAGAATGAAGTAACTGCTACGAATGATGATGGTACTGCACGTATCCTCGGTGGTTACTACTTCAACGGACAGTCGCAAAGTGTTACTGTTTTTGAAAAAGGTTTTGCTCCTGGTTATTTCTATGGATACAAGACACAAGGTTTGTTCCAAAGCAATGCTGAGATCGCGAAAGCGCCAGTACAGCAAGGTGCACAGCCTGGTGATATCCGTTTTGCAGATATTAATGGTGATGGTGTGATTACAGCCGCAGATCAGACACAAATTGGTAATCCTTTTCCTGATTTCACTGCAGGCTGGACATTAAACCTGGCGTACAAAAACTTTGATTTCACTGCCTTCACTTATTTCTCTGTAGGTAATGATATTTACCGTGCGTATGAGCGTAATGCCAACTTCACCAATAAGGATCGCAGCATTCTGGGTCGTTGGACTGGTCCTGGTTCTACTAATGATGCACGTTTCCCTCGTTACTCATTTACAGATGCCAACAGCAATATCCGTGTGAGCGATCGTTATGTGGAGGATGGTTCTTTTGCTAAGATCAAAAACGTACAAATTGGTTACACTTTCCCTAAAGCAAAATTGGGTAAGGTATTCAACAGTGCACGTATCTATATTCAGGCTAAAAACCTCTATACATTCACACGTTACAGCGGCTTCGATCCTGAAATTCCTGGTGGTATTTTGGATACAGGTATCGATCGTGGTGCTTATCCTCAGCCACGTACTTACGCTATTGGTGTTGATATCAAATTATAATGACCCAAAATATTTTTCGAATGAAAAAGACTACAATACAATTTGCAAGCATCGTGCTGATACTGCTTTCTCTCAGCGCCTGCAAAAAATGGGTTGATTATAACCCACGCGAAGATTTCCGTGTAACGGAATTAGATTACCTGCGTTCTGAAAGCGATTATCGTACCATGGCTGTGAGTGTGTACACACCCTTACAGTGGTTGAATCAGCAGGTGCCTGTAGCGGATATCGCTTCAGACAATTCGGTAGCTGGTGGTGAGAATGCATCTGATGTGTTGTCATTACAGCAGATCGATGACTTTACGCATACAGCTGTAAACTCTACATTGGCTGAATTATGGCAGGCTGCTTATGAAGGTATCAACCGTGCTAACTATATGCATCAGTATAAGGATAAGAACCCTGCAGGCACTGCAGTAAGTTTTCCTGGTAAAGATGCATTATATGGTGAAGTATATTTCTTACGTGCTTACTACTATTTCCAGTTAGTACGCATGTTTGGTGATGTGCCTTTGTTTACCGACAAACGTTTGGGTTTAACTGAATCTAAAACCCTGAAGCGTGCGCCTAAGGCTGATGTGTACAAGGCTATTGAAGATGATCTTGCTAGAGCAATAGCAGCTTTGCCTGCTGTTCAAGTGGAGAAAGGCCGTATTACTAAGTATGCTGCTCAGGCTTTACTGGGTAAAGTATATATCTATCAGAATAAGTTTGATGCTGCTGCGCCTGTACTGGAAAGTATCATTACTAGCAACGCCTTCACATTGGTGTCCAATTTTGGTTCTATATTCTTGGCTTCAGGTGAGAACGGTCCTGAGAGTGTTTTTGAAATTCAATATTCAAACAATTCTCCTTACTACAACTGGGGCGCGGTGAACCGCGGACAGGGTAACTATTCTATCCAGCAAAATGGTGTGCGTGGTTTAAGTGGTACTGCTGCTATGCCTTATGCACCAGGCTGGAGTACGAATCTACCTACACAGAACTTGGCTGCAGCTTATCAGGCTGGCGATCAACGTAAGGATGCTACATTGTTTGATGTAGAAGCTTACAAGAATGCCAACCCTCAATTGAATGTTACTTATCAGGTTGCACCTTTCAAGAATACTGGTTTGTATAACCATAAGTATTTACCACGCAAGGGCGAAACATCTGGTCAGGTGGAATTGAATTACCTGAATAATTTCCGCACCATCCGTTATGCAGAAGTATTGTTGCTGGCAGCTGAAGCGTTCAACCGCTCATCAACACCTAACGATACCAAAGCACGTGGTTACCTCAATCAGGTAAGACAAAGAGCATTCGGTAATGCTTCACAGAACAGTACTGCTTCAGGCACAGCATTGCGTCAGGCCATCTGGGATGAAAGACGTTTAGAGCTGGCTATGGAAGGTGACCGTTTCTTTGATTTGGTGCGTACCGGACAAGCTGTAGGAAAAATTCCAGGCTTTGTTGCAGGTAAGCATGAAGTATTCCCAATTCCACAGCAGGAGATTTTGATATCTGGTTTAACTCAAAACGCCGGATACTAATCGAAACAATATTCAAAACGAATTAAGCTCGAATCATGAAAAATATTAGACACCTTTTTACACTGCTGCTGCTGATAGGCACGTTGGCGGGTTGTAAAAAAGAATTATTCGATGATACCTCATTCGCCACATCGGGCGAAGCGCCTGCAACACTCAACGCCTTGTTTGAGATTACGCAGGACAATACCGGCATGGTTACCATCACCCCGAATGGTAACGGTGCTGCATACTATGATGTATATTTTGGCGATGGTACTACAACACCCGCTCGTGTTGATGCCGGCAAAAATGTTACGAAGAAGTATGCAGAAGGTGTATATAATGTAAGACTGGTTGGTTATGGTGTTAATGGTAAGACTACCGAAGCTACTAAGCAACTGACAGTTTCTTTCCGTGCACCGGAGAATCTGGATTTTACCATTACCAAAGACCTGAACAACAATTATAGAATTCAGGTAAGCGCAACTGCTTTGTATGAAACAGCATTCAGAGTGTATTTCGGCGATGTTGCCAATGAAGTGCCTGTTACATTCAACGAAGGTGATGTAGTGAATAAAACCTACACAGCTACTGGTACCTATACTGTAAGAGTAGTGGCATTGAGTGGTGGTGCTGCAACAACTGAGCTGACTAAAACAGTTTCTATTGTTGATCCGGTTTTGTTGCCGATCACATTTGAATCAACTTCTACAGTATTTAACTGGATTGGTTTTGATGGTGGTAACGTAACAGTCATCAACAACCCACAGAAAGTTGGTGATAACACCAGCAATAGAGTAGGTCGTATGGTGAAGAGTGCTGGTCAGCCTTGGGGCGGTGCTTTGATTACCCTGGGTGCGCCAATTAATTTCTCTGCCAATAAGATCTTCCGCATGAAAGTGTTTTCTCCAAGAGTAGGTGCTAAAGTTTTATTGAAAGTGGAAAACCCAAGTAATAATGCACAGGCTTTTGAAAAAGAAGTGAGCACAACCATTGCCAATGCATGGGAAGACTTGGTGTTTGATTTCTCTGCTATCAATACGGCTAATACGTATCAGAATATCGTGTTGATTTTTGAATTGGGTACGATGGGTGATGGTACAGCCAACTTCACCTTTCTCTTCGATGATATCCGTTTAACCAATACTTTACCAAGTACCCAGCTTTCACTGCCTGTAACATTTGATAATAGTAACCTCACTTACACACTGTTGGATTTTGGTGGCGCATCTTCTTCTATAGTAGTAGATCCTGCGAATGCTTCTAATAAAGTTGCTAGAACAAATAAAACCAACGGCGCGCAAACATGGGCTGGTACTACTATAGGTTCCGGTTTTGCAACAGCCATTCCTTTTGCCGCGAATGCAACAAGAATGAGTGTTCGTGTATACTCACCTGCTGCTGGTATTACTGTACGCTTGAAGGTGGAAGATAAAAGCAACAATACCATATCTGTTGAAACAGATAAGGTAACTACAGTAGCAAATGCATGGGAAACTTTGGTGTTTGACTTTGCCAACCATGTAAGTGGTACATCGGCGCTGAACCTGTCGCGCACTTACGATATGGCTTCCATTTTCTTTGATTTTGGAACAGCAGGTAGCAACAAAGTATTTTACTGGGATGATGTGAAGTTTGAAGCAGCTGCAGCAACACTTTCGCTGCCTTTGGATTTCGAATCAACTACACTGAATTATGCATTCGTTGATTTTGATGGTGGTAATGCTACTATCATCAATAACCCTCAGCAATCTGGCATCAATACTAGTGCGAAAGTAGGTAGAATGATCAAGGGCGCTGGTCAGCCATGGGGTGGTTCAGTGCTTACACTGGATGCGCCTATCAATTTCTCTACACAAAAGACTTTACGCATGAAAGTATATTCTCCACGCGTAGGTGCTAAAGTGTTATTGAAAGTGGAAAACCTGACCAATGGTGGTATCTCATTCGAGAAGGAAGTAACCACAACAGTGGCCAATGGTTGGGAAGACTTAACATTTGACTTCTCTACCATTAACACAGCTAACAGTTATCAGAAGGTTGTACTCATTTTTGAATTGGGTACAGTGGGTGATGGCACAGCCAATTTCACCTTCCTCTTTGATGATATCCGCCAACAGTAAACCATGAAAAAAGCTATTATGAAAAAAATACTCTCCATGCTCCCTGCCTTCACCTTGTTGTTGATGCTGGGTGCTTGCACGAAAGAAAAATTCTCTTTCGGCGATATTAAGTCGCCAACTGATCTTGTACTGAACACAGAAGTGGTTGGTACAAATACGGCTAACCCCAATGGCGATGGAAGTGGCAGTGTAAGAATTGCCGCAAGCAGTAAAGGTGCGCTCTCGTACAAAATTGATTACGGCGACGGTATCACCGAAATGGTACCTGAAGGTTCTGTAACACATAAGTACAGCACACCCGGTACAAACAGCTATACCATTACCATGACTGCCATTGGCACAGGCGGCTCTGTATCTACATTAAGTAAGCGTGTTACCGTGTTTGTAAACTTCCAGATTCCAACGGCAATCATGGATGCTCTTACAGGCGGCACAACCAAAGTTTGGATAACAGATAAAGACGCCAACGGGCATTTTGGTGTAGGTCCTAATAATGAATTCTCACCCATTTGGTATGCAGCTTCACCCAATAGCCGCGAAGCATGTGCTTATGATGATGAGATCAGCTTTGTGAAGAATCCTAATAACACCATTTCTATGACTGTAGACAATAAAGGTTCTTCTATGTCTATTGGCGCAGCTACCGCTTTTTACGGTTTCACAGGCGGTGATGGTTGCTATGCTATCAATACTGGCGGAACTAAGCAATTGGCATTTGCCAATGCAACTTCAGCTAGCACACCTGCCGTTAGTACACGTATTCAGTTTACTGTGCCTGGTAACGGTATCATCAATTTTGGTACTGGTGGTACAACGTATGAAATACTTTCTGCTACAGCTACCACATTACACCTGCGCAATATTGGTGCAGATGGTAACTCATGGTACCAGAAGTTGAAAGTGAAATAATCATGCTTGCAGATAGCAAACAGTGCTTACAAACACTGTTTGCTATTATCAGCTAACAGTGGGCTTTAAATCTACAAACATGAAGTTTATGTC
>JACCDH010063414.1_pt1 | contig 76518 bp, 70 predicted proteins | sample 7442481 | NCBI WGS metagenome assembly JACCDH01 (sample SAMN15323433, study PRJNA562643) | freshwater metagenome | isolation source: river surface water | place: USA:Blue River Watershed | collected 2017-08-15 | reverse complement strand
TCTTAAATCAAATGCTACGAACAATAAATGACAACACGTCATACGCACTTGCTGCTTAATTAACTGAATGTTAGTTGGCTTAATCCGGCTGAAGTATAGTAGGCCAGACAAGTACTTCTGATGAACTGCCACCCTTTCGGTTCATCGCTCAGAAGTTCATCCCATAGGGTTAGTGTTGCCGATGGTTTTACCGCAACATGAAACTAAAAAACCTAAGTATGCGCGTTGGGTGTTCTTGTCCGGCCGCATATCGAAAACCAACCACGAACTAAGCATGTAGAAAGCTTGAAAACTCGTCGTTTGGACGAGGGTTCGAACCCCTCCGACTCCACAAGGTATAAGCGTAATCACTTTTAGATAAAGAGATTACGCTTTTTTGTTTTGATATATTTCCTGAGCATCACATTAAACGAAATGAAATCTTCTGTTCACCGGATGTCACTTTTGATTTTCAAATCGTTGTTGAACAATAAACTTTTCACGCTCAAGTTCCGCAATAAGTTCTTCTTACGTCGGTAAAAACGGCAAATACTTGTTGGCAAATAATTGCTTACTTTCATTCAAGACGGAATATTTAGCAATTGTCTGGTCGGTTTCCGTGCACAAGAGAATTCCATTTGTTGGATTGTCACTTTCCAGTCGTTCCAAGTCGTCGAACATGCGCACGTACATGTCTAATTGCCCAAGGTCTTGATGTGTCAATTTACTGGTTTTCAGCTCAACGATGACAAAACACTTCAAGATGAAGTTGTAAAAAACTAAATCGATAAAGAAATCCGCTGTTTCCGTACGAATGTGTTTTTGACGTGCCACGAACGAAAATCCTTTGCCTAATTCCAATAAGAATTGTTGAAGATTTTCAATCAATGCTTGTTCTAATTCTAATTCGGTATAGGACTTACTCGTTGATAAATTTAAAAACTCGAGAACAGTTGGGTTTTTGATGAATTCATCTGGTTGACCTGTAAATCGTGCCGTCTTTTCTTTCATTTCTAGCTCCACAACCTCTTTCTTTTGGGAAGACCTAAGTCTTTGGTAATAAAGGGTAGCAATGTTTCTGTCCAAGGTTCTCACGGACCAATTTTGTTGAGCGGCTTCTTGTAGATACCACAATTGAACCTCTTTGGATGGGACTCGTAAAATTTGTCGAATGTGAGTCCAAGTTAATCGATTTATTGGCGTTTCTTTCTAATGGTCACTCAGTGCGTGACCAATTGGTTTATCAGAGAATTTGCTAGTCCGTGCTTGACCAATCCAATCGGGAAAAGCGCAATAGAATTGTCTAAAATACTTTATGTTTGTTTCTGAAAAACCTTTCCCAAATTCAGTAGATAATTCAAGTGAAACCTTTTTGACAACCTCTCTTCCATAAGCAGCTTTATCATTTCCATTTTGCTCTTCCTCAACAATGCGTTTTCCAATTAACCAATAGGCTTCAACCATAGCTGTATTGACTGCAGCATATGCCTTTTGTCTAGCTTGAGTTAAAATTTGTTTTATTTCTTGAATGTAGTTATTGTTGGTTTGATTCAATTCCATAGTCCAAGGTTTAGGGATAACGATTATATGGTAATTACCTCCTACAAATTTATCTCTCAGGATTACTAGGCGACTGAAGAACATATCTAATGTTTCAAATAAAAGGCGGTTCCAATGTCATCAATGATTCCTTTGGAGCAATAGGTAATAAATAAAAAAGCCCTCTTTCGAAGGGCTTTTTGTTTGTAACTACTCTGCTGTCTATTGTGCCATTGCAGACCTTTCTATACTTGGCAATCATTTACCCTTCGCTTATTTGACATCAAAGGCTTACCTCAACACATTCAAATGACCCGTCAAGACTTTTGGCTCATTGCTGGATTTGAGATTGAAATTGATACGCCAGGTATAGATGCCGTCTGGTGCAACGCCATTGTCGTAAGGATACGTGCCATCCCAGCCTTCTTGGACGTCATGCGATTCAAAGAGGAGCTCTCCCCAACGATTGAAAATCTGTAACTGATAACTTTGCGGGTCGAGGCCTGAAGAAAACACAGGTAAAAATACTTGATTGAATTGGTCTCCGTCAGGGGTAAATGAGTTGGGCACATAATAAATAATCCCTTCTTCGTAGGCGATAGTGAGGCTGTACGATGACGTGCAACCAAATGCAGAGGTGCTCACTAATGTTACTTCATAAGTAGATCCATTTGCAGCATAAAGATGTGCTGGGTTGGCTACTGTTGCGCTGGTGTTATCGCCAAAATCCCAGTAATAACTCACTGCGCCAGATGATAAATTAAAGAATTGAACCGTTGCGTTATCCTGATTGATCAGACTTGGATTGGCATTGAAAAGTGTAAGCGGATCATTTTCGATACAAATCAGTTGACTTGAGGTTGTGCTATCAGAACACCCATTAATTGAAGTAGTGAGCGTGACATCAAAACACCCCGGTTGATTGAACACATAACTAGGGTTGCAGCCAGTTAGAGTTTGTCCGTTACTCAGACTCCAGATGCAGCTATTCGGATCGCCATTAGAGGTGCTGGTGAACTGTACCGCAAGTGGCGCGCAGCCATTGAGCGTATCTGCAATGAAAGAAACATTTGGAATGGGGTCTACAACAACGAGCGTGCTGTCTGTATTTGAACAGCCGTTGAGTGTGTAAATGACGCTATAGGTAGTAGCAATAAGTGGTGACACTACAATGGAGGCAGTTGTTTGTCCGGTTGGCAACCATTGGTAAGCGCCTCCAGGCAAATCCACACTTGCGCTCAAGGTGCCACTCGTGCCACTGCATAAAGTAAGCGCATTCAAACTCACATTTGGAACCGGCTCAACGGTCAATTGAATGGTATTAGAGAGCAGATTGGCACAATTGGCGTCTTGCAGGTTGCTTAAGGCGTATGTACCAGGTGTTTGGCCTAATGTAAAAGTTGGATTTGAGGTAGTAACCGGGGCTTGAGCCACACCATTTAAGGTATAACTCAGGGTCCAGGGTGCGGTTCCGCTAAAGTTCACCACAACAGGATCAATGGACTGCCCTTGACAAAAAGTGCCGGCGCCAGAAAGCATTGCAGTTGGAATAGGCGCATTGACTTGCGTTATCTGAATAGAAGTTGTTGGCGAAGTGCACTGCCCCAACTGAACTGTTAATGTGATCGTTCCGGGGCTCGAAACAACGATGCTATTCGAAGTAGCGTTTGTACTCCAGAGATTCCCCGTCGGATAATTTGAACTTAAGGTGACGCTAGCTCCAGTGCAAAGTGCTGTTGGGCCGCTCGCACTAATAACAGGTGCGGGCAGCGCTGGCAAAACGCTAACCGTTATGTTTTGTGTATTCGTGCAAGTTGGCGTAGCAAGTGAAATCTGGTAAGTTACATTCTGATTGAGAGCAGTGTTATTGACAAGCATATCTTGAATGGAGGCTCCAGAAGTTGAAATAGTCGTTTCGCCAGTCACAGCTGAATTGTTTTGTGCTTGCCAAGTAAAAGAAGCCGGTACCGAACTTGTAAGGTTGATGTTCGGACTTTGCCCGTTACAGATGGTATAAGAAAGCGGCGAAGTAAGTGTTGGAATGGCAGCAATTGTGATGTTGATGGTATCGCTGAGCGTTTGGCAGCCGTTTGAAACACTCACCCAGTATGTGCCAGACTGACTCACGTTTAAGGTACTATTTGTAGTTTGATTGCTCCATAAATAAGTGAGCGAAGCAGTTGTAGAACTTACAACAGGGGTCAGGGTAAAGTTACTAGAGGCACCTAAGCAAATGGTGGTATCGTTGGTTAGTTGCACACTTAAGTTAGAGACTGTAAATACAGGGACGATCGTATCTACTACAATACAACAAGTGAGCGGATTGAGCACGGACACGAAGAGCGTGTCATTATTTGTTGCAGTCACCGTAGCGCCCATTGCCCCATTTGACCACACAAAAGTTGGATTGGCAATCGTTGGGACGCTTGCCGTTATAATGGAAGAAGCACAAGATGAATTCTGACTGAAAGTTACAGTGGCCGTGCAGGGTGATACATAATTCAAAAGCGCAGGCGCAGGATTCAAACCAAATGAGACTTGATCAGCAGGCAAATTGGTATTTAAGACGTTGGAATACGGCGGATGAGTTGTCGTAGAAACATTGACAGATGCGACATTGAAACACCCGAGCGCGTCGTCTAGGTTATCGTTTAATACGAGCTGAATGATGTCCCGACTGTTGGCATTGGTTGTAAAGAAAGATCCTGGGATGTAGTGCTTTCCATTTTTATAAACATTAGAACCTGTTGTGGTAAGTGGGCCGCAAGTATGCCCTAAATTACCCGTTCCAAAACTCACTAATTTCGATGCTTGAACTACGCCCGATTTATTGGTCTTGATTACAAATAACTTCGAGTTGCTTTGATTATAGTTGCCAAAACCATAGAATACATAGGCATTGGAAGTCACGGTAAGGCCCCTACCTACCTCAGAAGCAACGCTACTTACATCGTATTCTTTACACCAAGAAACATTTCCAAATAAATCGGTTTTAACCAAGCCAACTTTAAAGTCTGTACAACTGCTGCTTCCACAAATGTCGTCGCCGTGCTGTAAAATCACCAATGAATCTGGGCCATCATATTCGATACACGCGCCATAAAAGCGGGCATCGGGCGCTGTTGCAGGGTTGAATTCCAAGTATTTTGTTAAAAAAACGACACCTTGGTCGCTTACACCAATTAGCAAAGTGCGCATGTTTGTTGCCGTCGCATTCACATAAGACCTACCCGTAATGAACATTTTACCATTGACCATATCAGAGGCAGAGGTAAAGTCGTCGAGGTAATCGATGCCATAGCCTGGAAAAGTAAGGCCAATGGATGGGGTTTCCCAAATTGTTGCACCTGTTGCACTCGAAATAGCCATCACTTTTCCGCCGTAACCATTGGCATTGTTTGTTTGCGAGCCCGTCACAAAATACTTGCCATTGGCGTATTTCATGGTAGACAAATAGGTTTTACTGGTGGCCTCAGACTTTACCCAATAAAGGGCTCCGGTAGTGGCATTCAATTTAAAAATGAGGGCTCCTTTGATGCTCGCCCCAGTTTTGAGCCACCCACAGCCAAAAATTGTATCTCCTATGATATCTATATAAGAAACATCAGAGGAGAAACCAACTGCTACCGTATTGAGCTTCTGACTCCAAACAAGATTGTTATTCACATCTCTTTTCAAGACCCAAGGCTCGTTGTTATTAGTTGCCCCGATGAAAACATTTCCCGCGTTGTCGGCGCACATAGCCATGGAATACTCGTTGTCAGCGGCAGTCCCGATGAGTGAAGAAGATTGCGCATTAACACCAATGATAATGCTGCACAAGAAAAATAAAATAAGCGCTTTTTTCATAGCGGAAGAGGCATACTGAGTTTGAAGAGTCACACAAAATTAAGCATAACTCACTCAGAAACGCACAATTACACCAATTAAAGGGGAAATTATTTGACTAATGTAATTTTCTTTACAAATTGAACACTCTTGTTTTGGCCGCAAAGTAAATAAATACCTGGTTTCAATTGAGACAAATCTATAGAAGTCGAGACTGCTAAATCTTGATTAAAAATGAATTGCCCATCTAATGAATAAATTTTTACATACCCCTGTTCTAGGCTACTGATAGTGAAGATTCCGCTACTTGGGTTCGGATAAACCACAACCTCTTGCTGCGCTAATTCTTCTTGACCAACAAAACCATTGATATTAAAGGAGGTGTTGGTGATGATGGCAGGGTTGAAATCGAAATAAATATAGGCGGTGTTTTCGATAACCGAATTCAATGGCAAATTTGGATTTTCTTTGATTGAATAAGTGACATAACCCTGACTTGCGTCTAAATTAGTGCTTGAAGGTTGCAATTGAATGCCACTGAAACGAAAGACAATTTCTCTGGTACCCAGATCAATGGTATAGCTCACTGGGTGTTTCGAGTTAATAAGTTCAAAAGTCGATAAATCGAGTTGTGGGGAAATGGTATCGCGGATCACAACATTCAATGCCGGGTAATTGCCATCATTTTGAAATCGAACGGTATAACCCAGCGTTTCTTGCTCGAAAGACTGAAGATTGGTAGGCAAGTGACATTGTTTGTCATTTGGGTCATATGAATTCAGAACAGTTGTACTAAAATTGGCCTGATTGAACTGTAAATCTTGCTCGGTTTGAGCCTCAACACTCACTGAAAAGTTGAAAACAGTGCCAGCTGGTGTGTTCCCTGCAAAAGTGCAAGGAAACGAATAGCTCATACAACCCGACAAATAAGCTTCTAAAATAGTAACGGTATCATTCTGAAAAGTGGCTGAAGACATATTACTCAAATCCGGAACAACGCCTGTCGGCAAAACGATTTGAATAACACTATTGGCGTAATTTCCGCAAGACACATTGCATACCTGTACACTTACATTGCCACTTTGAACAGGTGCTAAAAATTGAAAAGCTGCTGCTGAACTCACCTCCAAATCGGGAACAACACCACTACCAAGGCAAGCTAAAGTCATGTTCATCGGGACGCCCAACGCTTGTCCGGTTGGCCCAAAAGAAGAAATGACAAAATCTGGAGAAGTTTGCGTGTAACCATGGCTTTGCAGCCAACTGCTGCTCACCCCAACGGTATAGGGTGCATTATTCACATCTAATTCTGTATAGTAAGGGTTCCCAAAAGAATTCTGCGGATAAATCGTCGTGACCACACCTGCGTTATCCGTGACATCATAAGGCACATTTTGTAAAAAGTTACCACTCGGATTTAGCATTGAAATGACATTGAAGTAACCACAAGCGCTCGTATTGGCAATAACCCATTCAATAGTAGAACTACCCGCGAGTTGCCCGCCGGCAGTTCCGCTCGTTAGTGTTACAAGCGCATTGTAAATTCCAGCCTGTATGTAGTCGTGTTCAAAGATGTAACAATTCTGACTATTCGGTGCCGAAAACACGATTTGCGAATCGGTAGCGCCATCGGCCCAGTCTACCGTAATTTCTGCCCCCGACTCAGGCAAAGCACCCGTTGTGGTACACACCGACATATTGGAATGGCAACCAATTCCAGGTATAGAATTATAAAGCAAATTAATCGCATTGACTTGCGCGTATAGCGCATTTGCACTGATAATCAAGGTGCTAAGGAATAGTAAGGTAGTTTTCAAAATAAGAGACGTAAAATGATTCCCTTCACTGACGTTGGCGTTTGAAAATTGGTTGCATAAGCCCTATTTTTAGGTCAAACGCTTCACAATCTCTCTATGCTCAGGGTAGACAGACATCAATGTGTCGCGCGCGAAGAGTTCGAAATCGCGGAAATCGAAGCCGGGGGCAACGGCGCAGGAAACCAAGGAGAAGCTGTCTTTTTCTAGAACGATGCTGCCGAAAATGGTGTCTTTTGGAATCCAGAGAAAGGGTTGCTGGCCTTTTGATAAATCGAGCCCGAGGTGGTGTTGCACGTGGCCGCGCTCAGAAAGTGTATGCACAATTAAGGGGCTACCCGCATGAAAATACCAAAGTTCGTCGCTTTTGATGCGGTGAAATCTGGACACATTCTCTGAAGTCAATAAGAAATAGATGGAAGTCAGTAGGTTGCGCTCCTCGCCTTCTAAAGAGCGTTCAGAGCGATAGGTTTCTTTGTAGAATCCGCCTTCGGGATGTGGCAAAAGACCTAAAGCATCGATGAGTTGTTGCTGAGATGACATGCTCAAAAGTAAGCAATCTTACAAATCGAGGTATTTCAAGAATTCATTTTTGGTTTGCTCTTGCTCAAATTTGCCGCAATAGTGCGCAGTTACGGTGCTGCTATTCACATCTTTTACACCTCTGGAAGAAACACAGAGGTGTGTGGCGTCAATGATTACTGCTACATCTTCTGTTTCCAATACTTTTTTGAGTGCATTGGTGATTTGCATGGTGAGGCGTTCTTGTACCTGCGGGCGCTTGGCAAAATGTTGAACCACCCGATTAATTTTAGATAGGCCGATTACTTTTCCTGAAGAGATATAGGCAACGTGCGCTTTTCCGATGATCGGAACAAAATGATGCTCGCAATTAGAATAGAACAAGATGTTCTTCTCTACAAGCATTTGGTTGTACTGATATTTGTTTTCGAAAAGTTTGATATCGGGAAAATTACCAGGGTTCAGGCCACTGAAAATTTCTTTGACGTACATTTTAGCAACGCGCTTAGGCGTACCACTAAGGCTGTCGTCTGCACGATCCAAACCTAGGATGTCCATAATCTGGCCGAAATGCTGCGCAATTTGTTCAATTTTTTCGTCGTCTGAAAGCGCAAATGCATCTGCTCTGAGCGGTGTTTCTACGGAGGTACTGACGTGTTCGTCGCCCATTTCGTCGATGAGAACGTCAATCATGTCGTTGTTTACCTTGATACCGTTTTGTTTCATGTTTTTGTTTTTCTTTTAAACAAAATCAAAGCGCAAAAGTTCAAATCTTCACAAAAAAAATCAAATCGACTCATTTTAAAGTACGCAGAAGCAACTTTTCGTGTATTTATTCCGTTCTTTGCGCGTACAAAAATTTAACACGTGAAAAAATCTACCCTTCTTGTGGCTTTGGCCCTCGCATTCAATTCTTTTGCTCAGTCCGTAAAAAGTGAGCAAATTACTTACACCTATGTCAAACTTCCGAGCAATCCTGTTCAGCCTAAGCCAACAAACTACACCGCTAGTGTAACGGCAGCTTATGATGCAGAAAACCAAAAGCTCATGGCGCAATACGAAGCCGATAAAGCACAAGCCGAGGCAGATTACCAGCGCGACTTAGCCGACTTCCCAAACAAACAAAAAGCGGCCGACGACAAATTTGAGCGCGAAATGAAAGCTTGGAACGAGAAATCTACGGCTTCTAAAATCATCGAAAAACAAGTCCTCAACGAGAACAACAAGCCTGTCAAAGACTACGTTCCACAACCATACCGCAAAACCATTTCGATGCCGGTTATGAAAACGTCTTATGACTACAACTCTTTAGCCTCTACCTACCTCTTCATTGATGGTTTACAAAAAGGTGCTGCTAACGCACTCAACTACACCGTTACGCTTCAAGGATTTGAGTCTACGCCTGCCAAAATTGTTACGGAAGTCAAAGACGAAGTATCCCGTAAAGACGGCGTAAGCACTACTACCAAGGTTACTTACTATCACATCGAGTTCACTTATCGTCACCCGATGAGTTTCCGCGTTACCAACGCCATTAACCAAGAAATTTATGCAGCTGCGCCTGCTGAATTCACGGAATTCAAACTCTACAAAGGAGCTGCCTCTAAAACACAGCCTTCAATGGATGTAAGTGCCGTTCTCAAGCAAATGGAAGACAAATGCTTACAAGACAACCTCAAAGCGATCAACCACATGGTCAATGACCGCATTGGTTACGAGCGCACCGAAGAAACCTTCGAACTTAATTTCGTTAAATCGAAAAATGAGTCACACAACGACTTACTCGATGCTTTCAACGCAGCTAACCTGGGCTTCAAAATGCTCGGCACCAACGAAGCGCAAGGCGCCATGAAACTCAACGAAGCCATCACTATCTGGAACAAAGCACTTGAAGAATCTGATATCGATAACAAAAAGGCACGTATTGATAAAGACATTACCATTGCCATTTACTTCAATTTGTTAGAAGCCTATTTTGCTCTTCGCAACACAGCAGCAGCCGATGAAATCCTTAAAACAATGGGACGCATGGACATCTCTAACCGCGACAAAAAACAACGCGAGGCTTATGAGCAGGCTTACATCGATCTTAAATTGCGCATGGCAGCCAATGGATTGTAAGATAGCTTATCTTCGTCTGTAATGAAGCAACTGCTATTTTTTCTGTGTATTCACTTTGGTCTTCAGGCCCAGCTATACAAAGACCCAACCCAAAGCACCAATGCCCGTGTAGCCGACCTCCTGAGCCGCATGAGCCCCATAGAAAAAGCTTGGCAGCTGTTTATGGTTCCTTCAGATTTTGACACCACTAAATGCCGTTTTACCGACGGCATTTTTGGTATACAGCTGTTTGCAAGCGCCAACGCAGACCCGCAGCAACAAATTCTCAATTATACCGGAGCACAAACAAACTTAGAACTCATTGCAAGGGCCAATGAAATCCAAAGATATTTCATCGAAAATACGCGCTTAGGCATTCCGATCATCTTCTTTGACGAGGGCCTGCACGGTTTGGTGCGCGCTCAGGCCACGAGCTTTCCGCAAGCCATTGCTTTGGCGGCGAGTTTTGACCCAAGCCTCGTGAGTAGCGCAGCAGCGCACATTGCGCGCGAAGCGCGCCTGATTGGCGTTCGGCAAGTCTTGAGCCCTTTGCTCAACCTGGCCACTGACGTGCGTTGGGGCCGCACCGAAGAAACCTTTGGCGAAGACCCTTACCTTGCCAGTCTAATGGGCGTCGCCTTTGTGCGGCCCATAGAAAGTGCTGGCGTGGTGTGTACGCCCAAACATTTTATAGCCAACGTTGGCGCAGGTGGCCGCGACTCCTACCCGATTGCCCTTAGTGAACGGGCGCTATACATGAGTCATTACCGTCCTTTTCTAGCTGCTTTCAACGAAGGTAAAGCGCGGTCTGTTATGACAGCATATAACTCACTAAACGGCTATTCGTCATCGAGTTCAGCTACATTACTTCAACAAACACTCAAATCAGATTGGGGCTTCAATGGCTTTGTTATTTCAGATGCCAATGCAGTGGGAGGCGCACTGGTATTACACCGGACTGCCCAAAGCTATGGCGAAAGCGGCCTTCATGCCTTAAATGGCGGCTTAGACGTTATTTTCCAGACCGATTGCGCCCATTTTAACCTCTTTGCACCCGGCTACTTTTCAGAAGCACTTGAGCAGCGGCAAATAGACTCTGCAGTTGCACGTGTTTTGCGCGTCAAGTTTGAACTCGGGTTATTTGAACAACCTTACTTGGAACTTCCCAAAGCAAAGGAAGTTCAAAAATTATTGCAAGAGGGTTTTGACCTCGCTCAAACTTGTGCCGAACAATCTATTGTCCTGTTGAAAAATGAACCCGATGAAAAAGGGAAACCCATTTTGCCACTTGCCAAAGACAGCAGAATATTACTCTTGGGTGCCGCAGCAGCAGAGGTCAAACTTGGTGGCTATAGCGGCAAGGGTTTTCAAAACGTAAGTATCAAAGAAGGTTTGGAAGAGGCTTTTGGACTCAACAATCTCAGCTATTATGCATTACCTGAAAAACCATGGGCATCCAACGAAATGATACTCGAAACAAAAAATAAATGGTTTGAGATTCCCAATGGATTCAACGCCAATTATTTCAATAACCCTGCGCTGTCAGGCGCACCGGTACTCAGCAGAATTGAAAATCAAATAGACCACCACTGGACCCTCTATGGCCCTAGTGAGCTCACTGGAAACGGTTTTTACGCTGCACGTTGGGAAGCCCAAATGATTGGGAAGCAAAACACCAATATCGAACTCGGTTTAGCTGGCAATGATGGCTTTCGTTTGTACCTCAACGACACCCTCCGCATAGACCAATGGGAAAAACAAGGATTTCACCAAAGAAAAATCTCTATCGACGTCAAAGAAGGGCAACTGTATCAGCTGCGTATAGAGTTCAGAGAACCACAAGGCAATGGTCGGATCAAACTCTTCATTGAGGAACCGAGTAGTATTGACAGCCAAACTTATCTTGAGATTGAAAAGGTTTTGGACAGCGATGTTGCGGTTATTGTGGCAGACTACCCAGAAGGCGAATTCCAAGACCGTTCCTCTTTGGCCTTGGCACCAGCGCAAGTAACGCTCATTAAAGAAATCAAGGCCTGCGGCATACCCGTAGTGGTGTTGCTCGTAGGCGGCAGCGCCGTTACCATGCAAGATTGGCAAGACGACGCCACGGCCATCCTTTACAATTGGTATAGCGGAGAAGCCGGAGGTATAGCACTCGCTAATATACTCACAGGTAAAGTAAATCCGTCCGGGAAACTACCGTTCACAATTCCGCAAAACGAAGGTCAGCTACCATTGAGCTATTGGCACGAGGCCACTGGCCGCGGCGACGACTACGTCAATGGCAGCGGAGAACCCCTCTACCCTTTTGGCTATGGACAGAGTTATACACAATTCGAGTATAGCCTTTTGAAAATGGAGCAAAACAACTTCTCCTTGAATAGCGGCAAAGACACGATGGTCTTTTCTTTTCTCATTGAAAACTCAGGTCAGTACGACGGCGCTGAGGCCATTCAGTTTTACATTAAACCCAAATATAGTAAAGAAACCTTGCCAGTTCAATACCTCATCGATACCGAAAAAGTGCAAATAAAAAAAGGCGAAACAATGGCTTTCATTTCCTATAAAATTCCGCTGTCTAAGCTAGGTATTCCAACAGGCCCTGGCTCAGATGCCTACCCCTCTTCTTTTTATTTACAAATTGGCAGCTCATCGAAAGACATTCGCTTGCAATCTCCCCTCCTTCAAATTCAACATTAATGCGTCTTTTTATCCTTTCTTTTTCACTCCTACTATCCAATTTAATGCTGGGCCAAGACACCCTTCGCACGCTTTTTATCGGCAATAGCTATATGGGAGTCAATAACTTACCGCAGATGGTGCAAGACCTGAGTAGCTCGCTCGGTGATGTACTCATATACGACAGCAACACGCCCGGCGGTCAAACCTTTCAGATGCAGGCCAACAACGCTGTCAATTACCAAAAAATGGCGGCGCAAGAATGGGATTATGTCATTTTACAAGGTCAAAGTCAGGAACCGAGCTTCCCATATGACCAAGTCAATACGCAAAGCCTACCCTTTGCCCTTCAACTAGCCGACAGTGCAAAAGCGATTCAACCTTGTAGCCAAGTTAATTTCTTTATGACCTGGGGACGCCAAGACGGCGATCCGCAATGGGATTCCATCAATACTTTCGACAAAATGAATGGGCGCTTACGCGATGCCTATTTACGTATTGCAGACTCAGCAAATGCTGCCGTTTCTCCGGTCGGAGTTGCCTGGAAATACGTTCGCGACAACTACCCTGTGATCAATTTATACCAACAAGACGGCTCCCACCCGAGTTTAACGGGTTCTTATCTGACAGCCTGTGTATTTTATTCGGCGCTTTATCACAAACCAAGTAATGGCAGTGCTTACAACCCAGGTATTGATCATGCCGATGCTTTGCTGATCCAGCAAATTGCCAGCACAATAGTGTTGGATAGCTTGCCCACCTGGAAGTTAGTACATCCGGACAGCACACTACAAGCGTCAGCGTCTTACTCCAGTATACCTGGTGCCAGCCTTTTGAGTTTTTCAGCTACAGCTAATCAAGATGCCAATTTTACGTGGTATTTCCCGGATATGACCATAGAAACTGGCGCCATTATTGGTTTCGAATTCAACCTCAGCACGTATCAAGTGATGCTTGTCGCTAATGGGCTCTGTGATACCGATACGTTACTGATCGACGTCAATGTTGCAGGAGCAGGCCTAAACAATGTGAGCCTTTTACAATGGAGAGCGGTAGGCCCGCAACAAATTGAAGTCTACGACTCAGAACTTGGTGAGATCAGCGCTTTTGACTTACTAGGAAGAGCATTGCAATGCACTGTAGAAACAATTCCAACCGGTGTGCGCATTAGCTACCCTACCAACACCACTTTTTTAAAGATACAAACTCCTGCAAAAACCACTACTTTGCGGGTTCCGCTGCTGCTAGTTGAGTAATTTGTTGCGCGAAAAGTAGTTTTCTTCGGTGATGACAATCGGGTTTGGATTGTACCACTTCACAAAATAACCAAAATCAGTGGCGTTGTCTTTGCGCCATTTCTCAAATTGGTCGTTAGGCGCTTGGTTAAAAACCCAGTATGTATAAGCATCTGCAAAGCCTAAATCTTCTATTTGCTGCCAAAAGCTGAATAATTGAACCGGAAACTGCTTAGCGCTTTCGCTCTCCATCCAGCTCTTCAAAAATGCCTTTCTAATTTGTAATAAAGAAGCGACATTGATACTTGCTTTTTTATTACTGAGTTGATATTCCGTTGCGGCAAGCGCCATTTTTGATTCAAATGCCATGGTAAATGGCGCCATGTTTTGAGCAAAACTTGTCCCGACACCGTCTTTTCCAAATAAGAAAGCTTTTTGATAAGTTTGATACAGAACAGCACTCATTTCTCTGGTGCGCTGTGAATTGCGCTCTAGGTTCATGAATATTTCACCATAAATAACACCCCAGATTTCATTTTCAGAATTGCAATAAATACGAGCCAAACGGTAGTAATTTGATGGGAATTCAGGTGCCATCTGGATTCCTTTCTCGTAGTACGGAATCGCTTTTTCTGTTTCTCCTTTGATCAGAAAGATATTGCCTGACTCCACATACAACCTGCCGCTGTGCGGAAAGCGCTCCATGCCTTTTGCGTAAGTAGCCAAAGCTTCTTCTGGATTACCCATAATATCTTGGCTATTGCCAATCATTTGCCAAAGCTGATCGGTGGCCTGAGGATGTTCTGTTTGGGTTTGCATGATCTCTACAGCCTTCGCGTAATCTTTTTGCATGTAATAACTATAGGCATACTCATACCAAGCATCGTAATTACTTGAATCTTGTTTCAAAACCCCCTCTAAAATGACACGACTTTGCGAAAAATTGCCGGCATCCATTTCTTTAATGGCTTCATTGATTTCTTTACTAGCAGGGTTTTCTTGTGCAACAACCTGTAAAAAGCTTACGCTAAGTAAGAGGGTAAAAATGATTTTCATACGATAATTTAAGAGGGTTGATAGGTAAATGAATGAAAAGACCGAAGCTTCACTTTTTGCGAAGAAGTGGTGCGCCAAAATACACGTCTTGCACCACAAAGATGCGCGATTTTAGCCAAAAAACTCCGAAAAGGGTAAATTTTACCTAATTGATATCCCATAGAAAGATAGGCAATACCGTTTTTTGTCTCGAGAAGAACATAGTTATGGTAATAAGTAGGCAAAGAAGATAATACCGCCTGACTGTAATGCTGTGTATTCAATATTGGCCAAGTCTCTGTATATCTTTTATGCCGCTTGAGTTGCCTTTTAACCTGCCCCCATTTGGCATAATAATACTTTTTACTCTTGTGGTCTAGCGCAAAAAAAGTGTCGGTTTGTGCAAAAATCTGACAAATATCGCTGTACATAGGGCCTTGATATGCAAAGCGCTGATCGCCGTCTATGGCCGCCTCTGCGGGCGCACCTTCTTCGTCGTACCAGCGAAATGCGTACTTGAAAAAAGCCTCGCATACATGTGGTTGGTATATGATTTGGAAAGCCCTCCCAGACGAAGGCGCCTCGTTGATGACAAACAATTGTTTGAAACTCTCCAATGGGCTCAGGCTCCAAAACTGCATGTATTTGTGGTCTACAGCAGCTGAGTCGGGAAGCACTAAGCTATAGGTGGTGTCTAGTGTCCACTTCATGGTTTGGGCACGCTCATAGGCATATACTTCAAACAAACCCATGCCGAGTTGCGGATGCCCAGGCACCAAAATACTATTGTTTAACAAAGATTCATTTTTGATTTCTAATTCAAGTACCGTGTATTGATCTGACAGCGTTGGTACTTGCTTCAATGTCAATCTGAGTTCCACAGGAAGCAGATCTGCACGCAACAAACCTACCGAAAAAAAGAATAAAAAGAGGGTTATCAATCGTTCCACATGTAATGTTTAGGAGTGAGCACTTGTTCGAGGTTCAATTCTTCTTTGGTATACCGACGATTAAATATTTCAATTTCCATATCTGGATAGATAATCAGTGTGAGAGAACTCGTCGCATATGCACTTAAATCCATCCAAATCAGGTTGCCTTTGCGGCGCAAATTGATGCGTAGAAAATGATTGTATTCGCGAAGGTAGTTGTATTCCGTTTGCGGCAGCGGTTCAAATTGTTCGGGAATGAACTGATAAGCCAACTCAACTAGGGCCGCGATCTCTTTCTTGGAAAACTGGAGGGAGTCTATGCGTTGTATTTTGATGAGGCGCTCCAAGCCCTGTTTAGTTTCTAAAGTCAGACTTGGCAGGTCTTTTCTTTTATTGACCGATGCATATTTTGGATGAGGAATACCCTTTTCATAGTAGCGTTCAAAAATCAAGCTCCCTGCTGCATCGTATTCGCGGCACCACCCATCTCTAAGGCCTGCTGTATACCTGTAATCAAGCAATAGCTTTCCAGTAGAATCTAATTCTTGGTACGGGCCATGCAAGCTATCAGAAATGGTATGTAAAGCGCGTGTTTTAATGCCGTTTGACGCATAAAATTCTTTGTAGCATTCTTTGTTTTTGTAAAGCACCGTGTTTTGGAGCTGGCCATTTGGGTAATACTGTTCTATTGACTGACTAAAAAAACCATCTTTGCGCGTTTGAGCAATGAAAACACTTTCAGGTACTAACTTGGGATACCAACGGCGGTTTTCGCGATAGGTATCGGAGCCGTTTTCTTTATAAATTTCCAAACGCTGAAGATCGCCATTGGCATAAAATTGAACCATGGTGGTGTCCTGTCCTTTTCGGTAGTCTCTTTTCCAGTTGAGTTGTCCGTTGTCATACCACCAAGTTTCAACTCCTCGGGTGCGTTCCAACATATACATATCGACATCATGCGTCTTTACCCCCTGAGGAGTCCACTCGCGCAAATAACCTGTACCGCTCACGTCAAGCACTTGCTCTAGCGTGAGCTGACCGTTGTCGGCCCATTCTTTTTTATTGGGCTCAAAAGGATGTGCTGTATTGAGGTCAAATACATATTCATATGAAGGATTGCCATTTGCATGCCAGCCCTTCCACAAGCCCACTCGAATGCCATTTTCATATTTACCCTCACTTTGCTTCAAACCATTCAAATGGAAACTCTTGTAAGGACCATTTAACGCACCGTCCTTGTAGTTGGCTTTCACTTTTACTTTCCCATTCTCATAGAACTCAGTACTTGGACCGTTAAGCGAACTATTTTCATGGTTTCCATTGCCAATAAATTGATGGTGCCGAACTTGAATAAGTGCACCAGAAAATGGATCATATATTTTTTCTTCACCAATGGGCACCATCAAGTAGGTATAGCCATCGTCATCAACGGTATGCGGCGGATGCATGCTTTTGTCCGACTCATTGAGCTCGCTGTAGCGGATCCAGGCATAGGTATGCTCAAAGCGTTTGTGCCCTGTGAGGCCATATTCAATGGATTTCATGCAACGGCGCCCACTCTTATCCAGATAAATGATATTGTGTGTTTGCAACGGCCCGTTTTCATAATATACTTTTTGGTCAATGAGCAGTGAATCTCCGTCCCAGAGGGAAAACTTACTCAGAACCCGCGGCTTCCCTTCAAGTGTATTACAAGTTTCTTCCACTAAACGCCCTTTTACAAAAACCCTGCGCTCATAGATTTTACCCAAATGCAAGGTCTGACATACGCCATCGCGTGGGGTTTGCAGGTCGTCTAGGTAAAAAGTGGAGAAAAGATAATTGCCGCCTTTTTTATTTTGCGGCTTGAATTCACAAAACTCTTGCGCGTGCAAAAAGGAAGCTAAAAAAAGTAAACTAAAAAAATAGGAATTCTTCAAATTCATGCGCAATGTCTTGATGACGCATAAATTTCGGAATTATAACAGAATTTAATGGAATCAGGCCTCATTTTCTTGAAACAAGAAGTTAAAGATCTTAATACACAAACTAGCACTATTTCGTGGCAAGCACCTGCAAGGTTGCCGATGCTCCGTTATGATAAGTGCCTTCATGAACTTCTCGATACACTTTTTCAATATGAAATTGATCAAATTGCTTACCTAGTAATTCTTCCAGCTCTGCTTTATTGTATAATAAATCAGGTTGCCGCGGACCACCAGTACCAAAACGAAGCTGCTCTTGATCGTAAACTTCTATAATGAGCTTGCCTCCAGGCTTCAGCGATGCGTAAATTTGTGTCCAGATGTGCTGTTTAACTTTACTTGGAAAGTGTGCAAAGATGCCAACAATGAGGTCCCAAGAATTTCCTTCTAACTTGACTTCCCCGAGGTCAGCACAAACACAAGTAACATTTACCCCATTTTGCGCAGCCAATTGCCTGGTTTTCTTTAATCCTTCCTCTGAATAATCTATGCAGGTAACATCATTTCCAAGCGCTGCCAAATAAACACCATTGCGGCCCTCGCCTTCTGCCAAGCACAAAACTTTTAAATCGGATCCAATTTGTTGCGCTTTTAAAAAATCATTGGGTGTAGTTCCATAGGCATACGGAGCTTCGTTATAGCGTTCGTTCCAAAATTCTTTCATTGAATCGTAATTTGTTTGGAGAGGGTTTGTTGGTCGTCGATGATGAATTGTAGCGTATATGCACCAGCTTTTAATTGGAGTTCTTTCAAATCGAGCTTTTTTGAGGCATTTTTGACTTTTTCATAATAAACATCATGCACTAATTTCCCGCTTCCATCCAGGACAAAAAGTTCAACATTGTGTTTGGCGCTCAAATTAAAATCTATCGTAAGCTCCTTCACGGCCGGATTCGGAAAAACATTTATTTCAATGCCAACAACAGGTAGCACAACAGGGACACTGTTATTGGAACTGCGCTGCAACCAAACTTCATAGATCACCGCATTGGCATCCGTTGCATTGGTGTTATTCTGAGTAAAAGGATTCAGGCTTCCACTTTTGATGCCACCAACCACATGGCCAACCAAGACTGAATCTCCACTTAGCGCTGAAACATCTATAATTTCGGAAGCATAATGCGGCACTTGTTCTAAATGAATAAACTCGGCGCTAGCACCAAGTAACGCAGGCATTTGCGCAGACAAAACATATTCTTGATACATGCCATCGGCCCCCTGCGTCAGGCGGCTAATGGTACGCACAAACGGCACATTAGGGTCATTGAGTAGCGTTCCATTTTGGTAATAATACTGACTGATGCCGCCTAAGAATATATGATGCATGTTTTGCGTGGCGCTGTCGTACAAACTGAACTTACTCGAATGGTAATTGCTCAAGTACTGACTAAATCCATTGACCGGCGCATGGCCACTGCTTTTGATTTCGACAGGATACAAAAAAGGCAAGTCTGCATTGATTTGAAAAACACCTGATGATATAAGGTAAGCGATTTCACCACTTGGGTAAACATGCGGGAGCAAATTGTAATCCCTGCGATGTAAATTGACCTGATCTGTAACCAATTGGTAATTGAGCACTGCTAGACTTTGCCCCGGCGCACTTAATTCAAACTTTTTAAGGCCATCGACATAGGTCTGAATAAAGGTTGGATTATTCATGGGGTTGTAGCGGCCATCAAAACGGTGCCCGCCGACTAAATAGTACTGCGCACCTATTTTACCGATGTTACCTCCTGTAACTGCAAATCTTTCGTCTTGAATTTGTTCGAAATATGGTGTGATGGTTGTATTGGCGATGACTGCGTCAATCAAACCATCTAAATCAATTCTGCTGAGATAAGGAAAGGTAATGTGGTCATTGGCAGTAGCGCTGAAGGCATAGCCACCGGCTATAAGCAAAGAATTCCCATCCTGAAAAAAATTCATATTCGTGCTCTGCAATTGTTCTTGCAAGGAAACACTCAATTCTGTTAAAGACCTAGACCAATATTGCTTGGTTTGCAAATCCAGTACTTGTAAGGTTTGGTTGTTGAGGCTCGCCGGAAAAGCATTAAAAGGTTGGCGGGCATGGATCCCGTCTGGCCTACCGCCAATCAAAAGTACTTTTCCGTCGCGTTGGCCATAAACAAATGAATGCAAGCCGTTGAAACCTGCAATGGAATCTGCTTTCAGGACAACTTCAAAAGGAAAATTACTGGTTTGGGCAGATGTCTTTTGTGCAAATATCAAGAAGCCCCCTATGAGAATTAATGGAATTATTTTAAATTTTAAATAATTCATAAACAACTAATTAAAATAATCTATTTAAACTTTTACTCAATGTGAAACGACGCTTGGAAATGCAAGTTCTTTGATAATGATATAAATGCCCATAACCAACACAAACCAACCAAAGCCTTTTTTAAGGGCAGCGCCATCAACTTTCTTAGAGAGCTGATTCCCTATAAAAATTCCGACAACAGCTAGCACAGTTACCGCAGACAAAAGCATCCAATCCATTTTATCCGCATTATCCATGACATCCCCAGTAAAACCGATCAGAGATTTAGCGGCAATGATCAGTAAACTAGTGCCAACAGCTTGTTTCATAGGCAACTTACTGAGCATCACCAAAGCAGGAATGATCAAGAACCCTCCGCCGGCCCCCACCAAACCAGTCAAGACACCCACCACACTTCCTTCTAATAAAATCATGGGGTAATTGAATACGCGCGGCTCATCCGTTGCCTGCTCTTCTTTTTTCTGATCTCTAATCATTGAAACAGAAGCAGCAACCATGAGTACTGCAAATAAAATCATCATGGCAAGTGCTTTGGTCACTGAAACACCCGCAATTTCAAAAAGTGTTGCCGGGATTGCCGGAACAAATACCTTTCGAGTCAAGAAAACAGCAATAATGGAAGGAATACCAAATACAAGAGCTGTTTTTAAATCAATCATGCCTGCTTTGTATTTAGGATAAGCACCCACCAAACTACTCAGACCCACAATGAAAAGGGAATAAGCCGTGGCAAGAACGGGGTCAACATGAAAAAGGTATACAAGTACGGGAACCGTTAAAATAGAACCTCCACCGCCAATTAGGCCAAGAGAAATGCCAATTAATATACTGGCAAGCAAACCAAATATGGGAAGTAGATCGAAGGTCATGTTCAAAAATTAAAAGTTATAATTCAGTACAAAATTGGTCAATACCATATTGACCTTATTGAATTGATATTTTGGGTTATTGTATATTTCACCAATACCGTATTTGCAAACAAGTAATAATTGGCCCTCAAGACCTTGCATCAGTTGACTTAACTGAAATCGCACATCTAAATTGGCTTGTAAATAACTTGGCAAGCCATATTTATTTAGCGCGAAGTCTTTTACATCTGGCAATTGAAAATACCCGATCGAAAAACCCGACTTTTTAAAAATTGAAGCTGCACCTTGATTTTCTATCTTCAGAACAAAAGCATGTACATCACCGAATCCCTCATTTCGTTCGCGCGGCATAAATGTAAAGAAGGGATCTCTGCCCCATTCTCTCGGAAACAAATAACGACCTTCGGCAGTAATGCGGTTGTAATTCACAGAGTAATGCCATTTTGCAAATTCAAATCGTGAACGAAAACCAAAGGTCATCGATTTGGAGCCTTTGGTAATGTAGGTCATCGATTGATCCTCGTTACCACCTTCTCCAAGCGCCCATTGTCTCATCATTTGTGCACTATTAGACCAAACGAACTTACTCGACTTTTGAGCATGTTGGATTTGATGAAAAGTACTATTAAATAAACCTGGCAAATGGTAATCCCAGGCCTGATATTCTAGATTAGTGGTTGGCTTACAGATAATTGATGCAACTCCGATATAAGGTATTTTGATATGACCTCTAAAATGTGCGGGAGCACCAATTACGTCAACACCTTGACCATAAATACCAATTGACTCAGCGCCATGGTACCATTTTGAAGTTCCTCTTGGCGACACACCGCTTAATATACCGAGCTGCAGTTTAACTTTCTTTATAAAACTTTGCTCAAACCATACGCCAGCAACGGCAGTAGGTCGCATGCGTCCGTCTTGTTGATTGATCAGTGGCGTATTGATAAATTGTCTACCCGCTTGAATCCAACCATCCTTAAATTGATATTTTACATATAGCTCTTCAAGTCTAGAAAATTCTTTCTGACTAGACGGAGCCGTGTGATCAAACAAACCTATTTCATAGCGGTTAAACCCTCCTGAGGCAGGGTCTGGTAGCTGCAAATTACTTGATCCAATATTGAAATGCGTGTATCCACCCAATCCAAATTGTACTCCATGAAATAAATTTGATTGATACCGTAAACCAACACCAATTGCATTTGCAAAATAATCAGTTAATGCACCTTCATTGGTTGTCTGACTAAAGAAGTAACGCATATTGAAACTTGTTTTACCCCTGAGAATGGCATTTCTAAAACTCATTGAATCTGCTGCTGATTTAGATTGAGCAGAAAGATTAAAATGAACTAGAGCCACCAAAAAAAAGACTAAAGAAATCTTTTTTTTGTAATTCAGATGAATCGAAAAAACTGGTTTTGTATCATCAAAAATAAATTTACAAATGCTCATCATTTAGTTTTTTTCATTGCCGTAAAAGGACCATATTTATGTTGCTGCTCAGAAAAAGCATCGACATAAGGACCAAACGGATGGTCTATTGGTTTTTTAGATATATCTGGCCAATCTTTAGGTACTGCTTTGTGTGGCCTTGGCTTACTTTCGATGTAGGCAGCAACATCCCAGGCGTCTTCATCAGATAACTCTGGCGCATCATGACTTACACCAAGTGGCATATTATACTTCACGTATTTAGCCATATTTGAAATGCGACTCAAGCCTGCAGCGTCATTAAAGCTACGCTTACCCCAAAGCGGCGGATACACATAAGACTGACCTATGCCGTCAATGATACCCTGCCCATTAGTTTGGTGGCAACTCGCACAACGCAATTCATATACTTGCCTGCCGCGCTCTGGGCTTGCTGCTCTTGTAAGAAACGGTAGTTCTTTTAAACCAGAACCTGCTGCTTTCTCACCTTTTTTCACATTTTCACCTAAAAATTTCATATAGGCTACCATAGCGCGCATTTCCTTGCTGTTTTCCTTTAGCGGCTTACCATTCAAACTGCGCTCAAAACAATCATTGATGCGCTTTTCAATACTTTCCATTTTGCCGCTACGAGCGCGCAATTTGGGATAGGTTGAAGCTACTGAGCCATAGTTATTACCGAAAGGTTTAGTTCCGGCCACTAAATGACAATTTTGACAATTCATGCCATTTGTTTGCTGCGCAACCCTTCCCTTAGGCCCCAAGTAATAAGCCGTTTGAATGATTAAATTTCTACCATAAAGAACCTCAGCTGACTTGAGGTCATTTGGAATGGAAAAGACATCTTTTGGCTGCCAAAACGCACTGATAGCTACGGTCTGAATTTCATCAGATTCAAGTTGATCAGTATCGGTAATGTTTGCCGAGCAAGAAACCAATACCAGCGAAATAAATACAAAAGAATAGGTATATAATTTCATCAGCACCACTTCAATTAATGAGGGAGTTTACTTTGAAAGACACCATAAAGATAAGTGCCAACTGACGCAAAGAAAACCACAACGATAAAACTCAAGTAACCATAACCAATATTAACAACCATAGGACCAGGACATGCACCACTCAAGGCCCATCCCAGACCAAAAATTGTCCCGCCTAGCAAATAGCGCCAAAAACCTTTTTCTTTTGGTGTAAATACGATTTTAGACTTGGAATAATCTTTCCAATGATTCTTTTTGATAAGTGCCGTACCAATAATACCCAAAACAACGGCAGTACCAATGATGCCATACATATGAAAACTTTGGAAGCGAAACATTTCTTGGATACGGTACCAACTCAAGGCCTGAGATTTGGCCATTACAATGCCGAACAATACACCGACTAATAAAAACTTGATGAATTTCATGGCTTAAAAAATCAATGGAAAAATGATGTGCGTCATGAGCAAACCTCCAATAAAGAAACCAACAACGGCGATAAGTGAAGGGAGCTGCAAATTAGAAATACCTGAAATAGCGTGCCCAGAGGTACAGCCACCCGCATAACGAGAGCCAAAACCCACAAGTAAACCACCTATAGCTAGCACTGCAAATCCTTTGAGGGTGAAAATAGCTCCCCAACTGAATAACTCCAGCGGCTGCACTTCCTTGGCCTTTGCAAAACCAAGTTCGGCTAAATCTTTTGCTGTACTTTCTGCAATTTGAAAACTAGAGCCGTCATTTAACAATGTATTTGCAAGATAGCCACCAATTATCGCGCCTATCAAAAAAACAAGATTCCAAGATTGCGTTTTCCAATCAAAATCAAAAAATTTGACACGTTTACCTGCACCTGCCAAGGTACAAATGGTTCGCAGATTAGAGGAAAAACCGAAGGACTTACCGAAGAACAGCATTAAGAACATGACCGCAGAAATGATGATTCCAGAGAACCACCAAGGCCAAGGTTGCATTAAGAAATTGAGCATGGGTTTGGGTTTAAATTAAATTTTATGGACTTTACTTTGGCAAATGAAATCTGTTTTTGGAACAGCTGTTTTAGAGATAGCTCCAAAACCGCCATCTACTTCAGTGAAATTGCGGTAACCCCGAGCCTGTAAAATTGATGCTGCAATCATGCTTCGGTATCCACCTGCGCAATGCATAAAAAAGTGTTGATCTGGCTGGATATCTTTGGTCCAGTCGTTGATGTAAGCAAGTGGTTTGCTGTAAGCATCCTCGACGTGCTCCGCTTCATACTCGCTTTCTTTGCGTACGTCGATCACCATAGACTCACCTGCCTTGAATTGTGAAGCAAATTCATCAGCAGTAATGCGTGTTACTTGATCTACTTCTTTTCCGGCTTCTTGCCAAGCTGCAAAACCACCTTCTAAGTACCCTAATACTTTATCAAAACCCACACGACTCAAACGTGTAATCACTTCTTCTTCCATACCCACTTCTGTGATAAGTAGAATTTCTTGCTTGACATCGCCAATAAGTGCGCCAACCCACGGTGCGAAATCACCGCGAATACCAATATTGATGGCTTGAGGTATAAACCCTTTATGAAAATCTGCAGCTGGGCGCGTATCTAAAATAAGGGCATTAGTTGCCTCGACAATAGTTTCGAATGCAGCTGGGCTCAAGGGAGTCATTGCCTTTTCTTTAACCGCTTCAAAACTGTCATAACCTTTTTTATTCATGGCTACATTATGGCCAAAATAAGCTGGTGGAGGAAGTAATCCTTCTGTTACAGCTGCAATAAAAGCTTCTTTATTGGGTTGATTGAGCGCATAATTCATTTGCTTTTGATTACCGAGCGTATCAACCGTTTCTTTCATCATGTTTTTACCACAAGCTGAACCAGCACCATGTGCAGGATAAACAGTGACCTCATCTCCCAAAGGCATGATTTTCGTCATTAAAGAATCGTATAGCAAACCTGCTAATTGAGCTTGGGTCATGTCGGCAGCTTTTTGAGCCAGGTCTGGGCGTCCAACATCTCCTAAAAATAGGGTGTCTCCGGAAAAGATAGCTTCATCTTCCCCCTCCTCATTGATCAATAAAAATGTACTGCTCTCCATGGTATGTCCTGGCGTATGCAACACTTTAATTTTCACTTTTCCAATTTCAAAAACCTGTCCGTCTTCAGCAATGATAGCCTCAAATTCAGTTTTGGCAGTAGGCCCGTATACAATTGGGGCGCCTGTTTGCTTGCTTAAGTCGAGGTGACCAGAAACGAAGTCAGCATGAAAATGAGTTTCAAAAATATATTTAAGTTTAACGCCATCAGCTGCAATTCGGTCCATGTAGGGCTGAATTTCTCTTAGCGGATCGATGATAAATGCTTCGTTGTTACTCACAACATAGTAGGCGCCTTGGGCTAAACAGCCTGTGTAAATTTGTTCGATTTTCATTTTTGATGGGTTTATAGGTATCAAATGTATCAATTCAAAGTGCAAAACTATGTAACAAGTGTTACAAACAGTCAAAATTGAGTAAGCTACCTCACCTCTTCGAAGGATACTTCTTCGATACTACTTTGTTTGACATTGTTTTTCTTGGGTAGATTCGGCGCACACTGCCCCCCAAAACAACCTACATTAAAAATCGCCATAAGCGAAATTATAGCTCCCATTAAAAGTACGACAAAATCTAATTGGACGATTCCTCCAATTAACAAATAAGCACCTATGACGTAGCGTAATAATCTTAAATAATCAATTTTCATTTGTTTTTGATTTAGTATATAAATAAAAAAGTAGGCCGGTGATGACCTACTTTTAATAGTGACTATATTTTGTCTACAGGAGTGTGCTTGGGCAAACATATGCAGTCTTAGGTGTAGCTGTTTTTGCAATGGCAGCCATACCACCAATTACATCTACAAAATTGTGTATCCCACGGCTTTTCAAAATACTTGCAGCAATCATACTTCGGTAGCCACCTGCGCAATGCAAGATGAAATCCTCATTTTCGGGAAATTTGGCCAAATGTTGATTGATTTCATTGAGGGGAACATTGACCACATCAACAACATGCTCCGCTTCAAATTCACTGCGTTTGCGCACATCGAAAGTAGGGATCTTTTTATTGAACTTTTCCGCAAATTCATCGGCAGTAATGCGATTCACCGTATCGATTTCGCAACCTTCTGACTTCCATGCATCAAAGCCACCATCTAAATAACCTACGGCATGATCATACCCTACTCGGGCCAAGCGAATAATGGCTTCTTCTTCCCGACCAGCCTCGGTGATCAACAAGATTTCTTGTTGGATATCGGTGATCATTTCACCCACCCACATGGCAAAATTACCGTCGAGCCCTATGTTGATGGAGCCAGGAACAAAACCAAGTGCAAAATCCTCGGGCGCACGGGTATCTAAAACAATTGCTTCTGTTTCGTTGGCGACCAATTCAAATTCAATTGGGGAGAGAGACTTCTGCGCACGCGCCATAACAGTATCCAAAGAATCATAACCCTGGATGTTCATTAACACATTTTTAGGAAAGTATCCCGGAGGCGCCGTCAGACCGGTTAGAAGTTCTTCTATAAATTCTTCTTTGGTCATGTCTGCACGCAGTGCGTAATTTGTCTTTTTCTGGTTCCCTAAGGTGTCTGTCGTCTCTTTGCTCATTTTTTTACCACATGCTGAACCTGCCCCATGATTGGGATACACAATTAAGTCATCTGCCAATGGCAGGATTTTATGCCGCAAAGAATCGAATAAATGGGCAGCTAATTTGCGTTCTGTTAAATCGGCAATGACATGCTGAGCAAGATCTGGCCTGCCTACATCGCCAATGAACAAAGTATCTCCGGTAATAATTCCGTGTTGCTTCCCATTTTCGTCGATAAGCAAATAAGTTGTGCTTTCCATGGTGTGACCTGGTGTGTGCAATACCTTTACAGTGTAGGCTCCCACCTTAAATTCTTGATGGTCTTGCGCAACTAACGCATCAAAACCTGGCTTTGCCGTAGGGCCATAAACAATTGTGGCGCCTGTCTGTTTGGCTAAATCGAGATGGCCTGAAACGAAATCTGCATGAAAATGCGTTTCAAATACAAATTTGATTTGTGCTTGATCTGCCTGCGCTCGATCGATGTAAGGCTGAACCTCTCTCAAGGGGTCAAAAATGGCAGCTTCCCCGTTGCTCTCAAGATAGTATGCAGCATGTGCAATACATCCGGTGTAAATTTGTTGAACTTTCATAGTGTATGATTTGATACAGCAAATTTATATGCAGCTCATGAGCTAGTGTGTGACACGAGTTACTTTAAAAACTAACATTCGTCAGTTCTTTGAAACCCATAACAAACTCATTTGCAATACAAATACGATCAGTGCAAATACCAAACCCCGTTGGCCCGCCTTCAGCAAACGAAATACATCTACTTTCAGGCCAATAGCCGCCATTGCAATTGTAAGAATGATTTTCCCAATGGTTTCGCTACCCTTTACAAGGAACGATGGCAAGGGATAAAAACTCACAAATAAGGATATGCCAATAAACACAATGAGGTACCATGGCAATTGAAAGCGAAATTTCTGCTCATTAGACTTTCTAGATTCGAGCCAAACCATAAACAATAAGGCTGGTGATAAAAGTGCCACCCTGGCCATTTTATATACTAAAGCCAATTGCCCCACTTCTTCTGAAACTGAAAAACCAGCACCAGCTACGTTGCCTACAGAATGTAAAGACGCGCCAATTAAGAAGGCAACCTGCTGCTCCAAAAGGGGGTAAAATTGAAAGAAAAGCGGCAACAAAACCATACCCAAAGAACCCAACAAGTTTACTGCGGCTAAGGAAATGGCGACATCTTCTTTATCTGCTTTGATTTTGGGGGCCAATGCAGCAATCGCTGAAGAACCACAAATGGCTGTTCCGAAACCCACTAACAAACCGGTTTTACCAGGGCAAGCCAACACTTTTGACAAATAAAAAGCGGCCAGTAAAACAACCAGAATAACGATAAGAATTATAACAAAATCCTTGGCGCCAATCGCCCCAATTGCCTTGTAATCAATGCTAAAAGCGAGTAACACCACAGACCATTCCAACATTTTTGCGGAACTTAAAGAAATGCCGGCATCAAGCCTCGCTTTTTTAATAACCTGAGGAGCCAAAAACATTCCTATTAAAAGGGCCAATAAGTAGGAATTGAGAAACGAGGGTGTAAAACCCGATAAAAAAATGGCTGTAAATCCAAGACTTACAGCCAATACTATTCCAGGTATTTTAGAGCCCATACAACAAGTTTTTCTACTATGGTTTAGCGATAATTTTACCACCCCAAGAAGAAATGCCACCTTGCATATTGATCACATTTTTAAAGCCGCTATCCACCATAACCTGACTAGCTCCGGCACTTCGCCCGCCGCTTCGACAATAAACAATATAGGTTTTTGATTTATCCAACTTGGCCAATTGCTGCTTGAAAGTCGGGCTATTGTAATCAATAAATAAATCTGCACCTGAAATTACACCTTGCTGCCATTCGGCTGGGGTGCGCACGTCTATCACAATTGCTTTTTGCTCATCTTTTATCTTAGAGAGTTCTGCTATAGGTGCATTTTTATAAGCAGATTGTGCAGAAGATGTACAAGACCATAATGTCAAAGTAAGTAAAGCAATAATTGAGAATACTTTCATTATTTTCATCGGTTAATTTTTACAAAGATGGCGTTATTCTCTGAACAGCAGTGTAACTAGCGTTACAAAGAAAAAAAAGCCACTTTCGTGGCTTTTGAACTGTTTGTTTAGGAAATGAGCTAGTCTTTGCCCAACATTTCGTTTTTCAAGCTTTCTTGAACCGGAGGTGTTCCAAACCAAATGCCGAAGAGTGCTTTCTTGAAATCCAAGCCTGGTATGGTACCTTTGACATCTCCATTTTTGGTAACGCGAACACCCTTTCCAGGGATGTAGTCTAGGTTGATTTTGTCGCCTTCTTTGATCGGCTCGCTGAAGAAACCTACGAATTTTTTAATTTCTTCTTTGCTTGCGTTGCCATGTTTTGAGGTTGCAAAACCAGCATTGACAGACTCGATGAAACGCTCACGGGTAACGCTACTAGACACGATTTTAATATGGATAGCCATTTCGGTGTCGTCGTAGATTACTTTTTTAGCGTCTTCTGTCTTTTTTGGAAGATAAAGGCCCGCCACATAGAGGTCCATAAAGTATTTTTCTCGCAAGCCAGCTCCGTTGATCACAAGGTTTTCACCATCGAGTTTGAGCTCTGTATTGAAACTCACACCGTGAAACTTTTTAGTTTGTGCTAAAGATGGAATAGCGACACCAATAGTGAGCGCAAAAAACAGCATTAATTTTTTCATGGTTAAATATTAATAAGATTAATGCAGTGAAAATACAAAAGAAATAGCTAATCTCCCCAAAAATCTGGATTTTCATTTTCGTCGATGAGTTTTTGCCAATTGTAGTTAGGGTCATCAGCGTCAAATAAAATGGCTTTGTATTCGCCTTCTGAGATTTCGTAACGCAATACTTCTTCTCCGGTGTAGGCCTCAATCGCATCTAGAAGCGGTAGTTCATCTTTACTGCAAAAAGAGAGTGCCTGCCCCAGCGCATTGCCCCTACCTGTTCGGCCACAGCGGTGAACGTAATTTTCGGGGTTGTCGGGTAAGTCATAATTAATGACGTACTCCATGTTGGGAATATCGATGCCGCGTGCAGCAACATCTGTGGTGATCAAGACCTGATTTTTTCCTTCTCGAAAACGCTCCAAAAGGGCAAAACGCTCATTTTGAGGAACACCACCGTGCAGAGCCTCGGCATGCACGCCAACGCGCTCCATGGCTTTAACGATTCTTTCGACACGCACTTTTGTTCTTGCAAACACTAAAAAACGCGCCTCAGGGTATTCACCGATCATGTTTTCTAAGAAAAAGCGTTTATCGTCCATTTCAATAAAGGCAACGGCATGCTGCACGTTTTTGGACACCGGATTTTGTGGAGACAGCTGAATGCGTATCGCAGAGCGAACGACGTCATAGGCTAAGGACTTGATTTTTTTGTCAATAGTTGCCGTAAAAAATAGCGTCTGATGTTTAGTCGGTATTTTTTTAATGATGTCTTGGATGTCTTTATTGAAACCGAGATCGAGCATGAGGTCGGCTTCGTCGAGCACCAGAGTGTGGACGCCAGAAACATCTAAATGACCTTGCGAAATGAGATCGAACATGCGGCCTGGCGTAGCAATAAGCACCTCAGCACCTACTTTTAATTGCTTGATCTGCGCATCTTGCTCTACGCCACCGTAAAGACCGATGACCTTCACTTTGGTTTGGGCGCCGATTTGCTCAAATACGCCTGTAATTTGTTGAGCGAGCTCGCGGGTAGGAACCAAAACAATACAGCGAATCTGTATGGAGTTACTTGCTTGTTTCTTGTATTTGAGAAGTTTATGGAGCACTGGAATGACAAAAGCCGCGGTCTTTCCTGTTCCTGTTTGTGCCACGGCCATTACGTCTTCGCCATCCAAAATGTGTTTTATGGCACGGTATTGGATATCGGTTGGGCGTCTGAAACCGAGTACCTCGAGTTGGTCTTTGATTTTTTGATCAATATGGTAATCTTCGAATTTCATGACAACAAAGATACGACTAATAATAAAGACCTTACTTTTACGTTTTTGAAATCAAAAAAATCACCTATGAAAATCAAATTACTCCTCACCTTTATGCTGGCCAGCATGGTAAGCTTAGCGAACGAACCCGTCAACGTGAAGGGCTCACTAACGGGTGTAACCGTTTACATGCAAGGAGCCCAGCTCCAACACAAGGCCAACTACACCATTAAAGCAGGTGTCAGCGAAGTTATTGTCGAAGGTATTTCACCTCAAATTTCACCGAGCACCATTCAGGTAAAAGCTACTGGTGCCGTCGTGATCCTCGATTCAAAATATGAATTTTATTACCCCCAGCCTTCTATAAATGTAAACGCAGGCGAATTGCCTCCAAAAATCAAAGCTGCAATTAAAGCGCTCGAAGACTCCGTCAGATTGGTCAATTTTGAGCTCCGCGACATCAACGACGAAATTGAAGTGCTGGTAGCTGCGCGCAAAATCATTATTTCCAATGGCGCCGTTAAGGGCCAAGGCAAGGTCAATGACAGCATCCAACTCTTGAAATCTACCGTAGATTACTACACCACCAAAGTTTCTGAACTCAACAAGAAAATCAGTGCCTTAGACCGTCAAAAAGTCAAAAAAACTGACCTCATTTCATCCCTAGATACCAGACTAAATGACCTGCGCAACTATGCCGAGCAAAACAACCCAACTCCAGAAATCAAAGGTATACCGCGCATCGTTGTAACACTTATGGCTAAAGAAGCCGCAACCGGCAGAATAGACCTCACCTACTTGGCTTCAAATGCCGGCTGGACGCCCCTTTATGACATCCGCAGCGAGGCGGCTTCAGGAAAAATCAGTCTCACTTACAAAGCACAAGTGCGTCAACAAACCGGCCTAGATTGGAACGACGTCAAGCTCAGCATCTCGACCAACAACCCCTACGCCAATAAAACCAAACCAGAACTCAGCCCATGGTATATCGACTATCAAGAATACCGCAGAGACCTTTTAGAAAAAGCCAAGCAACGATCTGCTGTTTATGAAAACGATGATGTTGCACCTTCTGTAAATACCTCCGCCATGAATATGGGTTTTATGTACTCAACAAATGGCGCTACGTTTGAACCTGCAGCACTGGGTGCAGAAGCTTTCACTACAATTGTACAACAACTCATTTCGGCTGAGTTCAAGATCGACCTCAACTACAGCATAGCCTCCGATAATCAAGTGCGCATGGTATTGGTCAAGCAATCAGAGCTCAATACGAGCTTCAGTTACTACGCGGTGCCGAAGTTAGATCCAGGGGTTTACCTCGTTGCGCAAATGACCAAACTCGATGAACTACAGTTGGTTCCGGCAAAAGCCAATATTTTCTTTGACGGCACCTACATTGGCGAAACCTACCTCGACCCTACCACCATGAACGATACGCTCAATTTGTCATTGGGTAAAGATCCGAATATCATCGTGAAGCGCACCTTGCTCAAAGACCAAAGCAAAGAGCGCATTATTCAAGACAAAAAGGAACGCAATTTTGCATATAACATCGAAGTGCGCAACCTAAAGTCTTCAGATGTTGAACTGATCATTCAAGACCAAGTTCCGCTTACCACCAACCCTGAGATCACCATTGAGAAATCAAACTTAGGAAAAGGATCATTAGATGAAAAAACGGGTCTCATCGAATGGAAACTGAAGCTCAAAACCAAAGAAAACGTCAATTTCGATTACGACTTTAAGGTGCGTCACCCTAAAGATAAAATTGTTCAGATCTAAGAAAAATCTCGTAAAAATGAAGGTAAATACCGTCGTTACTCACTGATGTAGCGGCGGTATTCCATTTTACTGCTGTCAAAGGTAAGTTTCATGGCTAACGAACCGGCATTATCGCGGTCCGTGAGGCGGTCAGATAAAAACTTAGCAGCCTCCAAGCGGTTCTCATCGAAGGTAAATAAATCCAGTAATTGTCCAGCCTGAGCAGTACTCAAACAAGTTTTGTTCATCGCCAACTTGAGCGCTTCCAAACGGTCTTCTTCAAAAGACTGATCCTGCAATTCTGCTTTAAATGCCTCCAAACGATTCATGGTCTGGGTGCAGTTCACAAAGTGTCCTTGTTGCTGATTTTGAATGACTTGTTGTTGTTGTTGTTGTTGTTGTAAGACTTGGGTATTTGTTTGGCCTTGAACCGTTTGATTTGCACCACTTTGATTGATGTTGATATTGGAATTCAAACCCACTCCAGAAGTTGTGCTTGCGCTCGAAGTACTCACTGTTGAGCTCGAAGATGTGGTTGTTGTAGTCGTTGTTTCGCTGACGGTTGTTCCGGCTCCAAGACCTGTTCCAGAAGCATTGGCATTGAGATTCAAATTGACTCCACCAACCGACAAATTCATGTTGAGATTGACATTTTCATTCGGATTAGCGTTGTTGTTCATATTTGTGACCGTCGTATTCGTCGTCGTTTCTTGAACATTCATGTTCATATTGACACCCGTTGCATTTCCGGTTCCTGTTGTTTGAGTCGTAGTGCTTGTTTGAACTGGAAGGGTCTGTGTAATTTGAGTTGCTGCTGCTGCGTTTTGATTAGAAATTGAATTGACAACAACCGCATCTGAATAAACCGCTGCATCGCTCGGACGATACACGACTGCTTCTTGAATGACACCATGAGTGGGTTCTTGGCCAATCATTTGTAATTTTCCTTTCCCTTTTTTGAAAATGATGCGGGCTGTGATATCATAGGGCGCATCGATCATGAAATTTTTGTCGATATCTGGTGTTTTTCCGTCGGCAAAAATCACTTTGACGGCATAGCTGCCATTTTTGATTTGGGAAACTTGAACGTTCGTTTCCGGCTTAGAATTCTGACGAATACCATTCAAAACCACATAAAACTGCTGGCCGTTGTTATTGAAAATACTGAGGTTGCTTTGTGCAAACACAGCTGAACCGAGCAAAGCAAACAATAAAAAGAAAGATGTTTTCATGAAAAGCAATTTTTTGTCAAAGAAAACGAAAAATTTGGAAGCAGACAAAAACGCAGACCCGCGCTTTTTTCTAACTTCGTAGGCATGAACTATGTGATTGTCGATGTAGAAACAACAGGTGGCCACACCAAAGACTCTAAAATTACGGAGTTAGCCATGTACAAGCACGACGGCCAACAAGTCATTGATCACTTCCAAAGTTTGGTCAACCCTGAACAAGCGATTCCAGAATTTATTGTCAGACTTACCGGCATTACCGACAAAATGGTGGCCGATGCCCCTAAATTTTATGAACTCGCCAAGCAAATCTTGGAATTTTGCGAAGGCTGTGTGTTTGTGGCGCACAACGTCGCCTTTGACTACGGCATGTTCAAAAGTGAATACAAACGCCTTGGTTATGAATTCAGAATGCCTCAGCTTTGCACGGTCCGGGCGGCTAGAATTGTTTTACCAGGTCATGCCTCGTACAGCTTGGGCAAAATTTGTTCAGATTTAGGAATACCTAATGCCGCCAGACACCGCGCAGATGGCGACGCCAAAGCAACAGCAGCGCTTTTTACAATACTGATTCAAAAAGATAAAAATCAGCTTCGAACCTTTATACAAGATGTGCTGAACCCCAAGTCTGTGCACCCCAATCTAAGCTTAGAGAGCATAGAAGAACTACCCAACAAAACAGGTGTATACAAACTATACAACGAATTCAATCAGCTGATCTACATAGGGAAAAGCATTCATATCAAAAAGCGCATTGAGCAACACCTGCGCAACAATAAAACGGCCAAAGGCTTACAAATGATCCAGGATATTTGCCGTGTAGAATATGAACTCACAGGCTCTGAACTCATTGCCATGCTTTTGGAATCCAATCTCATCAAAGAACACAAGCCAATTTACAATCGCAAATTGCGCAAGAGTTTGTTTCCGTATGGGCTCTATGACCAGCTCGATTTCGATGGCTATTTGCGTCTCAAAATAGAGAGCACTGCCAAAAAAGACGAGGAGCCACTCATCCAGTTTACCTCAAAAAAAGAAGGGCAGTCTTACCTAGAACACATCGCCAATCAACTAGAGCTCTGTCAAAAACTTTGTTACCTCTACCCCACGCAAGGCGCCTGTTTTCATTTTACCATTGCGCAATGCAAAGGAGCCTGCGTGCAAGAAGAAGATCCAGCAGCCTACAACTCGCGCGTTCAACAATATATTGATCAGCTTCAATTCAATGGCGACACCTTCTTTTTGGTAGATAAAGGGCGCAACAAAGGAGAAAAAAGTTTGGTTTGGATAGAAAATGGCATCTACAGAGGCTATGGCTATGCACCCTTTCATTTTCATGGGAAAGAACCACTGCACTGGACGCGATATATCAATGTTGAAAAAGAAAACCGCGACAACAAAACCATCGTGCATCAGTTCATGCGCAAACCAACTAGCCAAAAGCGCATAGATCTAAGCCCCCTCAAAAAATGAGCACCAGCAATACCGCAAAACTCACCATTTTAGGTTCAGGCACCTCCCAAGGTGTGCCGGTTATTGCGTGTCAGTGTCCAACTTGTTTGTCTACAGACCCAAAAGATCAGCGGCTCAGGGCGAGCGTACTCATTGAGCTTCCCGACCTCACCATTTGCATAGACGCCGGGCCTGATTTTCGAGGGCAAATGCTGCGAGCAGAAGTGCTGCACCTAGACGCCATACTACTGACCCACGAACACAAAGACCACATTGCTGGCCTCGATGACATTCGCGCCTTTAATTTCAAGCGCCAAGATTACTTCCCGGTTTACTGCACGCCTAAAGTAGAAACAGCACTCAAGCGCGAATTTTATTATGCTTTTGAGGCCAAACCCTACCCTGGTGTGCCAAGATTTGCAATTCACCACATCAATAAGGGTAGTGTTCAAATTGGCCCATATGCTTTTGAGGCCATAGAAGTATGGCACCATCAAATGCAAGTGCTCGGTTTTCGCTTAGGCAATTTGGCGTACATCACTGATGCCAAAACAATAAGCCCCGAAGAAAAGACTCGCCTACTTGGCCTTGACACACTTATCGTTAATGCCTTGCATGAATTTCCGCATCCATCGCATTTCAATTTGGCAGAGGCCTTGGAACTGATCCAAGAAATCAAACCCAAAAAAAGCTATCTCACCCACATTTCACACCTCTTTGGACCTCATACTGATGTAAGTGCCAAGCTTCCAGAAAATGTATTTTTGGCTTATGACGGCTTACAACTTCAATTCGATTATTCCGTTTAATTTTGCAGTATGTCTAGGCAAGATTTAATAGATATCGAAGCACTCATCAAAAGTAAAAATCCACGTTTACTCAAGTGGTTGCCTCGCTTTGTCTTGTCTTTTCTGAAAAGAAAACTGCACCAAGATGAAATCAATGATTTCTTAAGAGCCAATGGTCATTTAAAAGACCATGAGTTTTGCGAAGCCATCATCCATTATTTTCAGATAGATATCGATATTCAAGGTCTAGAGCATATCCCAACAACTGGCGGGGCCATTTTAGCTCTCAATCATCCGTTGGGCGGCATGGACGGCATTGCACTCATTCATGCATTGCGCCATAAGCGCCCCGATGTTGCTTTAATTGTCAATGACTTACTATTGAACATCTCACAATTAGCTAATCTGTTTGTGGGTGTCAATAAATTTGGTCGCAATAGCGGTGGTGTGCGTCAAAATATACGCAGCGCATTTGAAAAAGAACAGGTCATTATTATTTTTCCCGCAGGGATGGTTACCAGAATTCATTATGGCCAAATCATGGAGCCCGAATGGAAAAAGACCTTTGTGAGTTACGCCAGAGAACTCAACAGACCGATTATTCCGATATACATTGAAGGGCGCTTGTCCAAAGCATTTTATCGCGTCAATCGATGGAGAAAACGCATTGGCATAAAAGCGAACATAGAAATGTTTTTATTAGCAGACGAAATGTACAAGCAAAAGAATGGCAAAATATCCTTTGTGATCGGCGCACCACTTACCAACGAGCTCATCCCAAAAGAACTCGACGACTACGCCGCTGCGAATTGGGTAAAAGACCATGTTTACAGCCTAAAACCAAGTCATGAAAAAGTTAATTGATCCGATAGAAAGAGCTGTATTGCGCGAAGAATTGAACGCTGCGCGCTTTTTGCGAACTACCCGCAAGGGAGGCAATGAAATTTACAGAGTCAATGCATCCAATTCACCTGCCGTATTGCAAGAAATTGGCCGTTTGCGCGAGCTCACCTTTCGCGCTGCGGGTGGTGGCACCGGTGAGGCCCTCGACCTCGATGAGCACGATTTCGGCCCCTTCGCCTACGAACAACTGATTGTTTGGTCTGTCGAGGATCAAGAAATCATTGGGGGTTACCGCTATAAAGTTTGTGCTGAAGCCAAAGACGAGCAAAATGCTTTTCATTTATCTACGGTTCATTATTTTGAATTCGCCGAGGCCTTCAAAACAACTTATCTACCTTATACAATTGAACTGGGCAGAAGCTGGGTGCAACCCAATTTCCAACCTCAAAATAATCCTAAAAAAGGGCTTTTCGCACTAGATAACATTTGGGATGGTCTTGGCGCTCTCATTCGCTTTTATCCAGAAATCAAGTATTTCTTTGGAAAAGTAACCATGTACCCTGACTACGACCGAGAAAGCCGCGACTTCCTATTGCAGTTCTTGCACTATTTCTTTCCAGATCAAGATCAATTATTGCGCGCCTTCTACCCCCTTGACTTCAAGAGCAGTAGCAATTACATTCCGCTTATCGATGGCCTTGAGTTCAAAGAAGCCTTTAAAATTCTCAATCAGTTCGTAAGGGATCGCGGCACGTTTATACCGCCACTCATGAATATTTACATGAACCTCTCACCTACCATGCGCACCTTTGACACCGCCGTAAATGCAGATTTCGGAGACGTCGAAGAAACAGGAATTTTAGTCACAATTGCCGATATCTATCCTGAAAAGAAAGAACGACACCTCGAATTTTAAGAGGCCTACAACCAATCGAGCTCAACTCGCCCCATTTTCTTCTTGATTTTGGCCTTTATGCGCGTAATAAGCACGTCTACGTATTGCAGTTCAAGTCTGCGTTCAATTTCCTTAGAACTGCGCTTGTATTCGTATTTCATTTTTAAAATCAGGGCTTCTTTTTTAGTAACACAACCCAACGCTTGTAAATAAAGCGTTTGAAGTTCAATCTCTGGTAAATGATTGGACTCAGATGCGACCAGTACATGATGCACGGTAGTTTGCTTCCACACACTATTCTTTTGCGCTTTGTCTTTGCGAAGTTGCGAGATACAATAATGTACCAGGACCGTGCGCAACCACGCTTTTGAATCGAAAAGGTGTGCGTTTTCGGTTTGTTTTTGGGCAAACAACGCATACAAATGAAGTGCAAAATCTTGCAATACATCTTGTTGTTGAGCGCCATCAAAATAGCGCGCAATAATGTGCTTGAAAAACCGTTGCTGAGCAACATAGAGGCTTTCAAATTGCTGGTGTTGGATACTTGTAGGCTTCATGTGTTTGCGACATGCAATTATTGTTCCAAAGTTCAAGACGCCAATTTTTATTGTATTTTCACAATCTGAATGAACGTACTGCGTTAATAGCCTATGAAATACATTTGCGTCTTCTTTTTCGGCCTGATTTTCAGTGCGCAAGCCCAATACACATGGGGCACACATGCTTTCACTTACTTAAATCAACTCGACAACGCTAAAAATGCAGGCGTGGGCGGGCAACTTTACGCATTACAAGACAAAGAGATCGGATTGAGCCTAGACCAACCCGCATTGCTCGATGCAAGCATGCAACAACAATACCACACATCTGTAGGTATTTTACCCAGTGGCGTGCATTACGGCACCCTTGTGAGTGCCTTCAAAACCAAATGGGGTGTTTTTGCGCCGTACTTGCGCTACATGAATTACGGTTCTTTTAATCAGACCAACACAGAAGGTCAAGTTACCGGCACATTCAATGCGCTCGACTACAATCTAGGCACAAGTTATGCTTATGCACCCAACCCCTATTTTCGCTTGGGCGCTCAACTTAATCTACTTGGCTCCAATCTCGAACGATTTAGTGCTTTTGGTGTTTCAAGTAATTTTTCAGCCTTGCTGATTCATCCTAAACAACTTTTTGTGGCCACACTTGGCCTTAGAAATGCAGGTTTTGTTTTCAAAGACTATACCCCGCAAGCCAATTCCAAATTGCCCCTAGATATCTACGCAGGAGTTAGTTACCGCTTAGCGCATGCCCCTTTCCGTTTTCATTTGGTGGGGCACTCTCTTAACAGCGCTCAAAATATTTGGCTAGACCCCAATGCCAAAGAAAGCATTGATCCGCTAACCGGCGACACCATCCCCATTTACACACCTAATTTTGGCGAAAAAATTGCCAATCACCTGCATTTTCAACTAGAATTGATTCCAAAAGGTGCCATTCAACTGAGAATGGGATTTGATTACAACAGGCGTCAACAGCTTAAGTTGACCGACTTTCCTGGCCTTGCTGGCTTCTCATTTGGTACGCGCCTGCACATCAAGCGCTTTGACCTCGATTACGCCATCCAATTCTATTCTAAGGCGGGTAGCATTCAAACAATTGGCCTGAGCACCGATTTGAATCGGCTCAAAAAGAAAATTTAAAGGCTTCGGTCGTGGTAAGGTCCAGCTAGTTTTTTGTAGTCCACATGATAACTGCCGTCTGTTTGACGGATCGTCAATTCCTTCACAACACAATTCTTGACCTGCCTCTGAAAACACAGCACCCCAAATTTATTGAGCTTATTTGGACTCGCATGAAACTGAATTTTAGCGCCAAGTTGCCAAGCGTTGCGCTTGAAAAACGACTGCACCTCCTCAGCTAGACCAGCTGGCAGGATGAGCCAGATTTGACCATCTTCTTTACAACGTTGCATCATGTCGTTGAACAACTCAAAAAATGCTTGTCTAGTGATGTGTTTGGCATCTTGACCAGCAGCATCTGAAGAAGGAAGGCTATCTAAAAAGTAGGGCGGATTAGAAACGATGACGTCGTATTTGATGTCTTTTGGCAAGGCAGCTAAAGCACAGTGCAGTGTAGTTAAGCGCTGTGCAAATTTTGAATCAGAGAAATTCATTTGAGCATCTGCAAAAGCTCCAGGATTTGGATCTATGCCTGTGATGTATGCATCTGGAAAGCGAGAGGCCAACAGCAAGGCAATAACGCCGCTACCGGTTCCAACATCTAAAACAGACGGATTTGCACGTTCGATTTTGACGCTCGCACCAAGTAAGATGGCATCCGTATTTACCTTCAAAGGACTCTGCGCATGGCAGACTTTAAAATCCTTGAAAGCAAAAATGGCCATTAATAAGCTTTCGCGAAAACCACTCTTCCGGCAGATGGTTTGCCAGTAACCATACAAAGACCCGGCTCTGGTGCTTGATCAAAAGGAATGCAGCGAATTGTAGCTTTGGTTTCTTGCTTGATGAGTTCTTCCGTTTCTGGAGTGCCGTCCCAGTGCGCTAAGAAAAATCCGCCTTTTTCTATCTCAATTTTGAACTGCTCGTATGAGTCAATGCTGTGCGTGTTGGCTGCTCTGAAATCTTTGGCGCGCTGCAATAAATTATTTTGAATGTCTTGAAGGAGCGTTGCAATGGCCGGCACCAGGTTTTCAAAATCAAGGGTTTCTTTGGTTTTGGTATCTCGACGAGCAACTTCGATTTTGCCGTTTTCAAGGTCACGTGGGCCCATGGCCAAACGTACTGGGACGCCTTTAGTTTCGTATTCAGCGAATTTCCAGCCCGGACGGCGGTTGTCGTCGTCGTCGTATTTAAAGCGAATACCTTGCGCCTTGAGCGCGATGGCGAGTTGCTTGAATTTGGCGGTGATTTGCTCGCGTTCTTCTTCTGTACGATAGATTGGAACGGCAACAACTTGGGTTGGCGCCAAAGCAGGCGGTACCACAAGACCTTCGTCATCGGAATGCGTCATGATAAGTGCCCCCATTAAACGGGTAGAAACACCCCATGAAGTTGCCCAAACGTAGTCTAGCTTACCTTCTTTGTCGGCAAATTTAACTTCAAATGCTTTGGCAAAATTCTGACCTAAGAAATGGCTCGTTCCGGCCTGCAGCGCTTTGCCATCTTGCATGAGCGCTTCTATACAAAGCGTGTCTTCGGCACCTGCGAAGCGTTCGCTTGCCGTTTTGCGACCCTTGAGCACTGGCATTGCCATGTAGTTTTCAGCAAAATCAGCGTAGACGTCGAGCATTTGTTCTGCTTCGGCGATGGCTTCTGTTTTGCTGGCATGAGCGGTGTGGCCTTCTTGCCAAAGGAATTCTGCCGTGCGCAAAAACAAACGCGTACGCATCTCCCAACGCACTACATTGGCCCATTGGTTGATGAGAATCGGGAGGTCGCGGTATGATTGGATCCAGTTTTTATAGGAGTTCCAGATAATGGTCTCAGATGTGGGGCGCACAATGAGTTCTTCTTGTAGTTTTGCATCCGGATCTACGATGACACCACTCCCATCTTCGGCATTTTTGAGGCGATAGTGCGTGACTACTGCACATTCTTTTGCAAAGCCGTCTACGTGGGCCGCTTCTTTACTCAGGTAGCTCTTCGGAATAAATAGCGGAAAATAGGCATTCGAGTGACCTGTTTCTTTGAACTTCGCATCTAGCACATCGCGCATGTTTTCCCAGATGGCGTATCCGTAGGGCTTAATGACCATGCAGCCGCGCACATCGGAGTGCTCAGCGAGGTCAGCTTTGTATACGAGGTCGTTGTACCAGGTTGCGTAATCTTCTTGACGGGTAACTTTTTTTTCTGCCATAGGATGCTTTCTTTGAAAGCGCAAAGATAAGCAATTCTGTGGTAAGCTTTACTTGATGGTTTGACGCGCGCAATGGTTTTCGATCAGGCTGTTCATGTAGAATTGGTATAATGCAGACATTTGCCTCGACATCTGATACTGTGCGCTGGTGTACTTGCGCTTCACAAATGGAGTCCAGGCGACCGGAACGAGATTGGATCCGTTGCGAATAAAAGAAATCAAATTACCGTTATCGTAAACCATTTTTTGACGTTGTTTGGGATCATAGCAAGATGAACCCAATTGAAAAGCGGATTTCTTGAAGCCCAACAAATCTAACACTGTTGGCATGATATCTATTTGCTGAAAAACAAGGTTTTTTACTGGTTTGGGGAGTTTTCTTGATGGATGATAAAATGCAATTGGAATGCGATAGCGCCAATCTAGTGTTTGAAACTGTTGCTGACAAGTAGGCCCGACATGATCTGCGGTAATTACAAACAAGGTGTTTTTGAACCAATCTTCGTTTTGAAAACGTTTAAAGAATTGCCGCAAAGACAAATCGGTGTAGGCAATTGACCTGCAAAGCGGTTCTGGACCTGCTTTCAAACGCTTTTCATATTGTGCAGGGACTTTGTATGGATGATGCGAACTTAAAGTAAATAATGCACTAAAAAAGGGCTGCTTTGCGCGTCCTAATTCACGACCAAAAAACGGCAGCATTTGGTGATCCCAAACCCCCCAATTGCCATCAAAATGGCTTTGCTGAGGATAAGATTCTAATCCCACATAAGATGTTACCCCAATTGCTTTGGTAAAACTTTTAAAATTCATAGAGCCTTCCTTGGCGCCATGATAAAAAGAGGTTGCGTAGCCTTGTTCTTTCAGTAATTCAGGCAAACTATTGAGTTGATTGCTACAAAACGGCGATAAAATATAAGATTCTGGCAACCATGATGGCATGCTAGCCAAAATAGCAGGCACTGCATCCATGGAAGTACGGCCATTGGAAATCGCATGTTCAAAGTATAGACTTTCTTGAAGCAGTGAATCTAAAAAAGGCGTGTATGACGCAGGGGCATTTGGCCCTGCGTAGTTGCTACCGAAACTCTCTAGAATGATGATAACAACATTTGTTTTGGCGGGCAATGGTTCGCCAACAATACCCTGACTTACTTTGGGTAAAAGCTCCTCTAATTCTTTTTCACTATGGTAAGAGAGCAAGTCAAAAGAACCATCATCGGTTGTCTTGATGACCGTGAAGGTCGTATTCAAAACAATTGGCGCTTGTTCGAGACTGCTTAACGCAGTTGCGTCAATGATGCCAATTGGCCTCAGTTGAAAACCTCCGCGCGCCAATAAAACAACCATGAGCAGCATTGCAAAAAAGCGCAGCCAAATCGTTTGCTTCTTTTTTGAAGAAAGAGGGAGCTCCAGACCAATAATAAGCAAGCAGACCGGAATAAAAAGCAACAAGAATAGCAATGGCAACCACCAAAATTCAGCCAGAAACTCACCTGCCAATGAACCGGACTCGGTGCCGGTTAATACGTGAAGAAAATAACTGAAACCAGATCTTTTTTGGGTGTATGAATAGTAGGCGATGTCCCAGGTATTTAGAACCAATACAAGAAGGCTCAACAGAACAAGGTAGCTTTTAGAGAGAAAAAGAACGATAGCCCTACCCTTACCTTTGAGCTCATTTGTCAAGGGATTGATAAATAGAAAAACAGGCAAGCCGAGTAGTGCGAGTGTAATGGTGTCGAAGTAAACACCTATTAGAAATAAACTTGGCTTGATGTCTTCAAAAAAAGAATTGTTCTGCCAAGCAAAAGATATACGCAGTAAGCTTAGCCCCAAAAGCAAGGCTAAAAAAACGCTGAATACCGTTCTGTTTTTAAACAAACTCAATAAGACAAAAGTTGGTCAATTGTAGGCAACAAGCGGCATTGAGCCAAGAATTGCTGCTCGAGGTCTGCGGCAAAAGGAACAGGTGTGTCGAGTGAAGCCACCCGCAACACTGGCGCATCTAGGTGCTCAAAACAATGTTCGTTGATCAGGGCTGAGATTTCACCACCAATACCAGAGGTGAGTGTGTCTTCGTGGAGCACCAACACTCGACCTGTTTTGCAGACAGCAGCAATAATAGCCTCTAAATCTAGTGGTAACAAGGTGCGTAAATCCAAAATCTCAAAAGTGAATTCAGGTCTTTGGGCAGCGGCTTCGAGCGCCCAATGGACGCCTAAACCATAAGTAATGATAGTGAGATCCTGACCGTGTTGAACGCTTGCTGCTTTTCCGATTGGAGTGTTGTAGTAACCAGCTGGAACAGATCCTTTTAAGCTTCGGTATAAAAACTTATGCTCGAAGAAGATGACAGGATTGGGATCTTCAAAAGCAGCCAACAACAAGCCTTTCGCATCGTGCGGATTAGAAGGGTAAACTACTTTCAAGCCAGGGGTTTTGACAAACCATGCTTCGTTACTTTGAGAATGAAAAGGACCTGCTGCCGTTCCTGCGCCAGTGGGCATGCGCACCACGACATCGGCATTTTGGCCCCAACGCCAATGCAACTTGGCCAAATTATTGACAATTTGATTGAAACCAACGCTCACAAAATCGGCAAACTGCATTTCAACCATTGCTTTCATTCCTACAATACTCAGGCCCAAACCTGCGCCAATAATGGCAGATTCACATAGCGGCGTATTGCGAACGCGGTCTTTGCCAAATTCATCGACAAAACCTTCGGTTACCTTGAAAGCCCCTCCGTATTCGGCGATATCTTGGCCCATCAAAACGAGCTCAGGATGTTTGTGCATGGCCACGCGCAAACCATCTTGAATGGCGTCTATGAAGCGGATTTCTGCAGAAGGCTCAGTGGGTTCAATTACCTCGTGATGATGAGGCGCATAAACATCTGTCAATTCTTGCTCGTAGCTCGGAATGATTTTTGGCGCTGCATTAGCTAAATCAAAGGCCTCTTGTATTTCTTCTTTGAACTGAATTTTAATTTCGTCAACCGCTTGTTGATTCAAAACGCCATTTTTAAGTAAATAGGCTTCAAAATTGGTCACTGGATCTTTAGGTTCCCAAGCTTCCTGTAAGCCTTCAGGATAATACTTTGTTCCAGAGGCTTCTTCGTGGCCACGCATTCTGAAGGTCATGAGCTCGAGAATGAACGGGCGCGGATTGGTTTGGATTTGGGCTCGTATTTGACGTACGGCCTCAATTACGGCAAGAATGTTATTGCCGTCTACTTGAATAGCATCCATGCCATAACCGATTCCTTTGTCGATGAATTGCTTGCAGCGAAATTGTTCTGAGGAGGGTGTGCTGAGGCCCCAACGGTTGTTTTCAATGGCAAAAATAACGGGCAACTGCCAAACTGCCGCCACATTGAGGGCTTCGTGAAAATCTCCTTCGGAGGCGCCGCCATCACCGGTAAAAACAAGTGTAGTGTCTTGGGTTTGACGGATTTTAGACGATAGAGCGATGCCATCTGCGATGCCAAGCTGCGGCCCCAAATGGGAAATCATGCCAACTAATTTGTGGTCTTGGGTTCCAAAATGGAAGCTGCGGTCTCGACCTTTTGTATAGCCATCTGCCTTTCCTTGGAATTGTGCAAACAAACGCTGCAAAGGAATTTGACGCGTTGTAAACACGCCTAAATTGCGGTGCATTGGCAAGATATATTCGTGCGTTTCCATAGCGTAAGCACAACCCACCGAGACCGCTTCTTGGCCCCAACCTGAAAACCATTTGGTAATTTTCCCTTGTCTGAGAAGAATGAGCATTTTTTCTTCGATCAGACGAGGTAGTAAGAGTTTTTTGTAAATTTCTTTCAGCTCTTCTTGTGAAAAAGAATGCTGTTGATAGTCGATTGGATGTTGATCTGGCATTTTAAAATTATACTTTTAATCCGCGAACGATGCGTTCTTTGCGCTTGGTGCGCTCTAGTTTTTTCTTGACTACTAATAAATGAGCTGCACGCGGCGCACCTCTGGTGAGGTCAACTTTGTATTCGTTGCCCCCATATTTAATGCGCGCACCACCTTGAGCAGACCAATCGGCGTCAAAATAGTAGCGTCGGACACTAGCCCCGTCTGTTTTTGTAGCAAAAGGAATGTAACGCTGATCACCGGTTTCAAAGCGCACTAATAGTTGACCTGAATCGCCAAAACCCTCAAAAATACAACGCGTTCCGGCCGGAATCACAACAGATTCTGACTGAGAATTGGAGCTGGAGACTAGCGCACCATTTTGAGTGGTGAGTTCGCTCGATTGTTTATTGACTTGATTGAGAATTATGGTGTGCGAAGTATAAAATTGCACCTGGCGTAGTTTTTCTTCTGCATCTAAACTGAATTCGTCTCGGATGGCTGTTGTATAAGGAATTTTGGTTCCGCAAGAAGCCGTAAGTAAGGCAAGCAGGATGAAAAGTGTGAATTGTTTCATTGTTGTTAAATTTGTTCAAAATTAAATAAAAAGATGCGTGCTCTGACAAAACTACCCGGCTATCTTTTGGTGCTCTTGCTACTTCAACTGTTTGCCTGCTCGCAGGATGGCTCCAAAAAACCGGTTTCGCTCGATCAAATCCGTCCGAAGTCCTCTAAAAAGAGACCGAGCAAGCCCCAAAGTCAAACTGCAGACACATCGCAAGCACTAAGCAATTTTTATACCAATGATTCGGCTTCATTGCAAATTGCCTCTCAGGTTATTCCTAAAGAAGCAACCCTGTTTTTCTTGGACCGATTTAGCCGATCCCACGAAAGTTTTCAACTCAAAGACTCCAGCGGGCAAGAATTTACTTACACAGCCTGGAATTTTTCAGACAGCAACTCTTGTTATGAAGCGTTTTATAACTGGCTCGACCAGGCTGGCCCTCAAAAATCAAGTGTAGCACTAGGCAAAGGCAATATCTCGAATGGCGCCCACACAATATTCATTGTTGCCGACCGACAAATCATTACAGTAATAAGCGAACAGCCCCTTCGAATCAAGAATTGGTTGCTATGGTACAGCGGTACGGCCCAATTTAAAACGATGAAATACGTCATACATGCGCGGCCAAGAAAGAAAACGCAATGGCTACAGTACAAAAATGCTAAACTGATCAATTTATGAATTTAGTGAACCGCGGCTTTATTTTCATCAAGCCAAAACCGTCTTTTGTTGAATGGGCCTTGCAAATTGACCCTGATTTATTGATGGACGAGCATGCCGAAGGCAGTGTTTACCTGATCGAAGAAGAATTTTGGGACGACGAGCTTTTGATCAAAAATTACGCTAAGAAGATGGCAAACCATGAGTTCAGTTGCATCACTGAAGATGTGAACCAATGGGTAAACTGGACAACAATCGAAGAGTTTGAAGCGCTATTTCATATCGAAATCGGTTGCTCATGTATTGATCTACGCAAAGAGCCGCTCAATAAAGAGGCACTAGATTAAACTCACAAACGATCGATCAGGTTTGAATTGAGGTAAGCGGGGTCAAATGTCACTTCTTCTCCGAGCCAACTCGGTTTTTCGAAAGATTGCGCTTCGTCTTCAAGTTCTAATTCGGCAACTAGCAAACCTTCCAAAGCGCCGTGAAACTCATCAAGTTCCCAGGTGTCAGAACCGTGCTGAATATAATAACGAGTTTTGTGCAAACATGGCAATTGCGCCTCATTGACCATCTCATTCGCTTCGTCTTGCGGAATTTCATATTCAAATTCGCTTCTTGTTAACCCTTTTCCGAGTTTGATGGTAAAGAAGGCCATATTATCGGTGACGCGAATGCGAACCGACCGATCAGAACCTCTCAGCAAATAAGCTTGTTTCAACTCGCGCTTGCCTATACATTTAGCGGTTTTCCAAGCATCATTAGCCACCAAAAACTTACGTTCTATTTCTTTCAAGGTTCAAAATTTTAAATTAAATTTACGGCGCATGCAACCAAAAATGACTTGCTTGCGTCAACGTACAAAACTAAACTTTCTCTATGAAACTCCGCACTACATTTTTCTGCATGCTTTTTGGAAGCAGCGCACTCTTTGCTCAAAAATCTGTCGAGCAGTCTGGCATTAAAATCACAACCGCACCTTTGCACTGCGACGTTCCATCAGAAGGTTATCAGGCAGATTTAATTGCACTCACCATTACCAACACTACAAACGAAGTCAAGACGGTTTCTTACAGCTTTGAACTTTATTACGACGAAAACTGTGCTACTTGCGGTCATGAGGAGTACTTATACACGCAAACACTACAGCCTCAGCAAACACTTAAAGGAGTGTGCCTAGACCGAAACAATTTTGGGCTCACCATTTTTGACCACATGCCTGAGCACCTTACTAAAACCAAACTCACTGACTTCAACATCCTTCACGTTACAGTTCAGTAATTTGTAAATCCATCTTTTACTACTACACATGAAATTAAAGCAAATCACTGCATTGGTATTACTTGCATTTGGTTTTTCTCAAAAAATCACTGCGCAATGTACCGTTCAAGCTATTGCCCAAGACACCATCGTTCCTTGTAATGGCTCAACAACGCTAAGCGTTAATGGCTCCGGAACCAGCGTTTTGGCCTTCGGTGAAACCTTCAATGCAGGGCAACCTGTGGGCTGGGACTTCTCCCAAGTTGTTACGATTGCCAACAACACTTGCGGTGTTCCTTCTCTAGACGGCTCCGATTTCATGTGGATGGGCAACCAATCTGTTGCACCACGTGTAATGGCTACGGTTCCACTAGATGTTTCTTCAGGAGGCACCGTTTGTTTTGAAATGCGTTACGCCATCCAAGCACAGGCCTCCCCTTGCGAAGGGCCCGATTTAGCAAGCGAAGGCGTTTATTTACAATATTCCACAGACATGGGTGCCACTTGGACCACCATGAACTACTGGAGCCCCAACGGTGGCTACGACTCTTACATGACCTCATGGAATCAATATTGTGAAAACATTCCTCTTGCTGCACAGACATCCTCCACAAAATTCCGTTGGACGCAATTGGCGGTTTCAGGTGCACCATACGACCATTGGGGCCTAGACAACATTTCTATTTCGGCATCGATACCGAACTATACCATTACTTGGCTTCACGACAACTACTCCTACCCCACTGGGGTCTATACAGGTAACAACCCAACACCTGTATCACCAACAGGAACAACAAGCTACGTTGTCATGATGACCGACAGCACCAACATTTGTTACGACACCATCACGCTTTTCATTTCCTACCCTCAAATAGACAACATCCTTGAAAACGACCCAACTTGCGGTAGCAGCAATGGGAGTTTGGTAGCAAGTGCATCTGGTGGAGCTGGCGGCTATACCTACAGTATTGACAACGGCCTTAACTTTCAAGCGAGCAGCACTTTCTCTGGCTTAAATGCCAACAACTACACGGTTATTCTCGTTGATCAAAATAACTGTTCTGATACACTTCAAGCAGCACTTTCAGGAGTGGATTCTGTTGAAATTAGCAATATGGTGGTCACGACCACCACCTGTGGGCTGGACAACGGCGTTATTGACCTTACTATTAACGGCGGCACACCTGCTTACCAATACAGCATTTCAAATGGCGCAACGTTCTCCGCTAGCCCAATTTTCAACAATCTTGTACCAGGTTTCTATCAAATTTATGTAGAAGACGTCAATGGCTGCTTTGATACCACAAGCACTACCATCTACCCATCGACTAATCCACTTTTAGGACAAACAACAAGCACATTAGAGTTTTGTAGCTTACAAGATGGCACCATCAATACAAGTTCAACTTTAGGAATCACGCCTTATATTTTTGTATTGCATCAAGGCCCAACCCTTGTGGGAACTAGCCTTACAGGAGCGTTTAACAACCTCAACTCAGGGTCTTATTGGGTTACTGTCATTGACCAAATTGGTTGCGCAGACAGCACACTCATTGTAGTAGATAGCATCCCTGCACCTATCTCCCCAATGGTTGATACCATTCTCTGCAACCTCACATTACAAGTAAATGGTGTGCTATCCTACACCGGAAGCAATTGGTCTGCTAATTCTGCCGACATTTCTTTTAGCAACCCTAGTGGTCAAAACCCGCTCATTACCGCTGACACATCAGGTATTTATTTGATCAACCTTCAAGATACCGTTTGTAATTTCAACGAAACTTTCAGCCTCACTTTTGTTGCAGATCCATTCACCTCCATCATTGACACTACGCTTTGCATCGGTGAAACAGCAACTCTCACCGCTGTTCAACAACCTCAAAACGTGAGTTACCTCTGGAGCACTGGCGCCACAACACCAACAATTCAAGTGACGCAACCTGGCGACTACCTCGTCTCTACTACCAACATGTGCGGCACCGTCATAGACACAGCCTCTATCGCTTTCTATTTCTGCGACATCGAATTTCCTAACGTATTCACACCAAACAACGATGGCGACAACGACTACTTTCAAATGTTGTTTTACGGCGGCCTAAGCACCTTTGAATGCATCATCGTTAATCGCTGGGGCAATACCATCCGTACTTTTGATTACCCTGCTTTTCAATGGGATGGCACCGACGAGAACGGCGACAAACTCGAAGAAGGCGTTTACTTCTATATTGCACACACCGTGACCAACGCTGGCGATGAAATTCAAAAGCAGGGGCTCGTTCACCTCGTGAGAGAATAGCATTAATTGCTATCTTTGTGTGTGCTTGAACTCAAAAAAAATACACCGAGATGGGTAATTGTCTTTTTTGACCTACTCATTCATCTTTTTGCCTTATTTTTTGCTTATCTAATCCGCTTTGACCTCAAGGCGGATTTTTCTTTGATTCAAACTGAATGGGCCATATTATCTCAATCCATTTGGTTTTTTATTGTGGTCAAATTATTGGTTTTTGCTGCGTTTCAAATCCATCAAGGCATTGTAAGACACACCTCAACTGCAGATTTCAAACGCATTTTTGTAGCTGAGATCAGCAGCTCTCTTCTTTTCATTTTGGGCAGCATGGTGCGGTTCTACCAACTAGATGGCTATTACCTTTTTCCTAATTCTGTGCTCGTCATGGAATTTATATTTAGCACCGCATTTGTGATCTCAGGGCGTTTTGTGATCAAGCTTCTTTACCTTGAATATACCCGAGATAAAGGACAAGAAGAAGCCATTCTCATATTTGGCGCAGGTATCTCTGGCCAACTCACCAAACGTCTTATTGAAAATGACACTGCCAATTTACAACACGTCATTGGCTTTATTGATGATGCGGTATCCTTGCAAGGCAAGCGCATTGAAGGTGCTAAAGTTTATCCGCTCAGCGCATTGTCTAAGCTCAAAGAAAAACACCAAGTCACAACACTCATTATTGCTGTCCAAAACTTAGAGCGCACCAAGCTTTCAGAACTCGCAGACCTCGCCTTGGACCTCGGGTTACAAATCAAAAGAGTGCCCGAAGCACGGGCGTGGGTCAATGGCGCTTTTGAAGTGCGCCAGCTAAAGAAAATAGACATCAATAGTTTACTTGGAAGAGCAGTAATCACGCTCGATAATCCAAAACTGAAAGAGCGTTTTGCTCATAAAACGGTACTTGTAACAGGGGCTGCCGGTAGTATCGGTAGTGGTTTGGCCACTGCCATTTTGCAACAAGAAGTAACGAAGTTGATCCTGCTCGATCAAGCTGAGTCTGCACTTTTTGAGCTCGAAAACAATTTCAAAATGCTCGCAAACCAAAGTGTCATTGAATACGTTATTGGCGACATCTGCGACGAGCCTCGCATGCATAAACTTTTTGAACTGTATGAGCCTCAAATTATTTTTCATGCGGCGGCCTACAAACACGTCCCCTTAATGGAAGCCAACCCAGCCGAGGCCATTCGCAATAATATTGGTGGCACACAAATCATCGCGCAACTTGCCGCCAAGTTTATGGCAGAACAGTTCGTCATGATTTCCACTGATAAAGCGGTCAACCCAACAAATGTCATGGGGGCTTCCAAACGAATTGCTGAAATGTTGGTTTCAGATTTAGACGCCAAACACCAAACCGCCTACATTACCACGCGTTTTGGCAACGTTTTGGGCTCGAACGGCTCTGTAATTCCACTTTTTGAAAAACAAATCGCCAACGGCGGGCCAATTACCCTCACTGATGAACGCATTACGCGCTTCTTTATGACCATCCCCGAAGCCTGCCAGCTCGTTTTAGAAGCTGCTACAATGGGAAAAGGTGGCGAAATCTTTGTCTTTGACATGGGGTCACCGATCAAAATACTCGATTTAGCCAAAAAAATGATACAGTTATCTGGCTTACGCCCTTATGCAGATATCGACATCAAAGTGAGTGGCTTGCGCCCCGGAGAGAAACTTTACGAAGAAGTTCTTGCCAATGCCGAAAATACCATCCCTACTTATCATCCTCAAATATTAATTGCCAAGACAAGAGCCAATAGCCAAGAACAACTCGAGCTCATCGGCAACTTACTTTCTACTTCTCAGACCCAAGACAACGAAGCGAGCGTTCGGCTCATGAAACAAATCGTACCGGAATACATCTCCAACAACTCTTTATTTCAAAAACTAGATTCATGATTACTCCAGCGCAAATTCAAGTAAGACTTACCGATATCGATATACTAGGACATGTCAACAATTCAATATACTTGAACTATTTTGAAATGACCCGCATTCACTACTTCAATCAACTCGTTGGCCCCAATTGGGACTGGATGGAGCACGGTGTGGTATTGGTTCAAAATGAAGTACACTACCACCTGCCCGTATTTTTATATGACCAGCCTGAAATTCATATGTTTTGTAACAAAATTGGCAACAAGAGTTTCACGCTTAGCTATGAACTTTACGTAAGAGGCGAACTCAGAACCACAGGTAGCAGCACACTCGTCGGATTCAACTCCAATCAAAAAACAAGTATCGAAATTCCTGAAAAAATGCGCTCTTCCTTACTTCTATTACCACAAAAACAGCAATAACAGATGCGCGGGGCCTATTTCATACTTTTTTGCCTGATTGGCTTGGTCCAAAATTGTTGGTGCCAAATTCCGGAGCCTTGTATGGCTACAAGGAAAACCTGCCCTATTAACACCGTTAAATTTTGTCATGAATGCATTGCCTTCGATGACGCCAACAATATTTATTTACTTCGAAAGGATTACGCAACACCTTACTCTGGCACCTGCGTGAGCTGTTACTCCAACATGATTATCGAAGAAAAATTAAATTTTTTGGAAGGAAAAAGACAAGGTACCGATACCTCTTATTACAAAAGTGGCTGTTTACAGTCAATACAAAGCTATCAAATTGGACTTGAAAACGGACCAACCTATGTGTTTTACGATTCCACCAACCGCGTGCAATTCGAAATTTGGTACCAAGCAGGGCAATTACATGGGCCCTCTATTCAATTTAGTAGTGGTGAGTTGGCAGATACCCTCATGTATAAACACTACAAAAATGGAAAGCTCGATGGCCCGCAGCGCACTTATTTTCCGAATGGCAAAATCAGAAAAATCAGCAATTACAAAGAAGGACTAGCCGAAGGCGCTCAAATCACTTTTAATATGAGAGGCCAGAAAGAAAGTGAAATTTATTTCAAAGCCGGAAAGAAAACAGGCACCTGGAATTACTACTTTGACAGCGGCAAAACGGCGAGAACAGAAACATGGAAAGACGGCAAGAAAAATGGTGTTTTTATCAGCTATGACGAACTTGGCAAAGTACTGAGCACCGAAAAATATGCTGCAGATCTGCCCGTTGGTCTTCATCAGACTTTTTATGTCGACGGCAAACTCAATTATAGCTGCACTTACACAAGTAAAGGTGAAAAGGTAGAAGAATACGTCTTCGATGAATACGGCGTTAAAAAACAATTATACCCTGTTGTCAATGAAAAGGAGTAAGCGAACCAAGCAGCATCGATAAACCCATTGCAAAGAGGGCTATTCCGACAATAAGCGACATTCTTGAGTGATTGACCTTTTGAATGTACTTTTTACCAACCAAAGTACCCGCCAAAGCAGCTGGCACGGACAAAAACATATATGAGGTTGGGTAAAAATCATCAAACCACGAGCCTGAAAAATACACACTCACCCTAGTGAGGTCTACCAATAGTGAAATAAGCGCGGTGGTAGCTACAAAAACTATAGGTTCCATTTTGAGTTTTGACAGAAACAAGGCCCTAAGTGCGCCTTGATGACCAGAAAAGCCACCAAAAAAACCGCTCAAAACACCTCCAAAGCGAAGTAACCATGGCCCTTTGAAAGGTAACTGGAAGTTAAAAAACTCTAAACAAGCAAAGCACATAAAAATAACTCCAAAAATAGGCTTCAAATTGATGGTTGTCGAGTCATTGAATAAGTTCAATAGAAAGGCCCCTAATAAGGCAAAAAAGAGAGCTGGAATGCCAAAATTTCGAAATAATTGCCAATTGATGGACCTCGATGTAAGCGCAACCTTTAAGATATTATTACAAAGGTGAACGATGCCTGCCATCAAAACAGCCAAAGGTGCATCAAAATAAATCATAAACACGGGGACTAAAATCGTATTCAAACCAAACCCCGTGAAAAAGGTTGCTAGTGCTCCTAGAAAAGGAGCAATAATCAAAAGAAGCAAAGTAAATAGCATGAGTACAAAATCCATAGGTTCTTGTATTTTTGTTAAAAGTACAAATATGATTGATTTACGCAGCGATACCGTTACCCAACCAAGTCAAGAAATGCGCCACGCCATGGCAAATGCAGCGGTTGGCGACGACGTTTTCAAGGAAGACCCCACTGTGCGCGAACTCGAAGCATATGGCGCAGCACTTTTCGGCAAAGAAGCTGCCCTCTTTTGCAGTTCCGGAACGCAGACCAATCAGATTGCCATTAATGTGCATGTACAACCCGGCGGCGAGGTTATTTGCCATGAAGAAAGCCACATCTATAAATACGAAGGCGGCGGCATTGCCAAAAATTCGGGCGCATCGGTACGGCTTTTGCCCGGTGACCGCGGTCGCATCAGCGCTGCTGAAATTGCAAAATGGATCAATCCAGCGCAAGATGTGCATTTCCCGCTGACGCAACTGGTTTCTTTGGAAGATACGGCCAACCGAGGTGGCGGAGCTGTTTATGACACACAAGAACTTGCTAAAATCAGTGCACTTTGCAAAGAACTCCGCTTACCCCTGCACCTAGATGGAGCGCGCATCTTCAATGCCCTTGCAGTCAATCAAATGCACCCCGCAGCATACGGCGCATATTACGACAGCATTTCTGTATGTTTATCAAAAGGACTCGGCGCACCTGTAGGCTCTTTATTACTCGGGACAGCCGAGTTTATCGAAAAAGCCAGACGCGTCAGAAAAGTTTTCGGTGGAGGCATGCGCCAAGCAGGGATTATTGCCGCCGGAGGATTATATGCGCTCAAAAACAATGTGGATCGCCTCAAAGAAGACCACCTTTACGCACTTCGCTTAGGCGAGGCGCTACAAAACTGTAGTAAGATTGAAAGGGTTCTTGCCGTTCAAACGAATATAGTGGTGGCAACTCTTAAAGACCCTGAGCAACGAGACCTCTTTATTGAAGCATTGAAAAACAAAGGCATCTTATGCATGGCTTTTGGACCCGGCATGATCAGAATGGTTACCCATTTAAATTTCTCTGAAAAAGACTGTTCTTTTTGTGTAGAAACCCTAGAGAAAATGTAACTTTTTGGCTGCCGATCGTTAAACCCGAATGATGAAAATCGTTACACGACTCTGTCTTTGGATTGGCTTACTTCTGACCTACACAAGTTGGTCACAAACGAGCAATTGCAGTACCACTGATAAAAAAATCAATAAAGCCATAGAAGAAGCGAACAGCGCTACAAATTTTGAGGGCTTCGTCCAAGGCATGGCTGAAGTAGTGAGCAAGTATCCAGACAACGTACAAGCCTACTTTTATTTGGGCCGAATTCATTACCAGCAAGGAATGAACATCATGCAGCAGAACCGAAACGAAGCTGAAAAATACTTACAAAAAGCACTTCTTTTTTATCAGGCGAGCATTCAAAAATGCCCTAGCTATCATTCTGACGCCTATTATTATAGTGCGCGTTTGCTTTATAGTTTCAGCGAAAAAAAAGCTGCCCTCACCTACTTAGAGACTTTCATGTCCTTTGATTCTCTGTATCCGGGCGAACAAGCAGAAAATTACGCCAAACTCAAAGAAGAGATTCTTCCCGTTTACAAAGAATTGCGCTTTCCGATCGATGCGCAAAAAAATCCTGTGCCCTTTGATGTCAGGCGTGTAAATGGGCCCAGCACTACCCAAGATGAGTATTTTCCGATGTTGAGCCCTGATAACAGCCTGCTCTTTTTTACACGCAAAGCAGACAAAACAAACCTCGGAGATGTATCGGGCTATCTTCAAGAAGAGTTTACGGTTGCAGAAAATAAAACTAATCTAGACTTTAATGTAGGCAATGCACTTCCAAAACCATTTAACGACGGGCGTTTCTCGAATTATGGATCGGCAAGTTTATCTGCCGATAACCGCGAATTAATCCTTTGTGCCTGCAAAGCTGAAAAGGTTTACAATAAAGACTACCTCAATTGCGACCTCTACAGCAGTAAATTTAAACTTAAGCCCGGGACTACCAACGAATTTGAATGGGAGCAACTTGTCAATTTAGGGCCAAACATTAACACCAAAGATGGTTGGGAGGCTCAGCCTTCGCTATCGGCAGATGGCAAGATCCTCTACTTTACAACCCTCAGAAAAGGCAGCCAAGACAACGACATTTATTACAGTGAAAAACAAGCAGATGGCACCTGGGGGCCGGCCAAACCTTTTACCATCGTAAATACAGCCGGCAAAGATAAGAGTCCGTTTTTTCATCAAGATGGCGAGACCTTTTATTTTGTTTCTGAAAGCAGCCGACAAAGACCGGGAATGGGTGGTTTAGACATTTTTATGATGCGCAAAGTAAACGATGGTTGGGGGCCTATTCAAAATATAGGCTATCCAATTAATACCACCGCAGACGAACTCGGCTTATTTGTTTCTACAGATGGGAAACAAGCCTATTTCTCGAGTCAACAAGACCAAAACTGGGACATCTTCAGCTTTGAATTGCACCAAGCGGCCAGACCCAAAGAAACACGCATCTTAACCGGAAAACTCCAAGACATTAATGGAAAAGGCATCGCGAATGCACAAATCAAAGTGCGTTACGAAGATCAGCCTAATGCCGAACAAAGCGCAAGCAGTAATGAAGATGGTAGTTATGCCCTCGCTGTGAAGGTCGATCAAAAAATCAGTATTGAGGCGTCTAAAGAGAACTTTAGTTTTCAGGCCCAACTGATCGACAAAAAAGAACTTCAAAATCCAACACAAAAAATAGAAGTTGCACCATTGCAAATAGATTCGTTGCAAGAAGGAAGCGCTTATGCTATCGAGGCCATTATTTTTCAAACGGATGCTGCATTATTGAGTCCTGATGCTCAATTTCTTTTACAAGGCTTTGCCAGTTACCTTAAGTCGCAAAAAGGCTTGCGCATACAAATCAACGGACATACAGACGACGTTGGCGATGCGGATAGAAACCTAGCGCTTTCCGAGCAACGCGCTAAGGCTGTGGCTGCTTACCTCGAAGAATTAGGCGTATCCGCGGACAGAATGCAATACAAGGGCTACGGAGAAACGCAACCGCGCGTTGCTAATGATTCGGCAACAAACAGAGCCCTGAATCGCAGAACAGAATTTGAAATTCTAGGTGTCCAATAACTGCATCCAATAAAGTTATTTGAATGGCAGTTGCCCAATGAAAATTACGGGCACAAAAAAAGGAGCCGAAGCTCCTTTTCATTATAATGTTGCGATTGCTTATTTAGCAAAGTTCTTTTTCTCGCGGATACGTGCTGATTTACCAGTGCGCTCACGGAAGTAGAAGATACGTGCTCTACGAACAGCACCACGTTTAACGATGGTGATGCTATCGATGAATGGTGAATTCACAGGGATAATGCGTTCTACACCAATATTACCCGACATTTTACGGATAGTGAAAGTTTCGGTTGCACCCGCACCACGACGTTGCAAAACAACACCTTGGAATTGTTGGATACGTTCCTTATTACCCTCTACAATACGGTATGAAACGATGATGGTATCACCTGCTCCGAAAGCTGGTAATTCATTCTTAGCGATTAGCTCCTGCTCGATTTGTTTAATGACGTTCATCTCTGAAAATTTAGCCCAATTCAACTGAACGGGGGTGCAATATTACGAATTATTTCTGATTCCGTATATAGGACGGGTATTTTTTTTGAGTCTTAAATAAAAAATGCCATTAAAAAAAGCACAAGTGCAATGGCAAGATAAATGAAAACCAATTGGATACGTAGCCCCTTTTGTTCTTGCTTCACTACTTCTTCTTTGACTTCTCTGGCGCTAATTTCTTCTTCAGAGATGTCGAAAATCGACATCCAGTTGATATTTTGACCTTCAATAGTGAGTGTATCGCCGGCTTGCAAGACCATCATTTGGAGATATTGCTGTCCGTTGATCGCGTAACCGTTTTGGGGAAGCTGATTTGACACCAAAACTTGACCATTTGAGTTGCGCATTAAGAGTAAATGAAAGGGAGCGCAACCGGCACCTGAAATTTGCAAGTTGTTTTGAAGCTCGCTTCCTATGGTGTGATACTTAATTGCATTCATTTCGGTAAAATTAATGAAAAAAACCATCGTTATCGTACCGGCTAACAAACTGTGAATGAATGATATTGACAGATGGTATTCAAAAATGGTTAATAAGTTCCTTTTGGATGGCTTAAAAGTATGCCTAACAACTTGTAATTTTATATTTCAATTGATCAATTATGGGTAAAATCATTGCCATTGCCAATCAAAAAGGCGGCGTCGGAAAAACAACAACAGCCATTAATTTGGGTGGTTGCTTGGGTGTCCTAGAATACAAGACACTCATCGTCGATGCTGACCCTCAGGCAAACGCTACATCGGGCACTGGTTTTGACCCCAAATCCGTAAAAAACATCTACGATTGTTTGGTCAATGAGCGCCCTGCGCAAGAGGCCATTCTCGAGACCAGCAACCCCAATTTATTCATTCTTCCGTCGCACGTCGATTTGGTTGGAGCAGAACTCGAAATGATCAACATGCCCAACAGAGAATACCTGCTCAGAGCTGCTCTAGAAAAAATCAAAGACGACTACGACTTCATTCTCATCGACTGCTCGCCATCGCTTGGCCTCATTACCGTCAACGCACTTGTGGCCGCAGATGCCGTCATGATACCCGTGCAATGCGAGTATTTTGCATTGGAAGGGCTCAGCAAATTGCTCAACACCATCAAAATTGTACAAGGAAGGCTCAATCCGGCACTCGAAATCGAGGGCATGATCCTCACCATGTACGACACCCGTTTGCGCTTGGCCAATCAGGTTGTAGACGAAGTCAAGACGCACTTTCAAGAATTGGTATTTGATACGGTTATACACCGCAATACCACCCTTAGCGAAGCTTCGAGCCACGGCAATACGGTTGTCATGCACGACGCCTCCTCAAAAGGTGCAATTAACTATCTCAATTTTGCACGTGAACTCTTACAAAAGAACGACCTCACCAAAATTGGCAACGACGACAAAATCATTGAAATAGATCATGAGCTCTAACGCAAAGAAACAACCCGCTTTGGGCCGCGGCCTTAGTGCGCTTTTACAAAATACCGACACAGACATCACCGGAGCAAGTGCTGTTCCAGCTGGCGCAGTTGCACTCATCGCTATTTCACTCATAGAAGCCAATCCGTTCAATCCACGCACCCATTTTGAACTCAGCGCACTCGAAGAACTCAAGACCTCTATTCAGACACACGGTATTATTCAGCCGCTAACCGTCAGAAAAATGGGCCGCGATCGCTACCAACTCATTTCAGGTGAACGCCGTTTCAGGGCAGCTCAGCTCGCTGGGCTTACCGAAGTACCTGCTTATGTCAGAATAGCCAACGACCAAACCATGCTCGAAATGGCGCTCGTTGAAAACATTCAACGCGAAGACCTCAACGCCATAGAAGTCGCACTTTCTTACGAAAGACTCCTCGAAGAATGCAAGCTCACGCAAGAGCAACTCTCGGAAAAGGTCGCTAAATCCAGGTCTCATATTGCCAATCACTTGCGCTTACTCAAGCTCCCAGATGCGATTCAAGCAGCCGTTCGAGACAAACAACTTTCGATGGGGCATGCAAGAGCACTCCTCTCCTTACCTTCAGAAAAAGAACAACTTGCCGCTCTTGCACGCATTTTAACAGAGCAACTTTCTGTCCGCGATGTCGAGGCACTGAGCAAGCCGAGTACAACGCAGTCAAACACGTCAAGTAAAAGTGCTGCAAAATCTAAAGTTAACCTCAGCACCACTGAAAAACTATATTTATCATATCTCACCGAACAACTCGGCACCAAAGTAAGCATCGACAAAACGCCAGAGGGCAAGGGCAAACTGATCGTCCATTTCAATCACGAGAACGAATTGCAACGCCTAATTGAAATGCTCAAAAAATCGGAATGAGATTGCTGCTTTGCTTCCTATTGCTTTCCGTTCAAACTTTTGCTCAAGACACCATTCAGCAAAAAGACAGCATTAAACTGAGTTTCCACCAAAAAAGCATGTTGTTTTCAGCTGTCTTGCCTGGTTCAGGGCAAATTAGAAATTCCATAGCGGCCCCTCATAAAAAAGCTTTCTTTGAAGTTCCGTTGATCTATGCGGGTTTAGGCACAGCAGGTTATTTCTTAGTGAGCAATCAAAAAACCCAACTGAGCCTCAAGCAAGAATACACCAATCGACAAAACGGGGCTGCACTCGACCCAACATGGGCGCCCTACGATGACCAAGCCGTTTTGCAGCTTTACAGACAATACCTAGACTGGCGAGACCTATCTATATTGGGCTTTGCGGCCATTTATCTTTTTCAGATTGCCGAAGCAGGCGCCCAAGCGCATTTCGTTCATTTTGACACCAACCCGAACCTCAGCCTTTCGCTTGAGCCACAATTTGTACCGAGTCAGTACATTGGTGCGCGGCTGCAACTTTCTTTTCGCTGATAAATTGTAATTTTAGCACATGAAAATAGCGCTGCTCGGATACGGTAAAATGGGAAAAGCAATTGAGGCAATTGCACTTGAGCGCGGCCATGAAATTATGGCCAAAATCAACTCACAAGTAAGCCTAGATGAAGTCAACTGGTCGGAGGCCGATGTATGCATTGAATTTACCCGCCCAGAACTCGCGCCAAAACACATCGAATTTTGTGCGCAAAAACAGCTCCCAATTGTAGTTGGCACCACCGCTTGGCAAGCAGCGCTTACGCAAGTTTCAAAAGTGGTTACCGATAACAACAGCGCACTGCTCTACGCCAGTAATTTCAGCGTTGGGGTGAACTTATTTTTCGAACTCAACCGACAGCTCGCTCGGCTGATGCAAGCACATACCGCGTACCAGATTCAGGTGAGCGAAACCCATCACGTACAAAAACTTGATGCCCCGAGCGGGACCGCCGTTAGCCTTTTAGAAGACATCCTCGACATCAATCACAATTACAAGGGCTGGAGTTTAAACAGCACTGCTCCAAATCAAATTCCTGTAGAAGCGCTGCGCAGACCCGATGTGCCTGGCACCCACGAAATTTGCTACAACAGCGAAATTGACAGCATCCGAATTGAACACGTAGCCCACAATCGCAAAGGCTTTGCACTTGGCGCTGTTTTGGCTGCAGAATTTATTTACCAACGCAAAGGCATTTTCACCATGTCCGACGTCCTAAAAAACACCCTATGAGTTTCATTTATTTCTACCTACTCATTCTTGTTCACCCCTATTTAGCGCAATGGCATCGCTTGTTTCCAAAACTTGGGCGCAAATCTTGGGAGGCAATGGTACCGGGCTACAATTATTTCATCCTGTATAAAGAGGTGCTAAACAAGCCATGGTGGTCCTTGCTTTTGGTGTTTCCGGGCGTCCACATCGTCATGTGGATGACCATCAATGTGAGTCTTTTGCGTCGTTTTGGTTTTTATAGCTTCACCGAAACGCTACAAGGTCTCTTCTTTCCTTATTTGCTTTTTGCCAAAATCGCCAAAGAGGAACAACTACAATACGGACCTGCCACCAATTGGGCGAACTCCAAAGAACTGGAACAGCGCAAATGGGGCGATCACATCATCCTATTCATGGCTTTGCCGGTAGTGGGCCACCTCATCGCAATTATACTCGATAAAGTATCCCGAGACAAACCAGGAAGCAAGCCACGCGTCAAAGAATACGGGGATTCCTTCGTTTGGGCGCTGGTTGCTGCAGCGGTCATCCGTACTTATTCGTTTGAACCTTTTCAGATTCCGACGGGCTCCATGGAAAAAACAATGGTTGTGGGCGACTTCTTATTTGTGAACAAGCTCGCCTACGGTTCCAAAGTGCCGATTACCCCACTCTCCTATCCTTTGGTACACAACATTGTTCCGATCGTCAATATCAAATCTTACCTCACCTGGGAAAAGGGCACCTACACGCGCCTGCCAGGCTGGAGCAAAATTGAGCGCAACGACGTAGTGGTCTTTAATTTCCCTTCTGGCGACACCGCTATTCTAGACCCCCGCACCCCTAGCGGCCTCATGGGTCACGATTTTCATGGCTTGCTCAATCAAGAAGCGTTCAGTCAGTATTATTACAGCAAGCGCAATCAAAACCTGAACGAACTTGACTCACTTGGGCAAATGAACTTCTATAAAGCCTACATCGACAATTTTGAAACTTGGAAAAACAAAGCAAGAGCGCATTTTGCGGCAGGTTACTTCCCGCTTAATTCCCAAGAATTTGCCGCAGGCATGACCCACGGCGGTCTCATTTACCGCCCCGTAGACAAGCGTGAGAACTACATCAAGCGCTGTGTTGGTGTGCCCGGAGACCAACTAGAAATCAAGAACTCAGTACTATACGTCAACGGAAAAAAAGCTTATGTTGCCCCAGGGCAAGCCTTGCTTTATCGCATCGAAAAAACAAAAGTAACTTTCCCTTCTGCAGACGAAATGCTCAGCAGATATCAACTTGAAAACTCTTCCGATGGCGCCCGAACAGATTTTGGTGAAATCTCCGAAAATGGCGTACAATATTATCAGTTGAACCTCACTCGTCAAGAAAAGAGAAAAATAGAGACCGATTTCAAGATCAATCTTTCAAAAGTGCGTTATCCTAGATATGAAACCACGCAAGCAGCTATACCTACCCCTGCGCAACTGATTTCTAACCTCGACCAATTCCCCAAAGACCTCAATGTCAACAACACCATGACCGACTTTCAGCGCTTTCAGGTTCCGCGCAAAGGTCAGCGCATTGCGATCAATACCCAAAACATCGCTTGGTATAAGCGCATCATTAGTGCCTATGAAGGGCATCAACTTGCCGTTAAAGGAAATCACATTTACATCGACGGCAAAAAAGCCACGAGCTACCGTTTTGCCATGAACTACTACTGGATGATGGGAGACAACCGCTTCCATTCGGCAGATTCTCGCGTTTGGGGCTTTGTTCCCGAAGACCACATCGTAGGCAGGGCTTCCTTTATTTGGTTCTCTAAATCACCGTTTGTCGATTCTTTCCTCGGCATTCGCTTTGACCGCATTTTCCGCTTTATTGACTAAAATGCCTGTCTTCTCGAGCGCCTATTTCCCCTCTTTGGCCTACCTACGGGCTGTGTTTCAGAGTGGCGAAATGGAGTTGGATTTACATGAATATTTTGTCAAGCAGAGTATTCGCACGCGTGCAGAAATACTAAGCGCCAATGGCGTCATTCAGCTAAACGTGCCAATTGAACATTCCGAGAGTGGCAAGCAGACCATGCGTGAGGTTAAAATCGATCATTCCAAACATTGGCAATCTGAACACTGGCGTGCCATCACAAGTGCCTATGCGAACGCGCCCTATTTTGAGCACTACGCACACGACCTTCAGGGCATCTTTGCAAAGCAGCCAATTTATGTGCATGAGCTCAATGCGCTGATTTTAGATTGGCTCAACGACGCGCTTGCGCTGGATATCAAAATCAAGATGAGCGAGGCCTACACAGGACAAACGAGTGCGCAGAAAAAAGAATGGCTCGGACGCGCAGAAAATGCCACAACAGCGTATCAACAAGTATTTGGCTACAAAACAGCTTTTGTACCCAACCTCTCTATTCTAGATGGATTAATGAACGAGGGGCCCTTGATCAGGACTCGCTTTTTGCCAAGATAGGCGAACGACAACCGGGTGCAAGGTATTGGCGTCAGTAGCCAATAAATCACCGTTTGACGCAAAACTAATGAGCTTAGGCTCTGATATAGCTGTAGGTAACTGATGACGAGAAAGCAAGACGCCGTGCTGATCTAAAACAACGACTTCTCCTGTTTTGGACAACAAATAAAACTCGTTTGACTGCGGCTGGATAGCTACAGAAATAGGCTCAAAAAGCAACTCTTTGCTTTCAAAAGAGAAAAGCGGGACCTGACTGAGTTGACGTTTTCCGGTATGAAAAGTTTGACAAACAAAACGGCGTTCTCCGCTCTCAAGCAAGTTAGAATGGAGCAATAAGATGCGCTTTAGGTTGGGGTGATAACAAAGGAGTTGCTTGGCTCCATCTTCGTTTTGTAGTGGGTAAGTTTCTGTAGATTCTTCTATATAAGGAGCGTTGAGAAAATGAAGTTGCTGGCCTTGATCTAAAAAAACTAGCGTGGAGTCATAGCCAGCAATTTGCGTGATTTTTTCTTCGTCTGAGAACTCAAGCAAGGGGGCAAAAGTGTTGGCTTGACTGTCGTAGCGAAGGATGTGCAAGGAATCTTGACTGATGGCAAAAGACTGAAGAGAATCTAAAGCGGCAAGAGCTGTAAATGGCTGCAGACCAATCGGGAGGTATTGTGCCGCATTTGGATGTTCGAAGTCGATGAAGCCTAGCTCTTTTTGAACTCCGGCAGCAACTTGCTCATAGTAGTTTTCTATTCCCTGACGTTGGATAGAACGCGCCGCAATAAACGAGATAGTCGCTAAAACGAAAGAAAAGAAATATTGCGTGCGTGACATACCTAACAAATTTAGATGAAAAACAAACACAACAACAAAAAAAGACAAGAAAAAGGCCCTATTTTTGTTGGAACAAAGTTCTCATTTACCTAGAATATGAAATATTTCAGTCTTCTCGTCTTCATCATCATTTTCCCTCAACTGCTCGTTGCTCAGTTTAGTTACGGCGGAGGCCTCAATTTAACAAGCTTTTTAAATACCCAAAGTATTCAAAATCAAAGCTTAACAATGCCTGGCCTACATGCTCACTTAGAAATACCGCGCAGCGGAGACGTAACGCTCTACGGCAGATTTAGTTACGCATTTCCAAAAGCCAACTACGACACCTTAACGAGTTATGTAACTGGCATCAATCCAAATGCGAATCCGTACATTTTAGCAGTGAACAGCCGCTTCAAAACAAGCTACTTCACTATCGAGGGGGGCAACCGTTATTACATTGGCAATGACTACGACAACGGTTTTGCTGGCTACGGCGGTTCTGGCATCATTCTCGGAATCGGAAAAGTGCGCAAAGCCTATGACGCCACAGATGTGACTGGGCAGTACAGCTGGGAACAGACCCACCAAGTAGATCCGAGCGAAATAATCGAAGGTCGTTTGTTTACTTTAGGAGGCTACTTGCAGGGCGGCGTTAAATATACTATTCCTGCAATTGGGACTATTTATTCAGACGTAACGCTCAACTACCTCTTACTTGCCAATGCAAATAACAACACCGCGGCATCTACAGAATACCTTTCGCCGCTGTTTTTCAATTTCGCAGTTGGTTTCAAAAAAGATATTTACTGATGATTCAGGAAAGCAAGTAAATCTGCAATAATTTCATCTATTGATTGAGCCGCATCTATCGTATGTTGCGCTTTGCGGTAAACAGCTTCGCGCTCCGTTTTTAAAAGGGCAAAAGTGTCGAAGTCTTTCAACTTTGGCCTACGCTCATCGCCTTTGATTCGCTCATACAAGAGCTCAGTACTAGCCTCTAGGTAAATCACCAACCCTAAATCCTTGAGCAACTCGATATTGTTCTCAAAACACGGCAAACCGCCGCCACAGGCCACAACCTGAGCTACAGCATTAAGTTCTTGAATACACGCCTGTTCCAACGACCTAAAAGAAGCCTCGCCATCTTGTTCAAAGATTTCAGCGATGCTGCGTCCTTCCTTATTTTCGATCGCTTGGTCTGTATCGACAAAAGGCAAATTGAGGCGTGCAGCAAGTTCTGCGCCAACTGCGGACTTCCCACTGCCCATCATTCCTATCAAAAAGACCCTTTCTTTCACCATAATTAGACGCTTGGCAATCAATCAATTGCCTTTTTACCCTTAATTTTTATCAAATTTACCACATATTTCCTTGCTGTATCCAAACAATAGTTGTATATTTGCACCCTCAAAACGGCAGATTCCGTAGCTCAGCTGGTAGAGCAATACACTTTTAATGTATGGGCCCTGGGTTCGAATCCCAGCGGAATCACTCTGATAAAAGCACCTCAAGTAGGTGCTTTTTTTATGGAATAAATTTCCGTAGGAAATAATTGAATGTAGGTCAAAACAAATGAAGCTCGCTTCAAATTTGGAGTGACCGAATGAAATGAATGCGCAGCATTTATTCTATAAAAAAAGTAACGATTGATCGCTTTTATCCACTGCACGTCGGTTCAATGGGATCTTTAATCCCAACAAAAAGACTTTTTCTTGTGATCTAAAAACAAGATCGCGCGATGAAAGCGCGTGAATCCCATTCTGACGTAGTGTTATCTGATTGATTCCTAAAATATTATTGATTATTTTTATGAACCCTTTAAGAAATGCGGGTTTACACATGTAATGAACTATAATTGCTTACAAATTGATATTTTATGAATACCATCACTACTTTACTCGTTGTATTTTGCATAGGGTTCTTGAACGCCCAAAATAGTTGGAATTGGGTGAGTCCTTCACCGCAAGGAAATCATCTTTTAGCCGTTTATTTCCCGAATCAAACAGTAGGTTATTCTGTTGGATATCATGGTAGAATAATTAAAACTATCAATTCCGGAAATAGTTGGGAAATACAAAATAGTGGCGTATCTGAAGTTTTAAACACCGTGTTTTTTACCGATCAAAACATTGGGTATGCAGCTGGAATAAATGGTGTAATCATTAAAACATCAGATGGGGGAAATAATTGGCAAGCACCTCAAAATTTAAATACAGATGGGATTAATTCCATTACGTTCACAAATTCAAATACAGGCTATGCTGTTGGTCGCTTAGGAACAATCTTCAAAACCGATGATGCCGGAGTATCATGGATTCAAATGACCAGCGGTACGGTTTCACATTTATCTAAAGTTTTTTTCACCGATTTAAATACAGGTTACATTTCTGGTTCAAATGGTACAATTTTGAAAACAACCGATGCTGGAATAAATTGGTACCAGATAAGCACAGGTGTTACTGAACATTTTTCTTCCATTTTCTTTATAAATGCCGCGACCGGTTATTTAATTAGTTACTCAGGAGGAACCGTAAGAAAAACAACAAATGGGGGTGCTACGTGGTCTGCGCCAGTGTTTATTTCAACAAGTTATCTCAATTCTATATTCTTTACAGATCCAAATAATGGTTACATCACAACTGATGCAGGACACATTTATAAAACAATCAATGGGGGCAGTAGTTGGTTTGAACAAACAACTGATGCCGATTACCATATTATGGACATCACTTCAAACTCATTGCTTGGCGCCAACATCTTACTCGCTGTTGGTTGGGGTGGTCAAATATTAAAAACCGTTGACGCTGGTGTTAATTGGTTAAATCAGCATAGTGTCTTGGATGAATACTTGTATGCTTTAGAATGTACGGGAAACAATACCATACATGCCGTTGGAAACAAAGGGAGAATATATAGCTCTTCAGATCAAGGTTTGACATGGAATTCACAATACAACGATGAGTTGAAAATATTTTTTGATTGTGAATTTATTGATCAAAACAATGGTTTTGTTGTAGGAACAAATGGTAGCATATTGAAAACGGTTAATGGAGGTCAAAATTGGTCCGTTCAAAACAGTGGTACTTCTCAATATCTTGTGTCAATTTTTATTCAATCCTTGGATACTGCTTATGTATTATCTGAAAATGGGACTTTACTCAAGACAACCAATGGAGGCGCCAATTGGAATGTGCTAACGAATCTCGGGGTTTCAACTACTGACGTAAACTTTATCACTTCGAATATTGGCTTCATTTTATCAGACAATGGTAAAATTTATAAAACAAACGATAGTGGTGTTTCTTGGAACCTAATTACGACTGGAGTAACCAATTTTCTTAGGAATTCATTTTTCACATCAATCGATACCGGTTTTGTTGTAGGAAATTTGGGCGTCATCTTAAAAACTACCGATTCTGGCGATAATTGGTCTGTGGTATTTAATGATAATACATTTTATTACCTAGGCGCAATTGCTTTCATAAATAATAACATCGGTTATGCAGTTGGTGGGGAAGGCGAAAATGGTGGGAGAATCTTAAAAACAAACGACGGAGGATTAACCTGGAATATTGACCTTACTGGAGCAGGAAATGTACTATTCGATATTGATTTCACTGCAAATAATATTGGGTTTGTATCCGGAAATTATGGTGCCTTATTAAAAAATACGAGTAATCTGACTGCCTCAACGAATTCAAATACTCATTTGGACTCAGGTTCTTTTATTTTTCCTAATCCTGCAACAAATAAATTATATATTCAGGTTGATTATAAATCTGATATAAGTATTTACCGAATTACCGGCCAACGCATTTTTAACATCAAAGGTGCAATCGGATTAAACGAGGTGAATACCGATCTGCTCTCAAATGGCGCTTATTTAATTTATATAGACAGTAATGGCAACAAAAAAGTTGAAAAATTAATAATTGATAAATAACCTGTCTATGACAACGACTCTAAGTCAAAACTTAATTAAAGCTAAGCTTATGAAAACTATGATTACACTTTTGTTATTTATGTTCCTTACATTGACAGGTTTTGGACAAATCAAACCTGATTGTTCAGCAAGCGGAATGAATTCGATTTATGTATTAACAAGTAATAATTTAATTTATAAAATTGGGAATGTAAATTCAAGCCCTACTTTGCCTGAATTTATTGACTCCATCCCAGCGCTTAATCCCAAAGGTTTAACAATAAGCAATAATCTAAATGGTGGCAATTATTCCCCAACATTTTACACAACAATTCAGGATACTTATTATTACAGGGAACAAACAGGATGGCTAAGTACAAATCACTCTACATCAACGAATGCAGGTAATTTAGGGGGTGGTGTTAATCATATTTACAACCATAGAGGGACATCTGGAAGTATATACAGTTACGATGGCAACTCAAACGCCGTAAATGTTGTGTTATTCACCTCTCCCAACAGTATTTATGATGTTGCAACTGATAGTGTAGATAATTTTTATGTTCTTGTTACAAATGCAAACTTTTTGTACAAGTTTGATTCAACAGGGAACCCTATTGATACTTTACAAGTTACTGGACTTCCGGCAAATTTAATTCAACCAGGGCTGGCATTACTTAACAATACATTTTATGCAGTCCTGCAGTTACCAATTGCAAACGCATTAATGAGAGGAACGGTGAACGGAAATTTAGTATCTTTTTCTCAGATTGGCATTCTGAATGTTGGAAGTCAAATTCAAGATATTGCAGCATGTCCATTTCTTTTCAACACCTCCAGTATTGATGAGTTTACAGAGGAATTAAAAATATCGATTGCTCCAAATCCCTTCGCTAATCTCTTTAAACTTCAATATCTAAATAATGAACAATCGGTCATTTCACTATACAACTTTCTTGGTCAACAAATTTTACAACATTCATTTACAAATTCAACATCAATAAATACAGAACACCTTGTAAAAGGTATTTACTATTATGAATTTGAGGATAGCTCTGGAAAAATATCAACGGGAAAGCTAGTAAAACAATAAACCCTCATGAAGAAATTAATTACAACGCTTCTCCTATTGAATATCGCCACGAGCTCAGCGCAAACGGTTTCCATTTCGGATTTTTTTGAATACAACCTTTTCAATGCTGGGGTTTACGTAACTGCGGGCAATGGCTATGCAACGGGCAATAACGAGTTAGGTGATCTAGAAAAAGGAATGCGCTTCAACGCGCAGACAGGCCTACCTAACAGCAATGGTTACCTCACCAATGTACTCGCCTGGATTCCGTTCAAAAGCAACAATTCTGGAGCAGGTCAATTCACGGTAAAAATCTATGAATTCGCAACAATAGATAGCCTCGGCGCACTGCTCGGACAACAAACATACGCGCTTCAAAATCTGGATACCGTTACGGACAACTACTATTACTTGGGAGGACCTTTAGCGCTAGGTGGCAAACCATACAATGTGGATGTTGTTTTCAGTAATCCGGTAGCAATTCCAAGTTCGAAAGATATTTTGGTCATGATTGAACTGCCCACAACCCCTGGAGACAACATCGGTATTATGTCTAACCTCAATGGCAATTTCCCTTTGGCAGCAAGCCATTCATTTGAAGTTCAAGCAGACGGCACGTTGGTCAATCTGCACGATGCTTGGCTGAACCAACTTGATGTAGCGATGGCTATTTTTCCGGTGATCAACCTGACCAATTCAATTGAAGAACAAGATATTCATTGCGAAGCATTCCCGAATCCAACAAGCGAAACATTGTATTTCAGCGCCGCTGAGGATATTGAACAAGTCACAATTCACGCACTTGACGGCAAATTAATCGGCACAAGCCAAACCTCATCTATTGATGTGAGTTATTTGCAACAAGGTGCTTATTATTTCGCGCTTACCACGAAATCTGGCGGCGTCGTAAAAGGGAACTTTTTGAAGATTGATTGAGCCAATCCCCTACTCCACCTTCGTATATTTCAAAGTACAAGTTCCCGGAACACCGAACGCAGAATTTGAAACCAAGTTCTTGTAAGAAAATTTTAATTTGAATGCAGATCCGGCGTCATTCATTTCGCCTACGGCAGAAAATCGTGATAGCCACATATTGCTCACTTGAATGTATTGTTGGTGAAGGGCAATCTGTTGCTGATCGATATGAGCATCTATTTCTGCATTTGGAGAATAGGCAAACATATCTGTAGTCTGAATCAGGCCATCTTGGGCACCAATCACAAATGTTACCGTCGAATCTGGGAAAAAGACCCCATTGCAATCTCCATGAGTTTTCCAAGTGCCCACCCAATTGGAACGATCAAAGGCCACCACAACATTGCGGGTGGTCGTAACTTCACCAGATTTCAGTTGGGCTGAATATTGGATAGTGTAATTTCCTTTTTTAGCCGTATTGACCATATTGACCACCGCTACGCTTGGCTTGCTGCCATCGACATCTAGTGCAATTGCACCTTCATCGATCAATTCACCACCAACTGGCAAATGCAGAGTGGCATCTCCAATTAATTTGATGCCGGGGATGTAAACACATTTACCATTATTCTTTTGGGCCGCGGGATTGTAATTGGTGGCAGATTTATCCGTACACCCTTTTTTGGTACATGCAGAAATACCCGTTAAAAGCGTTGATAGGAAAATAAGTTTAAAGACAAATAGACGCATCCTTTCAAAGTTAAATGATGAAATAAGAGACTGTAACGCGTATTTTGCTTCAGTATTTGATGTAAATGCTGATTTAGTACTCAGTAGAAGATCGAAATTAAAAACTTATGCACACGCTTTGACACGCGTAACAGTAAAATCATTCAGTAACGAGGTATCAAGAGCTATTATTTTGAAAGCCATCACGTTAAAAACGAAAGGAACAGATAGAAATTGTCAATTGGACTTGATCAACTTAGTACTTTGCCCGTTTATTTCAAGAAAGTACATACCGCTTTCCAAATGATTGACATTCAAGGTGTTTTCACCACCTTTAAGAAGAAAGCGCTGTAATTCTTTACCAGCGTTATCAAATAGAACACCTTCTTTTTTGGAGGAGTTTTCAGGTAATGAAACCGTCAATTTTTCATTTACAGGATTCGGGTAAATGCATAATTCGTTAATTGATGACAGCGTTTCCAATGACAATACCTGCTGCAAATCCCTCACATAAATGGCTACATTCTGAGCACATATAAAGATTTTTGAAGCGTTGAATCCGATATGGGAAATAACCGGATTAGTCAAATTTGCATTAAGATTTACCCAAGTGCTACCACCATCCAGGCTATGGAATATTCCCGTATTCGTACCTACAAATAAAGTTCCTCCTCTGTGTGTAATACAATTTACATAGGCACCGTTTAAATCATTTGTAGCTGTTGCCCATGTGGCACCATTGTCAGTTGACACATACAATGTACCTGAAAAACTGGCAAATACCTTTGCATCAAAAACATATATAGATTTAACTTCTGAAAAAGGCACTTGCTGACCACCATTACCTGTTAATGACCAGTTGAGCCCGTTGTTGGTTGTTTTATACAAACCATAGCCATTAGTTCCGGCAAAAACCGTGTTGCCATTTTTAGCAAACGATTGAACGCGCGCGTTTGGCGGGAAGCCAGTATTTCGAGCAGTCCAGGTAGAACCCTTATTCACACTGTAGAACACCTCATAATAACCACCAGAAAACAAGGTGTCTGCATCTGCAAATATCGATTGACCTGCAAAATTTAAAGCTAGTCCGTTATTTTGCAATGACCACGAGGCACCATTATTATTGCTCAAATAAACTCCGTTTGCGGTTACTGCGAAAAGATTTCCATTTGATGCATCTAACATGGTGACCATTCCTGAGATACCATTGTTAACGGTATTCCAAGACGAGCCGTTGTCAGCACTTTTATACAAGTTGACACTTCCGCTTCCAATAAAAACATTTTCACCATTCGAGCCAATGGCTGTATAGACATGGTTGGTAATTCCGTTATCGGCCTGTTGCCATTGTGCATATAGAGAAGTAGTAAGCAGCAATCCTGTCAGGAACACACTTATTTTTTTGGGCACTGAATTATTATTTTTCAAAAGTTGAGTATCCTTTTTCGTCATCAAACTAAAGTGCACTTTTCATTAGTAGGTATTTCGTGCAAATTCAAAAATATCTATATTATTTTGATTTTCAAAACTTTGACATATAACTAAACCCTCATGCGATTAGCTTCGTTCGAGCAAGATCTTTCATTAAATATGTTCTTTTTTTTACAACATATTTAGAGTTACTGCACCTTGGTATATTTCAAAGAACAAGTTAATATTCATCAGTAAGTAGTATTTATTCAGAAGGCTTTTCTTAACTTTAAGACAATCAATTACAAGCATTTGCAATAAAATAAGTTTGTCCCATGAAAAAAAGTTTGCCTACTCTATTTTGTTTTGTTGTTTACATCCATGCTTTTAGTCAAATACAACAGAACATCAATATTGCTTTTCAAGCGCCTCAATACTTCGATTTAACATTCGGAACCAATGGTGTAGCGCTTTTTGACACTCCTGACAATCCAAATTCTATCTATGGAATCGCCACGCAAAGTGACGGTAAAATTCTTGCTGTCACATCGAGTAACAACATTCAGTATTATTTGATGCGTTTAAATGCCGACGGCTCGCTAGATTCAACTTTTGGTCAAAATGGCATCATTGAAGACACATTAATTGGAGAAGTTTTAGGAGGCGACGTCCAAGTTGACGAACAAGATAGAATAATCATTACAGGATATGTTCATCATTCATTTGGGCAAGAAGATTTATTTGTAGTTCGCCTATTACCTGATGGAACTTATGACAATAGTTTCGGTGTAAATGGTGTGTTTATTGCCTACACCGCAGAGCTTTGGCCAGCAAAAAAACACAGCTATGGTAAAAAAATTAAGTTACTAAATGACGGAAGCATCCTTGTTGGTGGTAATTTTTCATACCAAGAAAATGACTTTGACGTTGCTGTATACAAAATTACACCTGATGGCCAGTTTGATCAATCTTTTGGTGTGAACGGTTATGTTTATTACCAAATAAGTGGCCATAACACGCTAAGAGATATAGATATCCAAAGTGATGGCAAGATTCTAATGACCGGACATGCTTTCAATCCTGTGTTGGTTCCAGTACTCCGATTAAATTCAGATGGAAGTTTAGATACCACTTTTGGCAATAATGGAAAGGCATTACATGATTTTATGCTTGCATACCAATATGGTGTTGCGGTCAAACAACTATCAAATCAGAAAATACTAGTGGCAGGGACAAAGGGGCCTACGAATTCTCAATTGGATATTTTCCTTTATAGACTTGACGAAAATGGACTCATCGATTCAAGTTTTGGCAACAACGGATTTGCAATATTTGATAATGGCTTTTCTGAAGGTGTAAATTCCATGCAATTGTTACCTAATGGCGATATTTTGCTGTTAGGTGCGGACTCTCATGGCAATGGAGATTTTCTACTCGCGTGTTTTGACAGTACTGGGATGTTGAAAACGAATTTCTTACATAATGGAAAATTGAATATTGATTTAAACGGAAATACCGAAGGCATGAGTGCTTCTTGTATTCAAAGTGATGGAAAAATCTTATTTGTCGGTCTTACATCGGCGCCATTTTGGACTTCCGGAAACATCTCTTTTGTTCGTTTGAATTTATTCAATTCGTCCTTAAATGAATTATCTGAAAATGAAAGTCAGTTTAAAGTTTTTCCCAACCCCGCATCAGATCAACTCACTATTTCTTTAAAAGAGGGTCAACCAAATACAAAATGTATATTATTGGATCAGTCAGGGAAAGCCTTAAGAAGTTTCAACCTTACTAATCGCGACAACGTATTGGATATTCATTCATTAGAGCAAGGTCTTTATGTTGTTCAAATTAATTCTCAAAGTTTAAAATTTGTAAAGAATTAGCTTCAATTAGTTTGGAGCAATTTCATTAGAGGTCTTGCGCTCTATTACGCCCTTATTTATTGGGCACTGCCACTGCTCTTTATGATTGGTGCTGATCATCGCGTTACTGCTGAGAATTACTTTTTACCCTTTTTCAGAGCCGTTGGGTGGTTTTCTCCTGTTGTTCTCGCTGGCCAAGCATTAGCGGCGTGGTGGTTGCAGCGGCGTTACTTCACTTCCCAAACCCGCACCTCATAAGGCAACAGGTTCATTTGTTTTTCAAAGGGTATCTTTTTATCGAGCAAATTCGTAGCCTTTTTTACTTCTTGCTTGAAAAGCACTTGTTGGTTTTCTAGGGATAAATTCGCCACTACCAGCACCTTTTTACGCCCTTGAATACGGTAAAAACTGAATACATTTTGGTTTTCATTGGGAACATTTTCATACGAACCAATAGCCAAGGCTGCGTTGCTTTGTTTGAGAGCGATCATCGCTTTATACCAATTGAACAAGGAATTTGGATTGTTGCGCTGCTCTTCCAAAGAAATGCCGTCGTTGGGCTTTGCGTTGGCCTGGGTCCACCAGGCGCCTGAGTTTTTGTACCAATACGACATGCCTTCTCCTGCCCCACTTTGGTACCACTCGAAAGCTTCTCGGCGGCCGATGTCATTGCCATCCGTATTGCCAAAAGAATAGACTTTGCCTTGCATGCCAATTTCTTGACCGTAATATATAGACGGAACGCCGCCCATCAAGAGCATGAGCGCAGCAGCCGTCTTTTGTTTCTCTAGCGGGAATTCTAGCGACGCAAAGCGATCGATATCGTGGTTTTCGATGAATATCAACTGCTCCTTACCTTTTGGTGTTTCGCATAAAATCTTTTGTGCATTTTCTGTAATCAGCTGCTTGTCAAAGGCCAAAATAGATTTTTGAAGGCCAAAGCCAAACATGCGGTCCACGGTAGCTTTTTCGAAGTATTCGAAGCCGTAATCTTCCCAATTGGCTTGCTCGGCGACAATCTTGACCTCCGGATTTACCTCTTTAAGTGCAGCGATGAGCGGTTTCCAGAATTCGGCAAAGAGGTTGGTAAGTGTGGGCTTTCCGTCCAGATGATCCATGGCATGATCTAGTCTGAAACCATCTACGCCGTCGTCGAAATAACCATCCTGATTCGGGTCAAGGAAATAAGAGAACAACTTTATGTTGTAATCCAGGACTTTTTGGCTCTTCAAATTCACGGTTGTTGCGTAGATCACTTTGCCGTCAAAACCATTGAGTAATCTCAGATCAAATACCATGGTGGCAGGTGTCTGATGCGCGCTATCTTCAAAGAGGATAAAATCGCTGTATTGAGAATTGAGGTTGCCAACAGCGTCTTTCCACCACAAATGTTCGGAGGTCACGTACTGGGTCTCCATATCCAAGTAGATTTTCATGCCGCGGCGGTGCACTTCTTTGACGAGCTCGATGTAATCTTGGATAGTGCCAAATTCCGGGTCGATTTTCTCGAAATCATTGGCAAAATAATTATGGTAGCAGTCGGCCTCATAGAGCGGAAACAATAAGATGGAGGTCACGCCGAGATCTTGCAAGTAAGGGAGCTTTAGACGCAGGCCTTGGAGGTCGCCTTGCAAATCGCCATTGCTGTCATAGAAACTGCGCTGGCAAACATGGTAAAGCACCTCGCCTTTCGTGGCTTTTTGTGCCCAAAGTTGTTGTCCTAAAAACAGGATCAGTAGTAAGAAGTATGCATTTCTCATTTGAAAGATTTTAATGGTTTTGCATGTGGAATTTCAAGACACCGCCCGACATGATATCAGAATAGCGAAAGAATGGCTGTTGAAGTGGTGCTTTGTTTAAGGTCGGGTTTTCTTGATAGATATTTGCTTCTGAAATATTTTGGGCTTTGACCACGAAACGCTTGTTTTGAGGTA
>JACCDH010282405.1_pt1 | contig 76625 bp, 90 predicted proteins | sample 7442481 | NCBI WGS metagenome assembly JACCDH01 (sample SAMN15323433, study PRJNA562643) | freshwater metagenome | isolation source: river surface water | place: USA:Blue River Watershed | collected 2017-08-15 | reverse complement strand
GTCACCTCATAGAAGTTGGGCTTAAGCAGAACTTTGAGATCCTTGCCATTTCGAGAAGCGCCCCAATGAGATCGGCGACTTACTTTTATCGAGAAAGAATCACTCAAAAATTACTGAATGTTTTCGACCTGACAGAAAAAGATCTTGAAGGTTATGACCTCCTTATTAACGTCGCCGCCAATGTTTCTGTAGCCGCGGATCAAAGTCTCATCGATCAAAATGTAGAACTCGTAAAAAAAGTTTTTACAACTGCTAAAAATGCTGGAGTTTCAAAACTTGTTCACGTGTCCTCGATTTCAACCATGTCAAATGGAGTTGAAGCCACTGAGGTATCCGAAAAAGATCATGGTCATTTTAGAGAAACAATCTACGCTAGAGTAAGTTCGAGTCTGATCGTTGGCTTTCTCAGAATCATCAGGACGTACTGACTGTTCATCCTTGCTACATGCTTGGAAAGTGGGACGCGAAGCCTTCATCGGGTGCGATTCTTATGGCGCTGCAAATGAAGCGCCTCCCGGGGATTTATCCGGGAATTAAAAATTTTGTCTATGCCGGAGATGTCGCGAGGGGAGTGTACGAAGCAGTTCAAAAGAAAGTATCTGGAAGATACATTCTTGGCGGCGAAAATATTTCTCTTCAGAGCTTTTTTCATCATTGCTCGAAGGCCTTAGGCGTTGACTTAAAACTTGAGCAGATTTCTCTTGATCAACTTGAGAGCACTCCCGTTTTTAAAGACTTCTTTCTTGCTAATTCTGTGAATGACAGCAAAGCAAGGGAGGAGTGGGGGTACAAATCTGATGTTCGTCTTGACGAGATGCTCAGTGAGACCGTAGCCTATTTTAGATCTAACAAACTCCTCCCGAAACCAAAGACCTAAGATGAGATGGATTTTATCAGCGGCCGATAGTCATTTGAAAGCACATGCGGAAGTTCTTTTTGATGTTCTAAAAAACACAGAAGATCTGAATCTTATCACACCAGTTGAGTCTCTCACTCTTAATCACAGACTCAAGGAAGATATTGGGATGGATTCGATTCAGACGGTCTCCGTACTTTATGAATTAGAAGAAAAATATCCTCACCTAGATGAACAGATGGTTTCCAACTGGCAAACCATTCGCGATATTCTCCTGTCAATGGGAGAAAGTAAGTGATTCGTCATCAAGATGTCTTCATTGACTTCATCGGCTCTTGTGTTCCAGAGCAAATCGTTACAAACGATGACTTGATTGCTCGTGAGAGCTTAAAAATGAAAGCGAGCTGGGTTGAAAAGAACCTGGGAATTACGCAAAGGCGATGGGCAGCTGCGGATCAAGCGGCAAGTGATCTCGCAGTGAATAGTCTTGCCGGATATAATTACGAAAAATTTGATGGTGCCATATGGGTTTCTACCATCTCACCAGATTATCTGACTCCCTCAACCTCGTCTTTGATAAAGAAGAAACTTAAACTAAGTAAACCGTCGCCGACTTTTGATATCTCAGCTGCATGCTCAGGATGGATTTTTGCGCTCGAGAGCGCAGCAGTTCGCATGCAGGCGTCAGGTGAAACTGAAGCCTTTGCAATTGCAACAGAGGTTCGGAGCCGCTACCTGAATCCCAAGGATCGTAGGACTGTTTTTCTTTTTGCTGATGGCGCTGTGAGTGCACACTTAACGAATAGTAGGCCAACAACTTCACATTTTCGTATATCTTGGACACACCTATCGACTATTCCTGCGACTGATTTTGAGATTCTAGTTCCGGCCGGTGGGTCGGTTAAGCCTCTAAGTTTAGAAGTTTTAGAAAACAGTGAACAGTATATCCAAATGGTAGATGGTAATTCTATTGTTGAGGCCACGCATAAGCATCTAATTGAGGTGATTTTGAGTCTTGTTCCTCAAGATAAGCTTTTAGAGTACGATCTCATTCTTTTCCATCAAGGGAATAAACGACTGATTTTAAATATTCTTGCCCTCTTAGGATTAGATGATTCTAAGACGCACATTACTTTTGATAAATTTGGAAATTCTTCAAGTGCCAGTATTGGTGTAACGTTGAAAGATGCGTTAGACACACGCGAACTCGTGAACGGTGCTAAGGTCTTAATGGTCACATTTGGCCATGGACAGCATCTAGGGCTTGCTGAACTAATTTGGAATAAATAAACCACCAGAAACTTCTATCTTGGCACCTTGGATGTAGCAACTCTTCGAGAGAAGTGGATGGATTGCTTCAACAATTTGCTCTGGAGTTCCGATGCTTTTAAGCGAGATATTTTTTGTCATCAGCTCATGGAACTTTTCTCGAAATTTACGATTCCTTTCAGTTGCAATAATTCCTGGCCGGATAATATTTGCGGTTATGTTATATTTGCCATACTCGAATGCGATACTTCCAATGATCGATTCCATGGCAGATTTAATCGCACCATAAAGCGAGTAACCGGCCATTGGATGAGTTGCGATCATGCTTGAAATGTAAACGATCCGACCAAATTCTTTTTTCACCATTTGAGGCAATAAGGCCTGAAGAAGTCTAATGTTGCCTTCAATATTTGCTCTTAAAAAAATAAGATTTTCCTCTTCAAGTCCAATCTTGTGGAATGTTTTTAAAGAAGGAGTTGCTGTCATTGCATTGAGAATAACAGCATCGAAATCTTGCGTCACTAAAGTAGAAAATTCAGGGGCATTAAGGTCAAAAGGAATGATGGTTATCCTTGGATCCACGGGGATTGTAGAATCACGAGAAGTCATAAAAACCTCATCGCCAAGTTCTAAGCGCGCAGCTGCGATTGATTGCGCAAGGAGAGAAGAATGACCCGTGATAAGTACTTTCATAAATAAAGTATGAATGCTTTTCTAAGGGAGTGCAAGCTCGAATCTTTTGACCTATGATAGAGACTATGATGCAAAAGATTTTAAAAAAACTCTTACAAGACTTCGCGACTTATGGCCTGACTCTGGGTCCATGGATGATCTCATTTTGTCTCACGATATGTTTGTACCAAAAGTTCGAACTCAATCCCTATTTAGGGGTTGTTTTGGTTCCATTAGAATTTATTTCATTTTATATACTGGCGATCTTTATCATCCGATGCTGCCTCCCAAAACTTAAGAAAGGTGTCTACAAGGTTGGATTTAACAAGGGATTCATGGCCTGGTATCTCCACTCCATGCTTTCTAGGTCGGCGAGAATTGTTGGACTTCATTACCTTCTCCACTCATCAAACGTTCTAAGATTCTTTTATTGGCGTGCACTTGGTGCAAAAGTTAGCTTCTTCACGGATACGTCCTATAAAATTGTGATGCACGATTACCCGCTCATTGAGATCGGAGAAAACTGTTTACTTGCAGAAGATGTGGAAGTTTCAGGTCACCTCATCACTGGTGAAAGACTTCTCGTTGCACCAGTTAAGATTTCATCGAACGTTTTCATCGGAAGAACAACTTACATCGGACCGAGAACATCTATAGGAGAGAACTCTTGGATCGGTATGGGCCACTACATCCATAACAAAACTATTACACCAAACTCAAAGCTTGAATCAACTAAAGAGCCGGCATCTTCTCCGTAAAAGTCAGACCTGTTTTTTGTTCATAGAGAGATGTCTCATCTGCTTCGTACGGAAATTCTTGAAGGAAGCCAGAGAAACCATTTGTGAAATGAGCTTTCTCTTGCACGATAGGATTCTTGAGTAATTCCGAATGAAGTTTTTTAAGATTATAGCACGGTACAGTCATGAAAGCATGATGACCCAAGTGATAGCTACAATAGTGAGGAGCTATAAAAAGTCGATCGAAAAAATTCGGAATAATAGTTCTGGTATCAAAGGGCTTCTCTCTATTGTGGACGCCTGTATGATCAGCAATGGCCCTCAACCTAAGTAGCACTTTGAGCCAGGTAAACGATGGTATAACCCAAAAAAGCAAGTATTCTTTCCAAAGTCCTGAAAGCGTCAAGGTCGTAACAACAGCAGCATAAAAAATAAACTGCAGAACCTTGTACTGAGAAGATGCCTTAACCTGGAGCTTCTTAATCTCTTTGAAGATATCCTTTGTGTTAAATCCGGTGACGTCCGCCAAGAGATTTTTATAAATATCTTTTCTCGTCGTGAGATATCTTTCTTTAATGTAGTCTGGATCTTTTGGAGTATTCGCATAGGCGTGATGTGCCATGTGTCTCTCGCGGTAACCAATCATTTTTATAAAAAGAGGCCACGCAAGAAAAAGCTCTCCCACGACGTCATTAAGTCTTCTATTCGAATAGAGACGATGGTGAGAACTATCGTGCATAAGAATGAGCATGCCGTGCTGGCGGCAGCCGATGAGCATGACAACAAGAATGTAAAGAATTGGATGAAAATAGAGTGAACAGACATAGGCCAGAGAAAGTATCACGATCCAGTCTAGGAAGATATTAAGAGTGGAGGTCAGGGAACTCGGAGTTGAAAGCTCTCTCAGAATTTTGGGATTAACGAGTTCAGATTTTTGTTTCATAAAATGTCCTATGCGTTAAGCTGAATGAGCTTGTCCGTATCACTAATTTCTCTTGAAAAATCCTGAATTCTTTCGAGTTGATACTGAAGTAGAAACTTCTTAATCTCATCTCGGATTTCTTCTTGTTCAATCGTTCTTGTGACGATTCCGGCGTCAATCATATCTTGGAGATCTTCACGTTCTGTCTCATGGGCCAGTTGCCATTCTTTGAAAAGTCGAGGAGAGTTTGCCAGGATTTCTTTAATGATCGATTCGTTCATGATCCCAATCTGAGACCCTTTTACTACAAGAACCGCACTCCCACCAAAAATTTTAGGGAATCCAAACATTCCAGACCCACCAAAGCAGCGGCCGGAGATAATTCCCATTTTAGGAAATGGGTACTTGATCATTAGATGGACGAGATTTGTCATTTTTATCATCGCATCGGCATCGCTTTCACCTTGCCTCGGATCACCACCGGGGCAATCGAGGACCGAGATGATGGGAAGCTTCATTGTTTCAAAGAGTTCGATCGCTGAGGTCATCTTATCAATGCTTGAAACGGTCAAAAGATTATTTGGTCTTTGAGGAGGATTAAGAAAAATTCCAAATTTTTGTAAACCAATTTTTCCAATAAAGACTTTCACGTCCTGACCCTTACGTGGAAATAATTCGATGACCTCATCTGATATATGATCGAGAATATTTTTCAGTTGCTGGTTATATGATTCGGGATAAATGGAGCGCTTTTCAAATGAATTAGAAAGCAGAGAGGCAATCTCTTTGATTCTATTCATGAGACCGGAGACATTATCTGTTGTTTCATGAACTAGCGTATTTGTCATCATCTGATGTGAGGCCGGAGCAAACCGATTGAAGCTGAGATTTTTATCGCCAAAAAACCGTCGATGGACTTCAGGTCCTGCAAGGTTTAGTGCTGAAGTGTTCACGGCCAGTCGATAATGCCCCTGAGCAAAGTAGATGGCGTTAATGCCAATCGTATTCCCGAGCGCAGCGGTGATTACGGGTACTTTAGTTTTTAGTTTGAATAACGTTGGAATGACACTGAAGGCATCGTTGAAGATTGTACGACCTTGTGTGATTCGAACTCCTAGCGAGTTCATAATAAAAATCAGCGGAAGTTTCATCTCTTCAAGAATTCCCATGAAGGCCATCATTCTTTGTGCGTTCTCTTTTGAGACGCTCGCACCATTCACACGGAAATCTTGATAAATGATTCCAACATTAAGTCCTGATATGTCACCTAGTGCTGTGATGATCCCATCCTGAGAAAGCCTGTCTATTTTGGCGGAGTCTTCGACGTAAAGTTTAAGAGGTCCTTCGACTAACGGGGCGAGTGGTTTTAAATAAATGATACTTTCAGGCGTAACCTGTACAAAAGATCTCATCCTGCTTTCCTAATTAGTTTGTCTTGCACTTCATTTTGATATTTGCCCATAGGTACTTCCCAACAACTTCAAGTTTTGAAATTGTCACAAGACCGGCCATGTAGTTATCAAATTTTCCAATCACTTTATCCCCGTGAGGACTTGAGAAGACGAAACTCTTATCAAACATATCCCAATTCATATCTTTTGCTTCGAAGCGAGCCTGCTCAACTCCATTGATAACGAGACTTCCTGTAGCCTCAAAGATCATGATACCCGGTGCCTTACCGTTGAAGCTTATTTTTTGACCTTCAAAGCTTCCTTTGCATTCAATTTCTCCTGCCTGCGCAAGTGAGAGGAGTGAGAGAGAGAGTGTAATTATTACAAATAAATGTCTCATTATTTGGCCTTTTAAGATTTGATGACCATTTATATTTTAAAGTTCCACTGCGTAAAGGAGGAACCATCGTTTTGATGAAAACCATGTATTTTTTAAACGGTGAATCATCTAGACTTGGCCTGAACGGCGGTAAAAAGTTTAAGGTGTGGTCATGAGAAGCATGATCCTCGCATTGATCCTTTTAATTGGTATTTCCTGTGCAGAAAAGAACCCTCACTACCAGGAGAGAGTTAACCCGCTCAAAGACATTGAAGCTGCTCAGGAAAGGTTAAGATCTCAATACATCAGGGCGAACTCGTTCCCAGTTCTCACTAAAAATTTAGACCTTGTTTTTCCCAATGAAAATAAACTCGGAAAAGTCATTCTTTTTGGTAAAGATGCCCAAGCTTTCTACAAGTCGCTGAGGGTTGTTTCGACGGACATAAACGACTCTGAGTTCTACTCCGCGATCAATAGAAAGACCGGTGAGTTTTTGGTCTGTTTTGAAATGATTTCTGCCGATGAGGATGAGGGAACAACCTATGGCTGCGAACTAGAGATTCAATACGAGCGAGGTTCGATCAATAGAGGTTCTGAAGCAAGCGAAATTGACTCGAGTGTTTTACCTTTAGGTGCGAACTACGAAGGTAGCCATTTGTTCTTAGATGCCAAAGATAGCACTAAGAGCTACATCCTTTTAAAAGAAAATACAGCATTAGTGCTTTATAGTATTTTAAACGTCAGAGAAAAAGAAATTGATCGAAATGAAATCATTAAAGAGGGCGAGGACTACTCTTGCACTAAAGTTAAGTCAGATCTCTTTGATGATAAAATCACATGCAAATTCTTGATCGACCATGAGAAAGGTTAAATCTCACCTTATATTTGTTCTTTTACTGACTTCATCTTCTCAGGTGTTTGCTGACTATAACCTTGAAAGCGAAAACACACTCCAAGGAATTCATCGTAATTTTCCAAGCGGGTCTTCCAGGAAAACTCATTTAGTTGAGAGTTTTTTCGAATCTCGTAGTGGAGGTCGCTATAGTTCAGATGATCTTCAAGTCGAGACGAAGTTTCTTCTACGATCCATTCAGTCTCCGAGCAATAGAGATCAAGATGATTCTTCTTTTTCTGACCTTACTCCACCAAGACGCCTTCTTAAGCTTTACACAAAGCTTGGATCTGACAAATCTTTGAATCAAACCTTCCTCGATGTTGGTAACTTGTGGGGGGGCTACAGTAAAGATAATTGGCAGTTCACTCTTGGTCGCCGGGCCATCGGAATCGGCGTGCTCAAGACACTTCCTGTATGGAATCGTCTTTACCCTGTTGTTCCTACGTTAAGTGGATATATGCTCCCTAATAATCCGGACATTGTAGATATTAGATGGGGCCGTGAAAGTTGGACCATTGCTGGTTATTCAATTTTTTCGCAGTATTATGATGATGCTATTTCAGCGATTGAGGTGATTCACTATGGCGAGAAGATTGAAAGCCACTTGTTAGTGAGCCACTGGTGGGAAAGGCTAGCTCTAGGGTATTCGGGAGTGGTTGATACTTCTAAAGGAATTTTTCGGTTTGAGAGTTTGGGAATAAAATCTAAAGACCTGGAAGATCAGGATGGGTTCCAGTTTGGTCTAGGCTGGGAGAGAGCCTTTACACCAAAATTTTCAGTTCAGACTGAGTACTATCATTCTTCATTTGGTACAAGTCGGCCAAAGAACTATGTCTATCAAGATCCGAACCCTTTTAGAACTCTTCTTGCAAGTGATTATCTTTACCCAAAACTAAGTTATAAATTCTCTGATTTCATGACGAGTGATTTTGGAACACTGGTCAATCTAGTTGATGAGAGTTTCATGTTTACCAACGAAACAACTTACTCACTTTCAGATCAGTTAGATGTCTTCGGGCTCATCAAGAAGCCTATTGGGCAGAAAGGTCAAGAGTTCGGATATTTGAATGTGCCAGTGACACGACAAAATTTTGAGTATGTGGAATGGGTCTCTGTAGGCATAAAAATGACGATTTAGGGTCTCCTAAGATTCTCTTGAGTAAAGACAGAGTTAGAGATATCTGCATCAAATTTAATCGTACCTGGGTCGTAACTTATAATCGTTTCTGAATCTTTCTTTTTCAGATTTTGCATCAATAGCTTCGTCGGAATGGTGTGGTTTCCAAATTTTTGGAAAGAATCACCAACGAGAACTTTTACGAGAACTCCTTTCTCTGTGTAGAACTCATGCTTCACTGGCGTGTTATCAATTTCCCTAACCCAAAGGTGAATTTTGCCCCATACAACTGCTGCGCTCGACTTAGGTGTGCATTCAATTTTCACTGTATCATGTCCCAAGATTTTTTCTTTTAGTAGTTCTTTGTGTGTGTAATCATTCAAAAGACTTCCACCTTTCACTAAATCATCATTCGTAAAATCTGATCCCATCCAGCTTTGCAGCATCATGCTTGATGGTACTCTTATGATCCTATTAATTTTGGGAAGGTATTGCCACAAATCGGTATTAATCCGAAGGCTAGCTGTTCCACTATCTTTTTTGGGCTCTAGGATACGCAGGAACGCATATTTTCTTTCTTTCCACCAGATTTTCATTTTGAGATTTCTTTCCTCGCTCCCTCGCTTCACTGTCATCACTGCAGTTCCCTGGAACGATGTTCCTTCTGTATTCTTTTCTACGGCTTCAATTCTTTTAGTCGCTTCCATGCAGTACGATTGAATTGTCCATAGAGATGTTGCAACAATAAATAAGACTTTAATCATGTGTTTTGACCTTGAAGAATTTCACCATCTTTAATTCTAATTACTGATCCGACCTTTTCAATAATGTTTTCATCATGAGTTGAAAAAAGAATGGTTGTGCCAATGTCATGATTTAATTCGAACAACAGATCAATGATAGATTTTGCAGTCTGGGAGTCGAGGTTGGCCGTAGGCTCGTCAGCGAAAATAATACTCGGTCTCGAGGCAATTGCTCGTGCCACTGCCACTCTCTGTTGCTGGCCACCACTAAGTTCTGAGGGAGAGTAGTGCTGTCGTGCCTTGAGTCCGACCTTTTCGAGTGCAAGAAACGCTTGTTCTCGCGCGAGCTTTGGGTCGACACCATTTAGTAGTGAAATAATTTCAACATTTTCAAGTGCGCTCAGGCCAGCAAAGAGGTTATAGCTTTGAAAAATAAATCCAATGTGACGTCTTCTAAAGACCGTCAGCTCTTGGGCACTCATTTTTGAGATGAGTTCTTCACCCAGATAGATATCTCCCTGGGTAGGATAATCTAGCCCAGATGCTAGATTTAAAATCGTTGATTTTCCACTGCCTGATGGCCCATATAACGAGGCAATACTGCCGGCCTTAATTTTTACAGATACAGATTTTAAAACCGTTACGGGTTCACTTTTTTTATAAACCTTACTGACAGAGTCAAGGATAACGTTTTTAGACATGCCTACCCAATAGTTGTTAAATTTTAGTCTCTTTCATTTTCATCTATATCCAAAAGGCCCACAACTAGGCCATTTCTGCATTGTGAGAATATTTTTCTAAGAATCGTATAATGGTTGAATGTATTTATTATTTAGATTCGCTTTTAGAAACCTCTCGAGGAATACGAAACGGACGTGTCTTGCGGCACTCGCTATGTCTATGGGTCTTGCAATCAGCTTTTGGCTTGACTGCACCATCAGAGGACGGAATGCTGAAGTTGTAAAGTTTGTAACCTCATCATTCACTGGAAGTCTACAGATCTATAATAAATATTTTCTAGAAGAGAAATCGATTTCGAGAACAACAGATTTTGATCCGAGTGCTCTAGAAGAGAAATTTGGAGACGAAATCTATGTTAGTCCAAGAGTTTACCTTCCTTCGCTTATCTCAAGTGGAGAAAATTCATACCCTGTGATAGTACAAGGAATCACTGCCTCAAAAGAAAAAAATGTCTCCTCTGTTCTTAAAAGTCTAAAGGGAGAAAATAGTCTCGATGATCATTCTCCCTGCTCCCCTGGGGAAGTGCTGATCAGTAAGAAGCAAAGTAAAATGCTCAATGTCGATGTCGGAGAAAAAATTGTGCTCTTGACTCAAACAGCGGACGGGAACTTAGGCAATGATCTCTTCCGGATCAAAGGGCTTTACGACACAGGTTCAACTAACTTCGATAAAGGTCTGGTCTTCATTACTTCAAACTGCGCGAAAGAGCTCGGCGCAGTTTCTGATCCCCATGAAATCATCATCGGTCTTAAAGAGGGCGTTGATCAAAATTTGATGTTTGAAAAAATAAAACCTCTGGTTTCAGAAGACAATGTCCTGACTACCTGGGAAAACTCAGTCCCTGCAGTCGCACGAATGATTAAAGTTAATAATGCGATCATGAAAATGGTATCTATCATCGTTCTTGTGGTTGTGATCCTTGGTTTCGTTAATACTCTACTTATGAGTGTTTTCGAAAGAACTAAAGAACTTGGCATGATGCTTTCCATAGGATTTACTCCAAACCAAGTTCGACTTCTTTTGGTGTTTGAAAGCCTCATTATTGCTGTTTGCTCAACGATTATTGCGGCGATAGTTGGTTCTGCTTTTGTTTATTACCATAGTAAGTTTGGCTTTGATCTAAGACACTTTGTAGGGGAAGTTAACTTTGACGCCAATGAGTTTAGTTTCTCAATGGTCCTTTATCCCGTTTTTTCAATTGTCTCTTTTCTCAAGGTCATCGCTCTGTCTATTTTGATTGCAGTTCTCTCTGTTCTCTTTCCGGCGTACAAAGCGTCTCGTTTGAGTCCTTTAGAAGTGTTAAGGAGTTAACGTAAGTGAGTGAAGTAACAACTGTTCAAAACGAACAAAAAAATCTGCATCGAAATAGGGCACTCGACGGCTTGCGAGGTGTTGGTTGTATTCTTGTTCTTCTTGGCCACACTCAATGGAAGGAGGGAACGATTCTCCCAGGCGCTGCCATCGCGATGGATATCTTCTTTGTTTTGAGCGGATTTCTAATCACTGGACTACTACTTGCCGAGTACAAGAAAACCCAAACAATTAACTTACTAAACTTCTGGAAACGAAGAGCGATAAGATTACTTCCTGTCTTTTATGCTTATTTTGCTTTTGGTTCAATTTTCTATTATTTCTCCAAATTTCATCCGATCGTCGGTACTGATGGAACGGTCACTTTGTTATCAACAGCTTTTTATGGCTCCAACTGGGCCATGGCAAAAGGATATCAGCTCGGAATTTTTGCTGTGACCTGGTCTTTAAGTTTAGAGGAGCAATTCTATTTCTTATGTCCAATTTTATTTATTATTGGATTTAAATATCTTAGTAAAAAAACTCTAATTGCATTTTTGGGCCTTGCGATTGTTCTAGTCAATATTCATAGAATTTACTTATACAATGAATTACTAGCGGCACAAGGTATTATGGCAGCTTTCAAAAGATGTTTTTATGGTCTAGATACTCGATCCGATGCTCTACTCATTGGTTGCCTCGGGGCCCTGGTTTATGATCTGTATGGAAATAAAATACGGATAGGACTAAGGATTGCGATCCCTGCCTTTATTGTTTTCTTAATTGCTATTGCGACCAGGGATTTCCCGCTTGCCTATCACAAGGCGCAGAGTTCATTTTTTTCTGATTTTTTAGTTCATGGTGGATTTACGTTCTTTTCAATCATTGGGCTCATTTTTGTTGTTCATGTTGTCCAGCACCCGAAATCTATTTTAACTAAATTTTTCTCTCTGAATATTTTGATCCAGATAGGGTTAATGTCTTACAGTATCTATATTTGGCACACAACCGTCTTTGGAGGACTAGAAATTGTCCTAAAAAGCATGAATCAAAATGCTCTTTTATGGTCTCTCAAAACTCTTATCAGATTTTCTGTGGCATTTGGTCTGGGATATTTGTCTTTCCGGTACATAGAACTCCCAGTTCTACGTTACCTCTTTCAAAAACGTAAATTCGAACCACTGACGCTGAAGAGTGAAGGGTAGGTTATGGAAAAAAAGAACAGTAGTTTTCTTCGGATCAACTCTCTGGATGGACTCAGAGGACTAAGTTGTATTCTTATCCTCTTGGGCCACACCTGGAAAAATGGTCACATGATCCTACCTGCTACGATTGTGGTGATGGATTCGTTCTTCGCTCTTAGTGGTTTTCTTATAACGTGTATCATCCTCGCGGAATTTGATAAAAGTGGTACAATAAATTTGGTGAACTTTTGGAAACGAAGAGCAGTTAGACTTCTCCCGCCCTTTTATTTGTTTTTTGGCTTTGTTACGGTAATTTATTTAATCTCACAGTTCAAACCGATCATAGGAACAGATCCTACGGTTACTTTACTTTCCACAGCTTTTTATGCGTCCAACTGGGCGCTAGGACAAGGATATGAGCTGGGGATTTTCGGTATCACGTGGTCTCTAAGTTTAGAAGAGCAGTTCTATTTTTTATGCCCAGTCTTTTTTTTTCTTGCCTTAAAGTTTTTTGATAAAAAATACCTCATCCCAATTTTACTCATTTTGATCTTGGGAATTAGTTATCACCGTTATCAGCTTTTTCATGAGCTTCTTCCTCTAAAAGGAATGAAGTTTGCATGGCACCGATGCTACGTGGGCCTTGACACCAGAACAGATTCACTACTTATTGGTACACTTGGCGCAATCATTTACCGTCTTTACGGGGATAAGTTTAGAATTGGTCTTCTCTTTCCAACGATCGGTCTCATCACTTTTTTCTCAGCGCTGACCATTCGGGATGTGCCTTTTGCGCTTCACCAACAAGTAAATTCCATTCACACAGATCTCGTGATGGCGATAGGGTTTCCTTACTTTGCGACCGTGTTTTTGATTCTCGTCATTCACTTAGTCCAAAACCCGAAATCAGTGATCTCAAAGTTCTTAGGGCACAGGTTTCTTGTTCATATTGGTATGATGTCGTATAGCATTTACTTGTGGCATACGGTCTCGTTTGGTAGCATGGAAATTGTTCTCAAAAGCTTCAATCAATCTGATATTCTTTGGTTGCTTAAAACGATCATAAAATTTGGTGTTGCGTACTGCCTAGGATATCTCTCTTACAGTTATGTAGAAAAACCGATCCTCCGCTATCTAGCAAAAAAACAAAAATACGCAGTTGATATTACTAAAATTGATGAAAAGTTGACTTAAAGGTAGATCGCTATGAAACGAAAACCCGTACTTATTTATGCACTCGCAAGCGCTGGGATGGGGCACGTCACCCGTGCAATACCGATACTGAAACGCTTGAGTGAGACATATGAAATCCATATTTTTTGCTCTGGACAGGCCAACAGCTGGGTGGCGGGACAGTTCCCGCATGTTCATCAAAATCATGCGATTAAGGCAGCGACTGCTGGTGGGAAGATCAGTCTCCCTATGGTTATCGCTCGAGCATTCATTGAATTGCCCAAATCATTTTTCTATATTTTTAGAATCGCGCTCTTTATCCTAATGAATAGGCCCAAGGCCCTGATCACAGATTTTGAGGCCCATAGTGTCTATGCTTCATTGCTTGTTCGAAAAATTTTTCGCGTACCCATTATCTCTTGTGATCATTGGACGACGTTGAGATTGAGTGAAAGACCCTTTGCACTCTCTGCTCAGGATGAAGCTGATTTAACAAAATGGCAAAACACAATCAAGATGGTTTCTCCCTTTGCTGATCGGTATCTTGTTCACGGAACCATGAGAACTAAACTCTCTGATGAGCGCGCGAGGTATGTTCCCACTCCTGTGAGAGATGATTTCATTGATGCAGGAAAAGAAGCGCTGTCATCGGATGGGCCAGTAGTGGTTTCACTAGGACATCTTGCTCCTCCTTCACTAGATCAAATCCTTGAAGGGAGTAAACTCGAATTTGTTATCTACGGGAGTAAGAATCCAAGAAAAGTAAAAAACGTTGAGTACAAAGCATTTGATGAAAAAGAATTTATAAAATCACTTCAGCGTTCACCGTTTGTAATCGTCTCTGCGAACTCTTCGGCCATCGATGCTGTTGCTGTCAAAAAGCCTTTACTCTATTGTCCGACTGCTGGTCAGTTTGAGCAGAAATACTGTGGTAAGATGTTCGAGTATCTAGGAGTTGCAAAGCTCATCGATGAATTGGACTCCAAGTCAATCGATGATTTTTCAAAAGAAGTTGGAAAATACCAGGATAAAATTAATAGACTTGATCTCTTTGATAATGATTCTCTTTGTTCAGAGATTGAAAAAGCTATACTAGAATGCCAGAATTAACTTAAACTCATGTAAGGGGAAGAATATGAAAATAGCGTTTATTGTAGTTTGTCTTGGTTTGATGTCTTCAGCTTTTGCTCAAGTCCCCGCCAATCTCCAGTCAAAGGTGACTGAGATTAAAAAGAAAGGATGTCCGGTAGTAAACGGCAAGGAAGACTGTACGATTCAAGAAGTTAAAGATAAGGCCGTTGAAATAAAATCAAAATACATCAAGAAGTAAATAAACTTGCACCTGGCACAAATTAGAGAATTGTTTTAATTTCTGACAGGTGCTTGATCTCATAACTTGGTGGTTTCTCGAGACTCATCGGCAGACCATCTGGGTTAAACCAGCAGCCATCTATTCCAAAACGTTGACCACCAAGAATATCTGCATCGATCCGATCGCCAACAATGAGTGTTGTATCCTTACTAAATTTTTTTGCCATTTTTACACTAAACTCAAAAAAACGCACATCGGGTTTAGCAAAACCACAATCCTCCGAGACACTGATAAAGCTTAGGTACGGAGCTATCGGAGAGTTTTGAATTCTTTGATATTGAACAGAGCGAATTCCATTCGTAATAATTCCTAATTCTCCGTGTTGACTTAACCACTGACAAATTTCAAAAGCGTAGTCAATCATGACGACTGTTTCTGGAAGCGTTTCGAGGTAGCGATGACTCGCAATTTCGGGATTGATATCAATTTTCAACAATTCAAATGTCTTTCGGAACCGTTCAACCTTTAGAAAATCCTGGCTGATTTTTGAGGCCTCAAATAATCTCCAGAGCTGCTGATTCTCTTTTTGATAAACCTTAAAGATATCGTCGAGAGGAGAGGTAATTCCGAAGCTCTGTAGGGAGAGGGAAAATGCCCTATGCTCCGATTTTTTGAAATCGAGTAAGGTGTCATCTAGGTCAAATAGGAAGAGATTATATTTCATCTGTTCATTAAATTAGCATAGGGTGAGAGCAAAGCCTAGATTCATAAATTTATTTTATAGGTCTATGAAATAAATAAATTTTACTTTAAGTTATCAGAGAACTACTTTGGGTCTATCAAAGAGGAGAAACCGATGAAATTTTATGCATTACTAGTAATGACAGTTTTGAGTTTTAGAGCAAATGCTCAGGATTTGAGCATGACACATTTTTCTTGGACGATGAACGATATCTCATCTCTTGGTGAGACGAAAGAAGATCTTTTCAAAAATATGGATCGTAGTTTCATGAAGGTTGGGCAGTCCATTTGTGCTAACCGCGCCCTCATGTGGCTCTATGAATTGAAGCGTGATCACAATATTGATGGTTCAAAAGTGTTCCTCTTTTACACTGATAAAAAAGGCCAATCTAGTCTCCGTCAATGGTGGTACCACGTGGCCCCAATCATTAACGAGAAGGGAGAAGAGTGGGTGATGGATGCTGGTTTTTCAAGTGTGAAGAGTCCAATGAGTGTGAGCAATTGGCTTAAGCATTTTGTAGGATCAAATAATTGCTATGAAATCACTCCTGCGGATAAAGACCTCATTGCTTTAATGGATCAAGGTCGTCAATTCCCTGAAACAACTTTCCGAGGAAAATACGACTGCTACTACGCTAAAGCTCCAGCTGGTGCTTGGTTTCCGAGTTCGGCCGCCATGGGACTGAGTGGAAGAGACCCTTCAATCGGAGAGATTGACAAGAAAGACGTATACTATTCTTGTCTTGAAGCAGTTACTGGGCCTCTCGGAAGGCTCCTTAACTCTGGCAAAAAGAAATGCAAAAAATTTATGGATCAATAATTTAGAGAACAAATTCCTTACATGGGTTCGGGCCAGTCTGTTTACGAGACTTTTCTTTGTAGATAGAATTGTAAACAGACTGAAGTTCATTCGAAATTCCCATCGACATTTGATTGGTTTTAGTAACAAGATCGTTATTCTTTTTATAATAATTTGCAATTTTACTGTATTTAGACTGACTCGCTATGAGTTGACCTTTATGAATTTTTGCTTTTTCTAAATTCTTCTGATACGAAGAGTACCATTTTTTGTCGGTCTCTGATGCAACGTTGATTTTTTTAATCCGACTCAATTCGGCATCAATATCCATTGTGAGAATTTCAAGTTCTGTCCAGGTTTGGCAATAATCATCTGAACACATTTCTTTGTTGGTTTTTTTCAATTTTTCTGCACCATTTGCCAAAAGATCTTTTTTTATTGCTAGTTGGAAAGCTTGATATTTTTCAATTTTACTAATTAATCCATGAAACGAAGTGGATGGATTTATATTTTTCTTGATGATTTGTTCAAGTTTAAGGAGCTCTTCTAAAGGCCCTGAGTCTATAACAGTTGTCATGTCACATAAGAGTGGATTAAGACCTCGGGTTATTTCTTCAGTAAAATAATCTGTATCCTTATCCTTTTCTTTATAAACCAAATATCTACTCATGATATACTGGAACTCTCTCTGTATTTCCTTTCCAGCATCTGTTGATATCATGGGAAAGCTTGGCTCTGATTTTTCTCCATAACTCTCTAGAAAAATTTGTTCCAAATTTTTGCCTATTTTCAAATTTTTCGAAAACGTATCACTCCAGGACGTAAAGCCGTAATTAAACGGCGAGGTTGCAGAAATGACACAAGTCTTTTCTGACTTCAAATTTAAAGTATTTCCTGAGTGACAGCTGGCATCGACAATACCAAGTTTCACGTTGTGTGCTTCTGCGGTATCTATTAGATCTTGAAGTCCATCAAGTGAAACAAAGCCATCATTAGTTGATATCAGATGGGTGTTCTCTTTATCTGATTTTTTTGCACCGTGGGTGTCAATCAGAAGAAGGATTTTATCACTTGGGCCAATGTCTCCATTTTCAATTTTTGTTTTATATCTAGAAATCAAATCTTCAAATTCATCTTTCGTGAAAGGTTTTTTGGGACTGTATATATGAGGAGGTGTCATATCATTAATAATCTGCTCGGTTAAAGGATGTCCTCCGTTAAATGCAATTCGAGGAATCCATTTATCACTACTTTTTATGAAATTTCCTACATTTTTTAAACTTTGATCAAATATTGTAGTGTTTCCTTTAGGCTCACCGCCACCTCCGACTACTGCTAAGTAGTTTGTCTGAGCAAATGTCGATAGAGAAAGGAGAGTTGCGAGGATCAAAACTATTGAGGACATTCAGCACCTGCAATCTTTTGTGTTGTGTTTGCTTCATTCTGTCTTAAGGGATCAAAAACAGCATCTTCAATTTTAAAAACCTTTAGAATTTTAACATTTGTCTGGAGTTCAGATTCCAGCACAAATCGACCTTGAATAAACCGGTTCACATAGGGAGAAAATCTGGGCCTCGTCTTAAAAAAAACAGGGAGCTGTTTTTGAGATCCCGTCTTCTCCGCTATGACAAGAGATAACTCGTTATTTTGTACTCTTACAAATCCCCGCAAATCATAAACTTCACAGGTTTTGGCCCAGGTCATGTTTGTTATAAAAACTGCAATAAATGTTAAGTATTTCATAACTAAATTCATCGGTATTTCATTCACAAAGCTTAAGTAAACTTGCTTAAAAGAAACAGAAAGGCTTAAGATGATTGTATGACAACAAATCTACTTGAGTTAAAATGTACAGACACACATATTGGAAGCGGGAAAACTGCTGTCAAAGGAGCTTTGCTCATCGTCCACTACGATGGATTCTTAGAGGACGGAACAAAGTTTGATTCATCCGTGGAGCGCGGTAGACCCTTTCAGTTTGTTATCGGTTCAGGGCGAGTCATTAAGGGGTGGGATCAAGGTGTCCTTGGAATGAAAGAGGGTGGAAAGCGCACGCTCTTTGTTCCCTCACACCTCGCTTACGGTGAACGCCAAATAGGGGCGCTCATAAGGCCTCATTCACATCTTCTTTTTCATATCGAATTATTAGAAGTCCGAACTCGCGATCAAGAGATTGAATGAAGTCGAAGCTAGAAGTGATCCAAGACAGCTTAGATAAACTCCAGCGAGATTATCTCGACGAAGAGGATGATTATATTCAGATGGAAATTGAAAGAAAGTTTACCTATTTGTTAGATGAAGCCACAAAAATCGATAATGTTTTAAGGGTTGCTGCTGGAGTGACCATCACAAATTGGGTTCGCGAAACAACCCTTGAAGACGATAATTAACGATTGCCGTTGATCGGGCCTTTCGGTTTTTCGATCTTATGATTTTTAAATTCCGTGGCAGGACGAGTCGCTCCGTGCTCACGGCGGAACATCTTCTTGATAGAAGTATCACTCTGAGCCGTTTGGCGAAAACTATCAGCAATCTTTAACTGATCAGCACATTTCACACAAATCCATTCAGCTTCAGTGGTAGGGTTTCGATGGTAGTATAGTTCAACATCTGGACGCACTTGTTGACACTCTTCACAGAAGTTTCTTTGTTCTTGATGAACAACTGATTCTGTCATTTTTTTCTTCGCAATGACTTCTCTTTCATTTTGCGCTTTCGGCGCAACGGTTGCCTTCAGGCCAGCTTTTAATAGAGCATCTTTCATTGTTCCCATAATCCACCTCGTTGTCCTAATTATACCATTTTAAGCGAACTATTTCAAAGCTTCACAGATGATAAACTTATCATTTGTTGCCACAATTTTAGTATTTCCAAATAGTTTCTTGAGTTTCACCTGGTAGCCCAGGTGCGAGTTGCCAATAACCCTGATTCGGCCGCCTTTCCTAAGAGCAGAGTAGGCATCTTGAAACATCTGCCATGCAATAAAGTCACCTAAAGTATTTTGTTGATGGAAGGGAGGGTTACATAGAACAAGGTCAAGGAACTCTTTTGGTTGATTCTCAAAGCAATTGGTCCAATAGAAATTCGCTTCTTCGTGGAAAAAGTTTTGATAGTTCTCGCGTGCACTTTTGATGGCCATAAAAGATTCGTCACTAAAAATAATCTGGGCCTTCGGGTTAAGTTTTTTGGCCTTGATTCCTATGATTCCATTGGCGCATCCCAGATCTAGGATTGTTGAAAATGAACCTGAAGGAATATGTTCTAAAAAAAATCTCGTTCCAATATCAAGCTTTTCCCGGCTAAAAAGATTTGAGTGGTTCACAAAAGGTTGAGCAAAATCTCCCAATTGAAGCAGCTGAGGATAAAAACTTTGTGAAGGTTGTTTTTGAAAATTCGCAAAGATGAGTCTCGCCTTTTTTTGGGCGAGGCTTGTGGTTGTTTCTCCGATATATTTCTGCAGGAGCGTGAAACTCGCAGGTGGAAGATGCTTCAGCATCCCGGCGCAAATAATTTTTGACTGTGGGGTGAGGTGCTCAGTTAAGTGGCATAAGATGTCCTCGAAGAATGACATGTTTTTTGGAAGACGGATCAAGACGTAATCATAAAAGCCATCAAGATCCTTCAAGTCATTCAGTGGAAGAATTTTTCCTCGAGAATTATACTGAATTCCCATCGAGCTCACAAAGGAGTCAGTGTAGCTTGTGAGTCCGTACTCACCTAACTGGCAGCTAATGGCTCCAAACTGATCATTGATGACTAAAATTTTTTTTCCTGTAAGATCTACAGAAGCAAGATGACCTAAGATAAGCTCATCAGCACTATCCCATCCTTGTAAGGTTTCATTCTTACGAATAGGATATCTTTTGGTTTCAGAGATTTTGTTAATCATAAGTGATTTTTCAATAGTCTTACCGACTAGGCAATATCGTTTTTTTCATCTCTGAAGGCTAAATTACGAGAAATCCTATAACTTTTGATAAACCATGACTTGCTTGCTAGGATTGCTGAAATGACAAATTCAGATCATGACCTCATTAAACTCGCGACCACCGTCATGCCTTTTGGTAAATACCAAGGAGTTCCTCTGATCGATTTACCTGAACCGTATGTCGTTTGGTTTTACTCGAAAGGTCTTCCCGAAGGAAGCTTGGGACATCTTCTCGGACTTCTCTATGAGATCAAGGTAAACGGACTTGAGTACCTCGTAAAAAATTTGAAGGATTAAATGCACGAAAAAAAGATTCTTAAAATTTTAAAAGAAACATTTGGGTACTCAGCTTTTCGATTTGAGCAGCTGCGGATAATCAATTCTGTTTTAGAGGGTAAAGACACTCTCGGAATAATGCCGACCGGGGGAGGAAAATCTTTGTGCTATCAGATTCCGGCCCTGTATTTGAAAGGCGTTACCCTGGTTATTTCTCCACTGATTTCACTCATGCAAGATCAGGTGATGAACCTTAAAGAAATAGGAGTTGAAGCCGTTTTTTTGAACTCATCCCTAAGCTACCAGGAATCGCAAAAAGTCAAAAGTCAGATCCTAAGTGGAAAAACCAAAATTGTGTATCTGTCTCCTGAAGGGATCCTTTCTCCCCAGTTAATGGATTTTTTTGATAAGGTCACTGTTTCTCTCGTTGCAATAGATGAAGCCCACTGCGTTTCCCAATGGGGACATGAGTTTAGAAAAGATTACACTCGTCTAGGCGAATTGAAAGAAAAGTTTAGAGATATTCCATTCCTGGCACTGACGGCCACGGCCGATGATAAAACAAGATCTGATATTGCCGAACAACTCCGAATGGATAAGCCGAATATTTTTATCTCTTCGTTTGATAGGCCTAATATTAAATATCTCATTTTAGACCGAGAGGATGAACTTAGGCAGCTCGATCATTTCATCAAGACTTTTCATCCCAGTGACACTGGAATTGTTTACTGCCTGTCACGAGACAAGGTTGAAAGAGTTGCCACGGCCTTGAAAAAGATGGGATATCCTGCAGTTCCTTATCACGCGGGTCTTAGTCAGGAAGTTCGATCTAGGAACCAAGAAAAGTTTAATGCAGATGAGCGGATCATCGTTGTGGCGACCATTGCTTTCGGAATGGGCATCGACCGACCGGATGTGAGATTTGTCGCGCACATGGATTTACCGAAAAGTATTGAGAGCTACTACCAAGAAACGGGACGAGCTGGCCGTGATGGGAAGCCCGCTACAGCTTGGATGATTTATGGTTTACAGGATGTGGTGAAACTCTCACAAATGCTCGAGACCACAGATGCTGATGAAGCCTACAAAAAAGTTGCTCGTCACAAACTTGATTCGATGCTCGCGCTTTGTGAAGCAGCTGCTTGCAGAAGAAAATACCTCCTGCATTACTTTGGAGAAGTCGGGGAAGAGTCTTGTGGGCACTGTGATTCTTGCCTTGAGCCACCTGTCTTATGGGACGCAACAGTTGACGCCCAAAAGATCATGTCGGCCATTTATCGCACTAATCAAACCTATGGAGCGGGACACATTATAGATGTCATCCGAGGCAGTAAAAGCGCTAAAATTCTAGAAAGAAAACATGACGAGCTTTCAGTTTTTGGAATTGGTAAAGAGAAAACAAAAGAGCATTGGAATACGATCTTGAGGCAGCTTCTGAATATGAACTACATCGCTATCAAATCTTGGGACTACAGAAGCCTATGCTTGACATCAAAGTCCCTGGAGATTTTGACCGGTGGAAAATTACTTAAACTCAGAAAGCAAGAGTTAACTTCAGCAAAAAGTGCCAAGGTCACGAAACGCGATAGCGTAAGATCAAAAGAGACTTCTCATCAGCGAGATGATCTTTTCGATGCCTTAAAGGCATTAAGAAATAAACTCGCAAGAGAAAAAAATCTTCCTTCATATATCGTCTTTAATGATAGATCTCTTCATGATATGTGTCAGCTCATGCCCAGAGATGAGGAAGAATTTTTACTCGTCCACGGAGTGGGTCAGAATAAACTGGAAAACTATGGGGACCAGTTTTTGAATGTGATTAAGGAATACGCACAATGATTAATAATGATGTCCTGAGAAGTGTTCGTTACATGCTGAATATTAGCGAATTTCAGTTAGCAGAAATTGTTCAAATGGGTGGGGGAGAAGTTTCTCAGGCGCAAATGAATGCTTATATAAAAAAAGACGATGAACCTGGCTTTATCGAGTGTCCACAGAATACCATGTCTTATTTTTTAAATGGTTTGATTTATTTTAAACGTGGAAAAGATCCGGCACGCCCAGTCTTAGGGCCTGAATTACCCACTAATAATGTTGTGCTAAAAAAACTTCGTGTGGCCTTTGAACTTAAAGATGAAGATATTCTCAGTTTTTTTAAGAACACAGAGATGAGCATCACAAAGAGCGAGCTCAGTGCCTTTTTTCGCAAAGAAGGTCATCCTAATTACCGAGTATGTGGAGATCAGTTTTTACGTAATTTCTTGAAGGAATTAACTCATAGGATTCGCAAATAATTCTGTAAGCTGCTAAAAATACTGACTTTTTCATATCCTTAAATCTTAAGGTAAAAAATTCAGCACACTTTACATACTGCAAAAAAACAATCTATATTCGCTGCATAAAATTAATCAGGGGTTTGTATGCTCAAGCTTGTTACTTTAGTTGTTTTTTTCGTTGCTGCTGTTCCATCTTTCGCTCAAGAATGTGCTTCCGATGTTCAGTCACTAAGAGCACTTGTTGAAAATAAAGGTCTCGCCACAGTGTGGAAGGAAAATACAAACAAGAATCCTTATACTTTAACAATCGCCGATGGTGGTGGTGCTCTTCTTTTGAAAGTGAGAAGTCAAAAGGGCGAAATAGCTTCCGCGCATGGAGTGATTTGTGAGAGAGGAGATAATTTTGCTGCAAGACTTAAAGAGATTAAGTGGGGAGCTGAAGCCCCAGGTTTAGCGAAGGCCACTAGTTTCAAAGAAATTAAGATCAAATTCATTTATGATTCAGTTATGAAAGTTTCTATTTCAATTTTTGGATTCGAATTCATGGCCGCCAAATAACATCACATTCTTTTGATAATGTGATAGCCAAATTTGGTTCTTACGATTCCTGAAATCTCACCGGATGCGAGGTTTAGAAGAGCATTTTCAAAAGCTGGAACCATTTGTCCTTTTGAGAATTTTCCAAGATCACCTCCCGATCGAGATGAAGAGCATAGTGAAAAGTCTTTCGCTAGCTCTTCAAACAATTTACCCTCGCTAAGTTTTCTTAGGATATCCTTAGCCTCATATTCATGGGCGACTAGAATGTGCTTGGCACTCAAAATCATACTCATAAGCTTACATACTAAGTTCACCTATTCCTTTTTCCAACCCCTTAGTTAGGTTTTTAGCAATTTTCTCAAGTAACTGCCTCTCATTTCCGATAAGGTCTATGATGAAAAGCTTATTTCTGTTTTTTATAATCTCATCTTGCTCTCAGCTTCCTCCCAGCAAACCCTCCTGGGTTGATGGAATCCGTTTAGGAAACGAGACTTTAAAACTGAGTAACGGCAGTAAGACTTATTATCGTCGTATTGCTGGCTCAGAAGCTCTCTCAAAACAAACTTCATGTAACTTAGTCATCATGAAGGCCGAGGAAGATTTACGAAAAGAATTCCCATCAGAACTCAAGATTCCCTATGTCGTTGAGGTTCTCTATTACGATGATGAGTTTAAAGACTGCGCCGTCACGATATCTGTTTCAAATAGTTTTCAAGGACGCACTATTTCAGGTGTCCCCGACACCATCATGAGAGAAGAAGATGAAGCAAGTCGCCTTGTGCTTAATCGTTCAGAACGTGCCTCTTTGTTTGCACTCACAGGACTTGAGAAAAGTGAATTTGAGAAATTTGCCAATGAAAAAGTTCAGATTTTAAACGAAAAAAATATGTGCTCAGACGTGTTTCATACTAATCTTTACTCCATCCATGGACTTACTCACCTGTGCTGGAAGGGTGAAGTCATTGCTGGTTATTGCACTGTCAAAGATCGTCAGTGCTGGACTCGAACTCCCTAGAAGATAAAAAACCTTATACTAACGCTTTGCAGACTGATTTCCTAGTAGATGAGGCCTCTCCTTCTGTAATATAATAAGCTAAATTTTGGCCCTTTTACTCAATGAAATCTACTTAGGAGTTACAATGGACATCGCTCTTTTCACACAAGAAGGATTTATTATGATCCTTCGATTCATCCACTTCTTCGCAGGTGTCGCTTGGATTGGTCACCTTTATTACTTTAACTTCGTTCAGGGTGCCTTCATGCCTGAAGTTGATGCGACAGTAAAAAACAATGTTTTTGCTAAGCTCGTTCCACGTGCCATGTGGTGGTTCCGCTGGGGCGCCATGTTTACGTTCCTTTCTGGTCTCATTATGCTTTTAATTGCTGGGAAAGAATTAGGCGGCGACTTTATGAATACTCCTTACGGTATTTATATTTACACAGGTGCTTTACTTGGAACATGTATGTTCTTAAACGTATGGCTCATTATATGGCCTAAGCAAAAAATTATGATCGCAAACGGAACGACTCTTCTTGGTGGTGGGGCCGCAAATCCTGAAGCTGCTAAAGTTGCACCACAGGCATTACTTGCTTCACGTACGAACACAATGTTCTCTATCCCACTTCTTTTCTTTATGGGAGCTGCGAGACACTTAGGTCTAAACATTCCAGAAGGTTTTAGCCCTGGTTTAGTTCTTGGAGTTATTACTCTTCTCATTCTTGCTCTTGAGCTAAATGCGATCAAAGGTAAGTTAGGACCTCTTACTACAGTTAAAGGTGTTATCCACTGTGGTGTGGTTCTGTGGGTTGTTCTTTACGGTCTAATTGAGGTTCTTGTTTAATGAATCGACTAATTTTGGGGGCCTTTACGGGCCTCCTTATTTTTTCAGCATCTGCTTTTTCGCAAACGAAAGTTGACTCTGCAACCATTGATAAAGGCCGCAGACTCTACCTCTCAAACTGTATTTCTTGTCATAACAAGGACCCGAATATTAAAGGTTCAATTGGCCCAGAGATGACGGATGCTCCTCTAGAGGTTATGACTTCTAAGGTGATGACAGGTAAGTACCCCGAGGTATTACCAAAGGGCTTTGTGCCGAAACGTAAATCACGGGCGATGCGCGCGATCCCGAAACTTAAAGACGATATCCCTGCAATTTGGGCCTACGTCCAATCAGTCAAAAAAAAGAAGTAACATGGCCCAGTTCCTAGACATTATTTTGCATCTTGATCAACACCTCCTTATCTGGGTGACTCTTTTTGGTCCATGGATCTATGTACTGATGTTTTTAGTGATCTTTTGTGAAACAGGTCTTGTGGTGACGCCTTTTCTTCCAGGCGATTCTCTTTTATTCGCTCTTGGTGCCTTATCTGCGCTTGAGAGTGGGCTTGATTTATGGGTACTACTTATTTCTTTAACGATAGCAGGGATTCTCGGGGATACAGTGAATTACCATATTGGGAAGTTCCTGGGTCCAAAGGTGTTTGAACGGGACAGCCGCTTTTTTAAGAAAAAGCACCTTGTTTACACTCAGTCGTTCTACGAGCGCTGGGGTGCATTTACGATCGTCGCAGCTCGGTTTGCTCCCATTGCTCGTACCTTCGCTCCATTTGTAGCGGGTATCGGATCAATGAATTATAAGAAGTTTCTTTCTTATAATTTGATGGGTGCAGTTTTATGGGTTTTTACTTTCATCTTGGCGGGCCACTTCTTTGGAAATCTCCCAGTCGTGAAAAGAAATTTCCATATCGTGATTTTCGGAGTTATTTTTATTTCCATCATTCCGATGATTCTCCCTTGGATTCAGAGCAAGCTTAAAAAAGCGTGAGCTAAATCCTTAAAATTAAACATCTCTGTCAAGATTCTCGACACCAATGAAGTTTTACTAGCTTGGATCTTTGGTCCTCGTTTTTTTTTGTAATTCTCATAGAATTGGGGAGAGTTATTTACTTATGAAGGTATGAGATGAAATACGGATTTTTTTTATTATTTATGCTGTTTGCGATCAACGTTCAGGCCGAATCATTGTGCGATATTCGCCCAGGGACTTCGTCTGGTGTGAGAGTGGTTGAATTTGTAACTGGCCACCTTATTCATTCAAAGATGCCTCTTCGAGAAGGCCATGCAGATGCTCTTTTGGAGGAGATGAGGAGTCTTCAGGACCTCAGCATCTGTTCAGAGAAAATCGTCGCTCAAAAGTGCGTACTCAAATTTGAAAAAGTAAAGAAAGTCAATTTCATCACTCTTTACCGTGGTAAAGATAAGTGGAGTAGTTGGGATTTGAAATCGAAAGAGACTGCTCAAAAATATGTGAAAAACTTGAAGCGGGTAGGGTTTTGCTCGTAAGAATGTGAAGCCCTTCACATGAAAGGCTTCACCATCAGTTTTAGAATCCTAGAATATCAACGTAAGTCGTACCTTGAGCAAGTGAAGAATTCGACTTGGCCCTTTGTCCTTTGATAAAAATCTTCTTATCATTAAAAAGATCCTTTAAGGCCCCTCGAGAAATGTTTTTAAGCTTCTCATTCTCATCCTGCTCTCTTAAAGCATTTAATAGAACGTTATCCATTCTATCGACGGCCTGATCAATTTTTAAGGCAATTCGAAATGAGTTTGCCGGCTGTTCAGGTATATTTGTCATGTCGTTCTCTTCCTTTAGTCGTTTAATAGTCTTGGTAAATCCTTGAAGATACCGCTAAATTCTTCAAGTGTCGCTGGTTTTTTGTTCCAGATAAAATCAGGTCTTTCGTCTGATTCCCATTCTCCACCAACGATCTTCCCTTGTGCATCGATCTCGACTCGGTAAACAAGATCTTTTTTGGCAATGATTTGGTTTTTTGTTCCAAATCCTACTTCCCATGTAGGGTCTGATTCATCAGCGTAGAAAATCTCTGTTGCGATTCTAACTTCACGAACTGCATTTTTCGCAGCGTCTTTTGAAGGATTAAGATCGTTGTTAAGAATGGTGGATTTGTACGCCACAGCTGGTTGGTTCCAAACTTCGCTAAAACGGTCGACGTCCATCATGAAGCCTTCTTTCTGTAATCCCATTTTATTGGCGATAACAATATGAAAAGCGCCGGCATTTAAATCGTTGTTGCAGGCCTTCGAGCCTCCTAACCAACGACCGAAGAAGCAGCGAAGGCCCATTTGATCTGTTTCCGTGTCATGATGAAAAGCATAGAAATAGCTGATTAACGCCTTGATGTCTGCCGATCCAAATGGAATTTTTATTCCATCTGGATTCGTCATCACTTTGGGAGTTGGTTCATTGTGGAAAATAGAAGCTGGTGCCCAACCGTGACAAATCCCTGCCCAGTCACGAGCAAGTTTTGATGCCGTTCCTGATGCCTCTTTCTTTAACGAATATTTATAATCTCCAACAAAAAGGTCGTACTTCTCAGTCGGAGCAAGGGCCGAAAGTTCATCGATGGTCATGGAAGCAGCAAGCTCTTTATCCGGAGATTTGTAGTCAAAGCCTTTTTTATCAGGAGTATTCCACCTGATGTTAATGCCGCCCTTTTTAGAGGCCCAGTAGTCACCAGACCAGCCTTTCGGTCCAACGACCATGCTGCCTTCAAGAGGAAGACTCGCGAACTCGTTTATAAACCCAGAGTCGAAAATATCAGGATCAGAGAAACCTCTCCAGGCCTCAACGAAATTCATCTGCGACTGTGCAGATACGTTTAGCGACACGGCCAATAGAGTGGATGCGAGTATTTTCATGAGAACCCCTTTTTGTAATTGAGGTTCTATTAATGGCTTTGAGCGTTATTAAAGGCAAACTTTGAAAGCATGAAAAGTTTATAGCCAGCTCTATGGATTAGTGTAGAAGTTTCCTCCAAAGGTTGTTTTAAAGGAAGCAGAATTAAGTGAAGCTGGGGTCATCTGTATATTGGTTTCCCCATTTATTTTTAGAGTTGGTGTATCAAAGAAAGTTGTAAAGGCGTCGAACGGTTCACCAATTGTAGGATAAATTGTTTGTGGGTAGGTTTCAATAAAATCGTAATAATTAGATTGAGCTTGGGTCAAACTTTGTGGAAGACTGTCTAGGAATGTTTGATTTCCAGAAAGAGAGAAAACGGATTCAAAGGCACCAGTGTTTTGAATTAAGCCTATGTTGTAGTGGAGTCGTAATACACTGCTTACAGTTGTTGTTTTCATTCTCGTCTTAACTAAGTCTTCAAAATAATTTCCTGTGGCCTGATCCTTACGAGAATTGTAGAGGACATTCCATATCTCAAAGTTTGATCCTGTTGCTGTTAAGAATCTTGTTATTTCTCTAGAGTCAGAAGTTTTCGAGTAGGCACCATTTACAAGGTTGTATCTCTTAATCCAGTTTATTTCTTCAAATCGTTTAAGGTAACTATTAAGGATCTTCGTATTCCAGTGAAGAATTTTTCTTCGCTCTTCCTTTATTCCATTTTGAATTTTTACATCGTTTGTTTCCATCTTTCCAACGAACTCAGAGCAATTGAATTTAAGCACATGAATGGGGTTTATCGTCGAAACTTTGTGATCATAAAGGATCATTTTTTTGTCAAAAATTTTAGGAGAGGCACCAACCATCGGACAGGCAGGATTTTGAGCATTATCTGCATCACAGATGAAAGGTTCTGGAGCACCGATGGAATTATTGTTCACAATAACTCGGTAAGATTCTTGGACCATTTTTTCATAGTTAAAGAAGGTGATTGTTTTATCTGTAACAGCATCCATACAGGCCTGTGTGAAAGTCGTGTTGAGATTTTGAATCCCAATAACTCCGCCAGGTCCATCACCTTTAAACATCTTCCTAACCATCGATAAAACACCGTACTGCTCGTCATCTTCTCGATAAATATCGTAAAATCGACTAAACTCACTTCCTTTGTCAGTTCCGATTAGTTCAATCACTTTTCTTTGAGTCGAAAACCTTTGGAGTTCAGCATCTTTTTCAACTTTTACTTTATAGGTGAATCCATTTATGACCAGCGTACCGCTTGTAAATGAATTATTCCCAGTGAATTTAATCTCTATCTTTTCGCCTAGATCTGTACATGTAGCTCCTTGTACTCCATCGGTTGTCGTTATTGTTGTTGCTGGACAATTATCGTCTTCGAGAACAACCTTATTTTCTCCAACGATAGCTCGCATATGATAGATACCTAATGTGGTAGGTACAGTAGGGAATAGGGTTGAATTTTCTTTTGTAATTGAAGGTAATAGATGTTGAAAAGGACTTACTGCACGGCCGACATCACTTGCTGGAAGAACTAATCTCATACCGCCACCAGAGTTTGAAACCAGAAGATGGTCAAAGCTCAAAGGATCTCCAGGGGCGATGCCTTTTGGAAACGGGAAGCTTGCGATTTGATCAACACAACCGGCAGATTCAAAGATATCAATTCGGAAGGGAAATTCATTAAGGGGTAGACGAATTTCATCAGCGTTATTCATTCCAGCTGAGGCTTCATAGCATCTCGATAACTGAAAACCTGCGGCAGTAAGTCCCAGGTTATTAATGGAGCTGATTCTAAAACTCAGGACTTTGCTTTGAAGATCTAGTTCTTGTAATGAGCTGCAAAAATTAGGGGCTGTGGTTGTAGATTTTACTAGACTGCTTGCTACCGTTGAAGTCGCTGTGACAGCGGATGCAAAAAAAGAATGACAGGTATTAACGATGCTAATCTTTTTGAATGTGGTAATGCCTGACTCAGTCGTCGTGTGACCTGCAGAAAAATAGGGATCACTACAGTTTTCTTTCGTGACACTTAAATCAACGACCTCCGAGTCTCGGATAAATTCCTGCTCAACTTTTCCACAATAGGGCATGCCAGTAAAAGGAACATTATTTGCTCCGCCTTCCCAACCAATTGCACTGAAAACCCATTTCCCTTTTGTGAGCACAAGATTTAGTTCTCTTGATCCCGAAAGTCCTTGAGTAAAGTTTTTTCCTGTTGTGAGATTCTTTCCGGAAATAATGAGTCCACCGCCAAATGAGCTTGTTGAGATGACAAAACCGCGAGACACTTCCAAAGTTGCATTGGTCTTCCCACCAGTTCCACAGCCGACAAGACTGATGATCGGTAAGAAGATTAAACTTTGTAAGAAAGCCTTCACAAAAATCTCCTGGTATTTTCTTTGGACAATTATCTCAGCGACTAGAATCCCTTTTTAACTTATCGGTTGAAAACGGCCGAAAAATGAGAATGAAATCAGGGTCTTAATTTAAATTCATCAGACTCATGAGGTAATGGCCTTGGCCGACCAAAACAGTTACAAGCATCGCTTTTGCCTAAGAAATGTGGCAGTTACCGATATAATATGCCGAATTCACTTAGTTTTTTATGAATCCATGAACCGAGACTTTTCTTATGGGGTGAATTTTTTAGTTTCACTAACATATCAAAAAAAGAAGAGATTTTGCCTTGATTGAGCCCTTCTCGGGGAAAGGTATAATGGATGTACAACTTTCCAAATATATGTTGTTTGGGAAACACAGGACTTAAAATGAAAGACACGTTAATTGTATTGCTTCTTTTTTTGATGAGTTTTTCTGCATTCGCTCAATCGAAGGTCGCAGTCGTAAAAATGCTTCGCGGAGATGTGGATGTTCTCATGAAAAACAAAAAGGCGACGAAGCTTAAGGTTGATGATTGGGTTGAGAATGGTGCCACCATCAAAACAGCGGACAAAAGTTTTGTGAAGTTAATTTTTATTGATAAGTCTCAGATGAACATAGGACCTCAATCAGAGATGAAAATTGAAAACGTAACGAACAAAGAATCCGGAGTGATTGATCTAGTGAAGGGGAAAATTCGCTCGACGGTGACAAAAGACTACCTGCAAATTAAAGATAAAGATAAATCTAAGCTCTTCATTAAGACCAGTAACGCAGTCATGGGTGTGCGTGGGACAGATTTCATGATTTCAACAAACGGTCAGAATACTTCGACCGTACTCTTTGAAGGAGAAATTGTTTTCAACAAGCTCGAACACAGAGGCGAAACATCAGTCGCAAGACTTGAGGAGATCGTAGACCGTGGAGTTCGTATTCATCCAGGAGAGTTTTCCGTCATGGAGGCCAACCGCCCAGCTCCAACAGTTCCATCTCTCATAAATATCCAACAAAAAGAGCAACTCGAAAAGAACACGGATTTTTCGACTGAAGAGAGAGCGCCCGGAAATGCTAAAGACAGTTCGGCCAAATCAATTGTTCCCGAAGGTCTTAGCGGAAATATTGTGAGCAATGATTCTGGAACATTGAAGAATGCTGTGGTTGAAGCTGTTGGCCCGACTCCAACTCAGAATTCACATACTCCTCCTGCTGGGGATGCTAACGGGTTTATTAAGGGTGACCAAGTGAAGCCCGCCAATGGATCTTTTGTCCATATTGATTCCGGGGTGATTATCCCTCCTGGACCAGGTTCAGTTCTCGATGCCAACACGAACACATTTATCCCGGGAAAAGACGCGGGAAGAGTTGGCCCTGATGGAAGTTATATTCCTCCAAAAAATGTTGAAATCACAAACGATGGAAAAATTATGGTGAGTACTGTCGGTGCAAACGGGGCGATGCAAATCAAAGAAGTGGCACCTCCGCCTCCAGTTGTTCACCCAAATACAGCAGTTAGTGGGGGGCCTATCGGTATCGGCGGGTCGATCTTGCCGCCTCCTCCTGGCGGACTGCCTTTACGGAATCCGGCCGAAACTCCTTTTATGAATATGCTCCCTCCACCTAGCGGAGGGATTCAAGGGGTGAACGACCCTCAGCAAAGTCAAATTAAAGACGAAACTAATACAACAATAAGAATCAAACCTGATGTCATAAATTAAGAGTTTTAGTTAAGGAAGATGATGAGACTGATAGGATGGATTCTATTTCTCTGCTTAAGCACTTTTGCTTACGGTGAAGAAGCATCAACGGAGATTGAGGGAGCTTCAAAGAACGCTCTTCTGAAAGATGCTGTTCAGCTTTTTTCTCAAGGAAAGTATCAAGCGACGGTCGATGAGTTAACTCGAATAGGTATCAAACTCACTGAACTTCAAGAGCAGGACAAGAACCTTCTAGGATTGATCAGCTATTGGAAGGGAATTTGTTTTAATCGTCTCCAAGAGTATTCGCAGTCGATTGAGAGTTTCGAGAAATCTCTGGATTATAAGTATACACCTATTGATCTTCACTATGAGTACGGCCAGGCCCTCTATGCCTCTGAGAAGCTCTCCAAGGCCCGGATTCAATTTCGAGAGTCTCTTCGAAGGAAGTTCAAAAGTGCCGTTTCACTTTACTACATTGGTTACATCTCTAAGGAAATGGGAGAGCTCAAAAAGGCCTATGCTTTTTTTAAGTCCATCAACAAGATCGACGAGAAGGAAGCCAAAGAAGTCAAACAGGCTTCAGAGATGCAAATCGCAGACATCTACCTAGAGCAGGTTGAGAAAAAAACTGATGCCTTTAAAGCGATCGAGACAGTGGTGATTCCACAGTACCAAAAAGCACTTAGCCTTGATAAAGAGTCCGGTCTTGCGCCGATTATCCAGGAGAAGATCGTTAAGCTTCAAAGAAAATATGATCTCATTTTATTTGAATTACGAAACGGAAGACCAGCACTTAATCCTCCATACTTTGTAAGGTTTTCACAAGAGCTTGGCCAGGATACAAATGTGCTTTTTTCACCAGCTGGCACAAGTGTTTCTAAAGCAAAGCAAGCCTCACTGTACTCACGAACTGATGTGATGGGAAAGTACACTTACTATCACCGAGATTTTTTTAGTGTCTCTCCCGAGTTACGGTATACAAAAACGTATTATTTTAATCGAGTGCCAGAAATTTATCGAAACGATAACTATCTGATCGCTCCTGCGCTCAGAACATCTTATGAGCATAGCCTCTGGAAAAAACCAGCTTCATTTTTGGTCGACTATGACTTCAATGAAGCTCGTCGCGATGTGAACGCGGAGAAGAAACTGGTTTTTAGCTCTCGGTCTCACGGCATTACAGTTGGAGAGAGGTTTAATTTTTTTAGCTTTGGAGAATCGACAGTCAGGCTTCGCCGGAGAATGCTCCAGAGTTATGTTTCATCATCTAATTCCACGTCGACGAGCTTGATCTTTGAGCAAATCAAAAGTCTTAAGACAAGTACTTTGCTTTTCTACTTTAGCTACGACAGGCTACGAGTTACGAACGAGCTTTATGATACAAACGCTTTTACTTTTAGAACTGATCTGATCATGGGCCGAGTGTTTGATTTATTCACACCAAGCTTTGGACTTGCTCTTACCTCAACGGATCCGATTAATGACAGAGATGTGAGAGGAAGAGAATTGATGATCAATCCAAGTATTAGGATTACGAAGACATTTATGAAAAGTTGGCGCGCGAACTTAAAATACGATTACCAAAAGAATAGTTCTAAGGCCACGGACAGCTTTTCGTATAAAAAATCTACTTATGCTCTGGAAGTAGAGTACTTATTCTAGAGGAAGTTCAACAATAAACGAGGTTCCAAATCCTGGACCTTGGCTTTCCGCCCAGATCCTTCCGCGGTGCTTTGAGATGATTTGTTTTACAATCGCAAGGCCCAACCCCGTGCCACGGAGACTTTCTCGAGAAGCTTCAATTCGGTAGAAACGTTCGAAAATCCGCGAGAGGTGTTCCGGTTTTATGCCTGGCCCATTATCTCTGACAGTGATTCTGGCCTTTCGATTCATTTCAACGCTCGAGATATGAATATGGACTGACTCTTCAGAATATTTACAGGCATTGTCTGTAAGATTTAAAATAACCTGCTCAATAAGTCTTGGGTCAGCTTTTATGGAGCCTAGGGTAATCGTTTTTTCAAAGGTGATTTTTTTCTGAGGGTAGCTTGCAAGGATGCTGTCTTCTACGTGATTGACAATATCGGCGAGCACGCACTCTTCATAACGAAGATCATTCCTAGATTCGATCACTGAAAGATTGAGAAGATCGTTAAACAAAGAAATCATCCGCTCTGTGTTCCCTACAATTTTTCCTAAAAAAGGATGGAGAGAAGAATCAACTTTATCGGATTGAGATTGCAGAATTTGGGTGAAGCCCTTAATTGATGTCAGTGGCGTTCTAATTTCATGTGAAACGTTGGCCACAAAGTCCACTCGCATTTGTTCTGTCAATTTGAACTCTGTGACATCATAGAAAACACCTAGAACACCATGGATCGATCCCGTCGATGACTTCAGGGGAGTGATCGTGAGATCAAAAAAACGATGGGGATTTAGGCTCTGGGGAAAGTTCATGGCCTTCAGAGAAACTGGATCTCCTGATTTTAAAACAGACCGAAAACCCGCGAGGACTTCGCCATCAAAGATGTGCCAGATTCTTTTATCAATTTCTTGTCCGTCTCGTGACTTAATGAAATTCTGCTGAAACTTCGTATTAAAAAAAAGGATGGACTCGAACTTATCGACGGCAATAATGTCGTCGTTAATTGATTCAAGAATCGTCGTATTCTTTTCATTCTCAATACGAACTTCTCTGACTTGCTTTTGAAGTTTTTGATCGGCCTTATTTAAAGCTTCTTCAATGGATCTCCATTCATCTTTCTGGTACAGGAGAGCCAGGTTCTTGTTGAACGGGATATCATCTTTAAATTTTTCAACCTTCGATAGAATAATTCCAAGAGGCTTGGTTGCTTTATAGAAAAGAAAAATAAAAACGAGGTAACTCATGAGGGCAAAAGGAACAATCCTTAAAAATAGTACGCGGTCAAACCGGTCCATGTTATCCCTGAGTGAAGTCACAGGAATAATCTTATTAATGATCAGTCCGTCTTCGAGCCTTAAGCTCGCAAAAACGGCCTGGGTTCCAAAGTTTGAACTTTTTTTCAACTCGGTGGAAAAAATTGATGGGTCTTCAGATAAGTCTTTTTGCTTTTGCCCTTCAACCGAGGGGTCAAAGCTATCGCAAATAATGGTGCCATCTTTTTTTAACAAGTAGTAGTGAGCATCAGTGAGCTTTGGCAGGTTCTTACACCAGCTTTTCCAGTCAAGTTTGGCCTGGTTAAGAGTATGCTTAGTTAAGTTGAGATCTTCCTCAACCTGGATCGACATCTGCGAGAGTAGACCGGATTTATACGAAGAGCGGTACAAAAAAAGAATAAGGAAAAGAGTAGGGAGAAAAACAACGAGTGTTAAACGGGCAATTCGGTAGAAAAAGAACCATGGGTAGGTAGACTTAGAGGACATCTTTAAATCTGTAGCCTATTCCCCTGATTGTTTCAACCATATTAGCTGCAGGCCCAATTTTTTTTCTAAGACCAGCAATATGTGTATCAATTGTTCGTCCAGTGACAAAGATCGACTCACCTTGGATATTATTAATGAACTGCTCTCGAGTGAATACGTGACCCGGCTTGAGGGCCAGCATCGAAAGAATTTTAAATTCAGTGGAAGTGAGCTGAATGAGTTCTTGATTCACAGTCACTTTGCATTTGGTGATTTCAATTTTCATAAGCCCAAAATCAAGCTCATCCGATGAAGATTCTTCGGCCTTATCAAGGTTTCTCAATTGAACACGAACTCGGGCCTGAAGCACGTTGAGATCAAAAGGTTTGGTTATATAGTCATCGGCACCAGCATCTAAAGCGGCTACGATATTGTCTGGCTGAGTAAGAGCTGTGATCATGATGATTGGAGTTTCCGTGTAGTTTTTGTGGCCCCGAAGCTTTTTCGTAAATTCAAGACCACTCATGGCACCGGGAAGCATCCAGTCAATAATAAATAAACTTATTTTGTCAGCTTTTTCAATGTAGGTAATGGCCTTGTCTACACTTTCTGTAGCAATGACCTCGTGCCCCTCACTCTTAAGCTGGAAACTGATAAGGTCCCGAATGTCTTGTTCGTCTTCGATAACTAGGATAGTTGAATTCTTCATGTTTGAAATATAGCAAGGCCGAATGTGCGTAGAAAGTTAAACTTTGGTCAAGAATCTCTAATTTTTTTCTTATGGGTATGCGAGTCATAAACTTTGTTAGAGTCTAATTGACTTTGATATAAGTTCGTCCGAGAATTTTTCCACATGAAAAAACTATTGTTCCTTCTACTTATAAGTAGCTGCTCATTGATCCCCTCTCATCGGCCAGAATTGTCTGAAACCGCAAAAAATGCTCCTGAGTGGATCTATGCCCCTTACGAAGCTTGCACTGAAGCCTCTGAGTTATGCGCAACAGGGGAGTCGAAAACTTTTACTCAATCCGATATCCAGGCCAAAAATAATTTAGCGAGTATTTTCGAAGTTAAAATTAAATCTGAGCTGAATGTCCAGGGTAGTTCGAGTCAGGTTTTTCCCTGGCAGGCTTCCGTTCGAGAAGAGGTGCAGCAGTCTCTACAGCAGTCTATCGATCAAGTGCTTGAAGTGGTTCAGATCAAAAAGCGTGAAAAGCACAAAGACTTGTCTTATTCACTGGCTTCACTGGACCGGTTGAAAGCGAGTGAGCTTTTGGAAGGAAGAATTCACAAAATTGATGATGAACTCAATATTCTTTGGGAAAGAAAAAGCCGGACAAATCTAAGGAAGATTGTCCGTTTATTTCTTGAACGTGAGAAGCTCAATGAAAGATACTCAATCGTCTCAGGATCTCCTCTGCCTTCTCGCATGACATTTAAAGATATCGTGTCGTGGAGAGAATCGCGACCAAAGGTTGAACCGATCGTGCTAAGAATCGGCCAGGCCCCTGACTGGATGTCTGAGAAGATTAAAGAACTTTTGACTGAGTCTGGATTCAAAATCGTTAAGGGTGATGCTCAGCGAGCACTCACTCTAAACGTAGATTCAATTAAAGAATTTCTGAATGTAGAAGGTTTTGAAAAATATACTTTCACTATGAATTTGACGAGCTTCGAGAATGGCGAAAAAAGTAAGGTCATTGCTGTGTCCGAAACCGTGACCGGTCGTTCTCAAGCGGACGCACTTTTGAAGGTGAAAAGTTTTTTTAACGATTATATTGAACAGCATCTATCTGATCTGCATTTAGACTGAAAAAAGGAGCTCCTATGTTGAAGCTAATGTCTGTCTTGTTAATTTTGACTCTTGGTGTAGCATGTTCATCTAAGAAAAAGAAAGTCGTTGAAGATGTGGATAATTCGGCCACGATCTCTCGCGATTTCGAAGTCCGTGATGCCTCTTCGACTTCTCGCCCTGGATGGGTAGAAGATGCTGAAGCTTGGGCCGAGCAGGAAAAAATGGATACTGTGAAGTATCGCTACTTTGCTTTCGAAACTGAGCCTAAAGTGAATCGTGAAATTGCTTGTAACCTCGCGAAAGCGAATGTCCGCACAGATATCGCAGCAGAAATTACAACATTCATTCAAAAAACTCTTGCGGCTTCAACCGAAGGGCAAGCGGCCATAGATGCCAATAACCCTAAAACTCTTCCGATGAGAGAGTTCGTGTCGAACACAATGGCCGAGAAAGTTCAGTCTCTTGTTCACGGCGCTGCTGTGATTAAAAACTACTGGGAAAAGAGAAACTATCTCCAGAAAATGGGAGCTAAAAAAGATTATATTGGTTTTACGTGCGCGACTTTAATTCGTGTGGAAACTGATCGTCTTAAAGCAGCGATCGATAAAGCTTCAGAAGACCTCGTTCAAAAAGCGGATGATCCTGAAACGAAAGAGAATGTTAAAAAGGCTCTTCAGAATATCGATGAAGATTTCGTGAAGGCCCGTCACGGTGAAGTTTAAGGAGAAAAAATGAAATTTTTAGTTCATACATTAGTTCTTGGCCTCCTTTCAGTTTCTTGCGGAAGCTTCAAGGCCGAGAGAGTAGATGCCAACAAGTCGGATGAGAAAGGTCTCTCAATTACGGATAACTGGATGAGCGCTGATACGACTCAGGCAATCGCTGATGTGGTTAAACAAATGAAGGCCCACCCTGGTTACGCTAAAATGAAGGCCAAGTTTGGCACACCAAAAGTGTTCATCGCTGAAGTTCAAAATCAGTCATCTGAAGCCTATTTCCCAATTGGGGATATGAACGATGAGTTTTTGAATGAGCTTTCTTTGTCGGGTGAGTTTGAACTCGTGGACAACCAGGCCCGTGAAACGCTTCTCAAAGAGATCACTTACCAAAATGATGGTATGGTTGACCCAGCGACAGCTAAACGTATCGGTAAGCAAACTGGTGCTGACATCATGATCTTCGGTAACGTTTACATGAAACCAGAAAAGCGTGATGGAAAAACCATTAAAGAGTACTCAGTTAACATCAGAATGACCGACATTGAAAAAGCAACTGAAGTCCTTCGTACCCGTACAAAAGTTTTCAAATACTCTGAGAAGTCGTCAGTCGGATGGTAAGAACCAAATTTCTATTCTTGATTTTTTTATTCGTCTTGGGGGCCTGTGCCTCCAAGATGAAAAATCAGATGAAAGAATACCGCGAAGCTTACCTGGCGCATGACTACGCCAAAGCTGTGGAGATTCTCGACAAATCTGTTCTTAAGGACGACAAAAAAAGTGTCCTCCTCTGGCACCTTGAAAAAGGAACAGTTTCTTTATCCTTAAACGACGAAGATTCTGCTGTTACACATTTCCAAACGGCGCTCGATCTTGTTGATAAGCTTTACACAAAATCACTTTCAACGAAGGCCGCAACCTTCCTTATCAACGATGCCTCGGATAATTTTTATGGTGCTAATTATGAGCGCTCATACGCTCACTATTTTTTGGCCAAAAGTTACTACACTCGCTATTTAAAAAATGGCAACAAACTGGATCTTCAAGGTGCCAGGGCCACTATCTTGGCGTGGGATAGTTATTTTGCGGAAGTTCAGCGCTCTTCGCCCGCTAAAACGCTCTATCAGACTGATCTCATGCTCAAGGTGTTTGGTGGTGAGATCCACGAGGTGAGCCAAATTAGAAATGACCAACAGATTGCTTTGCAGCTCTATAAAGATGCGTTGAAGATTTTGCAAACTCAAGGTGGGATTTTTTCTGTCTTTAATAAAAAGAGTACAGACTATGTGAAAAGTTTTGAATCAGAGGGGAAAGCGCCTCCGGACAAACTCTACGAAAGCACTGCTGCTTATGATGATTTAGTTAATTTTCTTCATTTTAAAATTCTCTCTCTCACGAAAGAGGTCCGACCGTTTGATTTTGAGCAAGAAGCGAAGGCGCTTAGAAGTAGTGCAGAAATTAAAAATAGGGCATCCAAAGGAAGCGGGAATGTCGTACTGGTCCTTGAAGAGGGACTTATTCCTCAAAAAGTTGGTAAATCTTTCAATTTTGGCCTTAAAGGAGCAACAAATTTAGTGGGAGATTCTGGTGCTAAAAAGTTTATCGCGACAGTGGGAGTAGAAACACTCACTGCCTTTGCGATGAATAAGCTTGGTCTGGTCCCCGAAAAGGCAACGAGTGCAGGAAGTTTTATTTTTGCTCAGAACGTAACTAAGTTTGCTGTTCAAGAAGCTGCTGTAGAGTTTGAACTTCCCATGATTGAAAATGTTCCGGCCGTTCAAAGGCTTGAAGTTTTTATTACTGATAATAAAGGAGCTGTTGTTCAACAGGCGCCAGTTCCTGTGGTTTCTGAAAACGGCGACATCGCACGTGTGGTTTTGGAAGAAGATGTCGTTGCTCGCTATGTGAAAACCGGAAGTCGAGTGGCCGTGAAGCATATCATGGCGATCATTACGGCCTTGCAGGTTTATAATAGTCTGAATTCAAGAAATTCAGGCGACTTCATCGCAAAGTCAGCGGCCCTTGCGACCTATGTGGGTGCTGCAAAAGGTATTGCTGCCCTAGAGAAGGCCGATACAAGAAATTGGAGCACTCTGCCTCAAGCCTTTAGAATGTTTGAAACCAAACTTCCTCCAGGCCAGTACAAGGTAGGGGTCGCACCTTATGACAGCGGAAAATCTCCGGTAGCGCCTACAAAAACTTTAGGCGATATCCAAGTGAAAGACTCTACTAAGACGATCTTTACTCTAAAAATTTAGCAAATAATCTTAATATTAAGCCTTGAGTTATGAGCTTCCTTGCCGATGAGCAGGGTAATGAAAAAGTTTTTATCCATAACTCTTATTTGCCTTTCACTTCAAGCTCACTCTGCTGAAGAAAAGACAATTCACGTAGAAGGTAGCTTCAGTGGAAACAAAACCTGGATGGACTATACTTCTTCTCAGGAATTAAACTTAAAAAAACTTTTCGAACTACTCGCACGTTCGACCACGGGTGAGAAGCTGATAAAAGAAGCTCAGTATAAAGCTTCGCGAACGGGTTTAACATTAGACGATGTGATAAAAGTGGGTGAAGGGTCATTAACTGACACAACCCTTGTTCGTAAATTTTCACCTCATTCACCCGAGCACGTCCTTTATGAGTCTCGTTCGGTTGTGTATATCAATAAAAATCTTGCGTGGGACGATGCACTTTTAGACCTGGCCCATGAGCTTACTCATTATGTTTATAGGGAAGGATTTAATCCTTATTCAGAAACCTTCAATGCAAAAGATTTCATTAAGTCTACGATAGAAGGGCATGGAGGAGAGGTGCAGGCGTTTTTGACTGAGTGTCGTGTACTTAAAGAACTCTTTTCAAAAAAAGTCCAATCCCGCTCAAATTGTCAAAAAATTGAAGACACGTCTGGTCAGTTATCTTACTCAAAAGCTGTAGAGCTTTTTTATCACGTAGGGTCATATTTTGATGGATTTCATTCCCAGCTTAAGAAACTTGATATTTCAAATTCATTTACTTCCTTGAAAGCTGAAAAAATAAATTTTATTTCTTCGGCCTATGGTGTTCCTTATCCGATTGCTGCTCTTATGGAGTACGATTTAGTCGTTAATAAAGTCTGCGAGAACGATAAGAAGCGACTTGCCTACATGCAGCAAGGACCAAAGCGAGGTCCAGCTTCCGAAAATAGTGGGCAGCAAAAATTTGTGCAAAGCTATTCAGCCCGTTGCGGTCAAAAGTAACCATTCACTAGGCCTTGTACATTCTTCCGAAATAATTGAAATTCCATGCCGTTTCATTGACGAAAAAAGCCTCCGAAGGTACAAATAGAGGTAATTATTTTTTATATGAACTGGAGTTCTCCATGCAAGATGGCGTTGTCCTATCCACCGTTGATGATTTTCTCAACTGGGGTCGAAAAAATTCTCTGTGGCCTATGACCTTTGGGCTCGCTTGTTGCGCGATCGAAATGATGGCAACTGGCGCATCTAAGTACGATCTTGAAAGATTTGGTTGTGGAGCTTTTATGGCCACTCCTCGTCGAGCAGACCTTATGATTGTTGCAGGAACTGTGACTCTTAAAATGGCTTCTCGAGTGAAAGTTCTTTATGAACAAATGGCAGAGCCAAAATACGTTATTTCTATGGGCTCTTGTGCAAACAAGGGTGGACCTTACTGGCAGCACGGTTATCACGTTTTAAATGGCGTCGATGAAGTGGTTCCTGTTGATGTTTATGTTCCAGGCTGTCCTCCACGTCCTGAAGCTTTAATTGAAGGTGTAATGACTCTTCAGAAGAAAATCGCTAACGAGCGTCTCCTTCGAAATAAGTGGGTAAAACATGCTTAATGTTGATTTTGTAAAACTTGCTGAGCAAATTAATAAAAATGTCTCAGGTGCGAATGCAGTTGTTAACGAAGTTGCAGATACTAAATGTGACTCGAGTATAACTGTTGATTCTTCTAAAATTTACGCCGTCGTTGAATGGCTTAAAACAAATAAAGAAACTCCTTTTAATTCACTTCACGCAGTAAGCGGTGTGGACTATGTCGAGTGGATGGAAGTTTGTTACATGATGACTCATTACGATCCTGAAAATGGTCGTCAGTTCATTCTTAAAACAAAAGTAACTGATAGAGTGAACCCATCTGTTGATTCGATTGTAAAACTTTATCCTGCTGCTAATTTTCAAGAGCGCGAAGTTTACGATATGTTTGGAATTAAATTTAATAATCACCCTGATCTTCGACGTATTCTTTGTCCAGATGACTGGCAAGGATGGCCTCTTAGAAAAGATTATGTTTCTCCGAAATTCTATAATGGCATGGAAATTTATCCTGACAGTAAAATGAACTTTGGCGACAGAGAGTTTATCGTTCGTCAGGAAATGATTAAGAAAGCACAAACAGAAAAAGCTCAATAAGAAGGTAATTTTATATGCAAAGCCGTTGGGACATTGGTGAGCCGGAAAAACCGACCATCAACACAGAAACAGAACAGCTAAAATCAGAACTACTTACTCTGAACATGGGTCCTCAGCATCCAGCGACTCACGGAGTTCTCCGGATTGAGATCTGGACTGACTCTGAAATCGTTGCTCACGCCATTCCACACTTAGGTTATTTACACCGTTGTATGGAAAAGCATGCTGAGAATTTAGATTACCGTGGTGTAATTCCTTTCGTTGATAGACTTGATTATCTCGCTTCGATGAATATGGAATGGACTTATGCCATGACCATTGAAAAGATGCTTGGAACTGAAGTTCCTCGTCGTGCGGAGCTTATTCGTATTTTAACTTGTGAGCTTCAGCGTATCGCTTCTCACTTAATGGCCTTCGGTACTTACGCTCTCGATTTGGGTGCGTTCAGTCCATTCTTATATGCTTTTGAAGAGCGCGAGAAAATCCTTCGTTTATTCGAGGAAGTTTCTGGTGCCCGTCTTCTTTATAACTACATTTGGATTGGTGGAGTTTGGAATGACTGGACGGATGAGCAGATTTCTCGAGTGTCGGCTTTCTGTGACACTATGGAAGAAGAAGCCAAGAAATACCATGACCTCGTATCGATGAATAAAATTTTTGTTGAGCGTACCGCTAATGTTGGTGTGTTCTCAATTCAAGACTGTTTAGATTACGGTGCTTCTGGCCCTGTTCTTCGTGGGTCTGGGATGAAGTGGGATCTTCGTAAAAACGCTCCTTACTCACTTTACTCTGAATTTGATTTTGACGTTCCAGTTGGAACAGGTGAAGTTGGTCAGGTTGGTGACTGTTGGAACCGTTATATGGTTCGTATGAAAGAAGTGGTTGAATCAATCAAAATTATCCGTCAGGTAATTGAGAAATTAGAACCAGGTTCAGTGATGGGCAAGGTTCCTAAAGTTCTTAAACTTCCTAAAGGTGAAGTGTACGTACGTCAGGAATGTCCACGTGGGGAGCTTGCCTTCCATTTGGTTTCTGAAGGTGACACTAAACAGCCATACCGTTTAAAAGTGAAATCTCCATGTTTCACTCACGTTTCAATGCTTCCACGAGTTGCTCCTGGTCAGATGATCGCGGACTTCGTGGCAACTGTTGGTTCAATTGATATCGTACTAGGAGGGGTAGACCGATGAGTGCACAAGTTCACCAAACCGGTTCTGTGAAAGATTACTTCGCAGGCCTTTTTAACGGGATCACAACAACTGTGAAAGGTATGTGGATTACCTTCCGCTATGTTTGGGCCGTGAAGCCAGTTTCAATTGAGTACCCAGAAGTTCGTGAAGTGCTTCCGGAAAAAGCGCGTATGCGTCTTTTTAATGATGTTCAAAACTGTATTAGTTGTACTCAGTGTGCAATGGCATGCCCGGTTGACTGTATCTACATTGCTTCTGAGAAGAAGCCAGAGGGTGCGGAAATTAAGAAGACATCTAATGGACAGGCGATTCGTTTAACTCTTACTCAGTTTACAATTGATACAGCTCTTTGTTGTTACTGTGGCCTTTGTACAACAGTTTGTCCCACAGAGTGCTTAACTCACTCTCATGACTACGAATTTTCTCAATATACGATTGATGGAATGAAGTATGATTATCTTGCTCCAGATGTAAAAGCTTGGAGAGACAGGATTGTAAAATCTTAATCTAGTCTAAGGGCCTCTTTGAGGCCCTTTTTTTGTGCCCCAATACCTCTCGAAATTCTTTGGATATTTCAACCTCGTGGAGCCGTGAAAGGTAAGACAAAATGAGTAGAAGCTAATCCTGGAGTGAGATTTATTTTTTTCTTATCGTTTCAAGCACAACTTCATTATCTTTGATTCCACCTGTGAAGATCACAGTGACCTGAGTATTTCCTGGTATCGAATTGATAAAGTTAAAAGATGACTGTGAACTAAATCTGCTTACTTTGTAAGAGGTCCCATTATAGGTGACTGTCTGATTGATTGAATTAAAGACACCATTTTTCTCATATTTTGCGGCATTCGAATTCGTTAAAAGATCTGCGCTTTCAAGCTTGTTGGCCTTGAGATTCACTTGCTTCCCACAGCTCGTAATAAAGAGCAAAGTGATGAGAAGTTTATTCACCATCACTAAGAGTCCCGTCAATTCTTGGTTTGCCTTCTTCAAGGATAATTACAAAATCAGAGTGACCTTCATTTTTTTTATTTTTGAGAGCTGACTCTTCTTTAAGTTGAGCGAAGAAGATCTCTTGTTTAAGACCTTTTCTCCAGGTCATTCTCATCTTCTGTTTCGATTTTTGATTAGGGGTGGGCAGAGTCTTAATCTTGTCGATTAGTTCTTGCTTACCGCCACTTTCTTTGATGAATTTCTTTGTGAAAACTTCATCTATGAGCTCAACTTTTTTATCGTCCATGACAAAGTCGTATTTATTAAAAAGTTCCTGCATTGCTTTGTCATCAACACTGTACGCATTCAATGATAGGAGCACCGTTATTAAGACTAATTGAATTCGCATCCGTACTTCCTCGTAAGCTCTCTAATTTGTGAGAGGTAGTTTTTGATCGTCCCCGGACAAGTTGTTGCGTGATAGTAACTATGCCACTTGATCATTTTCATATTGGGATATTTTTTCTGGAGTTGACATGACAGACGAGCTATCAGGTCTTGTGTGTCTTTAGTCGGGTAGCGCGGCTTTCTCGCAGAAAAACCATTCGGATTTAATTTCGAAAACGGAGCGTAGTTTCCAATGACCACAAGTCCAATAGTTGTGACATTGGCCTTAATTGTATCGTTTACCACGAGTGTCGGATCGACTTTGAATTCTTCGTTTTCTTTTCCGCACGTAATTTTCCCCTCATCCCAAAGTTTTTTCTGAGAACTGTCCATTGGAACAAAGACATTCGATCCTGCATGGGCACCTACTAAATCGAGAGGTCTGCCCTCAGTGACTTTTTTAGCAGGAACGCTTCCTCCTGGGTAGGGTGAGTTAATCGCATAGCTATAAGCAATCATGTACCAAGGATCTTGAGGAGTTCCACGGGTTAGATGAAAGTCATTAATTTTAACCGCTGTATCAGTACTCGCACCTTCTGAGTGGTGAAGAACTATCGTGTCCACCATTTCTGCTGGTCTTTTACAAAAGCTTGCCTTTGAATTTCGTTTATAATTAACTTTTTCGATTTTTGTATATTCGATGACCCATTCTGGAGTTTGTGGTTGAGGCCACGGATTTTCTTGTGGGCAATTCACGCAATCTTGAGAAAAACTCAAACCACTCATGAGAAGACTTAGTATTAAAATGAAAAATTTCAAACGCACACCTCATATTTCCTATCGGAATAGTCAGATAAAACTTTAGAAATAAATATTCTTGAGGTATGACTATGTTCAGCGTTATCATAGCCTTAGAGGAGAACCTTATGGAATTTAAAAGCTTTTCGGAGTTCTATCCCTATTACCTACGAGAACACTCTAATATTATCTGCAGAAAATGTCATTTTTTAGGAACCTGTGGGGTTGTAGCTCTGCTTTTGCTTTTCTTTTTTACGGGAAACCCAGTTCTGTTATGGTTCATTCCATTGATTGGCTATGGGCTCTCTTGGGTTGGGCACTTTGTTTACGAAAAGAATCGCCCGGCCACATTCAAGCATCCATTTTATAGCCTTATGGGCGATTTCAAAATGTTTTGGGATATTTTAACCGGTAAGATTTCTGCTTTTTAAGAACTAGCGCTTGAGTAGTTTTTTAGTCCGAATCTCCAGATCGTCAGCATCACAAACCAGAGAATGACCGTCACACTCACTAAGTGAATCAGAGTGAAGCTGTCTGGTCCTTCAAAAAAAATGCGGGCCGGAAAACTTGCGATAAGTCCAAATGGTAACACCACTGTAAAAAGTATTCTGAGAGCATTCTTAAAAATTTTATCTGGGCGCTCCATCGCAATCCCAAGCGTATAAAATAAATCCACAAACCCTTTCGAGCTATGAGTCCAGAAGACAGGAAGGACCATGATCATCTGAATGCAATAGTAGATGAAAGTTCCGTTGATGAGTAAAAGAAGAAGCCCTAAAAGTTGAAAGAGGCTCCAGTCTCCCGAGTATGACAAAATAGAATAGCTGAAAAATCCTGCGGCAATGATTAGATTGATAAATGAATTGGCCGCGAATTCCCTTAACGACAAAAAGAATAAAGGGGAAATAGGTCTGATCAAATAGTAGTCGAGTTCTCCTCGATTTATGTAGTAGGGGAGCCACCACATATTAGTTGAAAAGATCGTCATATTAAGAGCATCAATCACAAGATAACAAGAAACGAAAACCATCATTTGCTCGTGATTCCATCCAGCAATCAAGTCTGTATGTAAGAACAAAACTTTGAACATCATGATATTAACCGCGTAGTACATGACATCCATTAAAATCCGGAACGTGAAGTCGATTCTGAATTCCATGGCCTTCGAGAAGGAAAATTGCAGAAAATAAAGATAAAGGCGAAGATATCTTTTCATATACCTACACCTGTATATTTGTACTGACCTTTATTCCAAAGAAGAATAGAAGCCGAATAGAAGAAGAATGACCAGAAGCAAAGGAATAAAACCCCTAGTCCTATTTCCTGAGTTGTCGCAATTCCCATAATGGTTTTAATGGGGAGAGTGATTAAATAAGGGAAGGGCGTGAAGCTTAAAAAAGATTGAAACCATGACGGAAAAAAAACAATCGGCACAAACCCACCGCCAAAAAAATAGACAAAAAAGCGACACATCACCATCAAGGTCCAGACGTTGTCGGCCCAGAGTGAAATGAGTTCAATAAACATAGCAAGTCTACAATACGCAAAAGAGGCAACTATAAAAAGACTGCAACCTAAAGTAAGATTTTGCACATGAGTCCAGGTCAGTCCTTCTGCAAAAAAGGCTTGGTATACTATAAAAATTAAAACCAGCTGGAGAGCGTAGAAAAGGCTATAGGTCATGTACGTCAGAGTTTTGTATTGGAAAAAAGAGATAGGGTAGAGTAGATACCGATTAAAGGTTCCGTCATAAATTTCTCTTGAGAGAAAGCCAATGTTTTCTCCGGTGAGCATTCTGTTTCCGATTGGAAGAATAACATAATAGAGTGTGACCATAGAAAGAGTGAAGCCTTCCATGACTTGTTTACCGGTAGAGGCAAAAATATTTTCCCACAAAGCACGGGCCACAAAAAGTTGCACGAAAGTTTGACCTAGGAACACAACCCAGAAATCCGCCCTAAAGGCCAGAATCTTCCTGATCTCTGAAGCCACTACCGATTTCCACCATTTCATGGGAGTGCGATGCCATTTTTCATGATGGATTCAATGATGTCCTCAATTGAAGGATCGTGAATATTTAAATCGAGGACATCATTGTTTTGAAAAATTTCTGATGTCTTTAAGGCCAATTCAGTCCGAGGAACATTCAGAGAAAAGACACTGTCCTTAGTCGTGACCTTTAGGCATTTTTCATCACCTAACATGCGCTGGACTTGAGTCAGTGAACCATCATAAACAAACTGGCCTTCTTTCATGATCACAATACGGGGACAGAGTTCCTTGATGTCTTCCATGTAGTGAGATGTCAGAATTGTCATGGGTCTAAATTCCCGCTGATAATTTTTCATAAACTCACGAACAGCTTTTTGAGCTGAGATATCAAGACCAATTGTTGGTTCATCCAGGAAAATGACTTTAGGTTGATGGAGTAGAGCGGCCATGAGTTCGATCTTCATTCTTTCACCAAGAGAGAGCTTTCTCACTTGCGTTTTAAGTTGATCTTTAACCATCAAAGTATCGGCCAGAAATTCGAGATTCTTTTTATAAAGAGCATCTGGAATTTGATAGATTTCTTTAAGAAGAATAAAACTATCCAAAGCAGGAAGATCCCACCAGACTTGATTTTTCTGTCCCATGATCAGAGACATTTGCTTTCTATACTCGTTACTTCTCTCCCAAGGAGTGAACCCCAAGATTGAAACTTCGCCATTTGTTGGATGAACAATACCAGAGAGAATTTTAACCAAGGTTGTTTTTCCAGCCCCATTGGCCCCAATGAGCCCAATGATCTCACCTTGCTGGATTTCCAGGTTAATAGATTTAAGAGCACTTTTTACAACACTCTTACGCTTAAAAAGTGATCTCACTGACCCAGAAAGCCCTGGCTCTTTAATATGAGAAGTAAAAGTCTTATTGAGGTTTGTGACTTTAATCACAGCTTCTCCAACACGATACCTTTCAAATAACTTCCCTCAGGAAAACCTTTAAGAGTGGGACAGTCCTGACCAAGTTGAAGTCGTGATGACATTTTGTAATTAAGCTTCAACTCAGTTAGATAGTCCTTTAGTGTACGATCAAATTTTTCTTGAGTGACTTGATGAGTGTTCAAGAAAACGATGAGCTTACCTTTAGGGTTAAGAAGTTTGTCCATCTTGCCCAGAAGGTCCTTGTAGGCTTTGATCGCTGATGTTCGTTTTTCACCATCAGACGAAGATGAAGGTGGATCACAGACAATCACATCAAATGTTTTTTGATTTTTATAGAGCTCACCAAGAGCATCATCCACGCTGGAAATAATGGCTTCGTGTTGAGTGTGATTAAGTTCTGGGTTCAGAGCAATATTTTGCTGAAGCCATTCAATGTATTTTGGTGAAAGATCTACAGAGACAACATTCGTCGCTCCGAGTTTCATGGCCCATAGAGAAAAAGCACCCGTATAGCTATAAAGATTAAGAAGACTTGATTGTGGTTTAATGAGTTTCGAGAGCTGATCCCGAATAGAACTCATGTCAGTGTAGATCCCATGATCGTAAGATGAACCAAGACGGACAAGGTACTGAATTCCAAATTCAGAAAGATGAAATTCATCTCGGCGCTCCTTATCTAAAGCGTTCTGAGGAAGTTTTTGAAGCTCTTTGGTTTCCCCGCGTAACTGAATCCAGATATTCTCATCTTTGATCTCCGGGTAAACTTCTTGGATCGTAGTTTGAATCGTCGATTTATAGCGATTCCAAAAGGCCGTGTAGAATTGGATTAAAATTCGGTCTTTTAACCTTAAAATATAAAGACCCGGAAGATGATCAGCTTCACCAAAAGTTAAATAGTAGTTTTCTCTATTTTTTAATCCAAATCGCTTTTCAAAAGCAACATCAAGTCTTCCTTGAATACTTGCTGTGAAATGCTGGGCCTCACGATCAAAAGGAAATTTTGTGCTCCAAACCCGGGCCTTCACATTTTTGTGATAAGGGTCGTGCATGAGAAGCGCCATCGGTCTTTTTCTATCATCTGTGGCGATCACAAATTCCGACTGACGAGGAAATTTATTGGAGAAGTTATCGGCCGTAATCCACGGGTGTCCTTGGCGTAATAGTTTAATCGACACCGGATGAATCAGGCATTCAGGAATTTTTGTCATAGTTGGTCCGCAGATCTTACTGCTTTAGGTTATTTAGTCTTTCTTCAGTTATGTCCAGAAGCCTAAGGATGATGTTTGTTGCGAGATAGGGATTTTTCAAATGGTCCGTGAGACCAAGCTTTTCCACAATCTGGCCACACTCTTGTCCGATTTCGTCTTGGAATGGATCAAAGTTTTTGCCCAAAAACTGAAGCTGTTTCATCAGAAGTTCAACTTCCGAAAGCTTACTTTTCCCAACCTGTTTTTCAAATGAAGACACATAGGTCTCATGTGATTCCGGCTTTGGGAGGGAAGACTTTTTCTGAAGTGAATTCATGTAGATGAAATTATGACAACGCCTTGCAGACTGTCAACGAATCGAAGAAAGTGAGGTGTATTTTACTTCAAGGATATGGGTATGAATTACGTTTTTTACTTGGCCCTCATCACACTTCTTGTTTACTGGGTTGAATCACCTGTCATGGCCTTTCCTAACTTCCTGATAATTCGAAAAAATCCGGCCGATGAATTAGAGATTTGGCTGAAGAATTTTGGGACGAACAGACAGGAACTAAAGTCACAAAGTGCTCTTCCTGTTTATAAATTTTATAGCGAAGTGATTGAAGTTTTATTGAACCTCGCCCGTAGAATGGGTGGAAATTATCAGGAGGCTCTTTTATTTTTACGAGAAGGTCTACAAAATGACCGTCAGTTTGAAAAGAAAGTGAAGAGTGCAGTCCTCGGAACTTGGCTCCAGATGGGTCTTATGATGGGCCTTACCTGGCTTTTTATTATGAGTGCGGTCACCTTAGTTGGTATGCAAGTCGATGGGTGGAAACTTTTCTTGATTTTCTTCTGGCAATTGATTGGTCTTTCTATTCTTCCCCTTTGCTTAAGGTGGCTTCGGAAAAAATATTTTGGTGATATTGGCAAGATTTGGAAAATGCTTTTTGTACTTAAATCCCTTATGAAGGTGCCACTTTCACGCACGGAAGTCCTGACCTTGGCCGGAGTGGGAGAGCTTAATCATGTGAAACAAAACTCTCTTTTATCGATTGTTTCTAAGCTCAAGGAAACCTGCCAAAAGACTTTAAAAATGGGGACAAGTTATGAGGATGATGTGAGGTATTTGATGGATGAGCTTCGGTTTCAGGAAAAATGGCACTTTGAACTTTTTGAAAAAAGAATAACCGCCCTGAAACTGGCCATATTATCTTTGTTTTTCCTACCGAGTTATCTTGGTTTCATTTTTCTTCTCTTGGGCGACTTAATGTCTTTGATGTAGAGGGTCATCCTTGGACAAATAAGAGTGTTTCTGCTTTAATGGGTTTTCTCAAATTTAAAAGGAAATCCAATGTCTGCTCACAAGATTATCTTTTCTATGCATAAAGTTGGAAAAGTTTATCCTCCGAAGAAACAAGTTCTTCGTGATATCTCACTTTCGTTTTTTTATGGTGCTAAAATTGGGGTTCTAGGTCTTAACGGATCTGGTAAATCATCCCTTCTTAAAATCATTGCTGGAGTAGATAAAGATTACATCGGAGACGTGAATGCTTCGAAGGGCGTTTCGTTCGGCTATTTGGAGCAAGATCCGAAACTAGATCCAAATAAAACAGTTCGTGAAGTTGTGGAAGAGGGTCTTCAGGAAATCGTGAACATCGTAAAAGAATACGAAGAAGTGAATAATAAGTTCGGCGAAGAAATGTCTGACGCCGAAATGGACAAGCTTGTTGCTCGCCAAGCGGAGCTTCAAGATAAAATGGATGCTTCAAATGCTTGGGATTTAGATTCTAAGCTTGAGCTTGCGATGGAGGCCCTTCGTTGTCCTCCTTCTGATCAAAAATGTGGAGTTCTCTCTGGCGGTGAAAAGCGTCGTGTGGCACTTTGCCGCCTTCTTCTTTCAGAACCAGATGTTCTTCTCTTAGATGAGCCTACCAACCACCTTGATGCCGAAACTGTATTTTGGCTTGAGCGCCACCTTCAGGCGTACAAGGGAACTGTTATCGCCATAACCCACGATAGATATTTCTTAGATAATGTCGCTGGATGGATTCTTGAACTTGACCGCGGACATGGTATTCCTTGGGAAGGAAACTACTCATCATGGCTTGAGCAGAAAACAAATCGTCTGGCCCTTGAAGAAAAACAAGAGTCACAGCGAACGAAGAAAATGCAAGAAGAGCTTGAGTGGATTCGCTCTTCTCCTAAAGCTCGTCAGGCAAAATCGAAAGCACGTATTACAAACTATGAAAAAATGCTTTCTGATTCGAAAGAAAAACGTAATGAGACTAATGATCTCTTTATCCCACCAGGACCTAGACTTGGTGATATCGTCATCGACGCCAATGGCATTTCAAAAGCTTTTGGGGAAAAACTCCTCTATGAAAACCTCACATTCAAACTTCCGCCGGGAGGAATTGTGGGAATCATCGGACCTAACGGTGCGGGTAAAACAACTCTCTTCAAAATGATTACGGGTCAACTTGAGCCAGATGCAGGAACTTTCAAGACAGGTGAGACGGTTAAATTGTCTTATATCGATCAGTCTCGTGAGATGAATGATGATTCAACTATTCTTGCTGAAATTAGCGGTGGACTTGATTTATTAAAACTTGGAAACCGTGAAGTGAATGCACGTGCGTATATTTCTCGTTTCAACTTTTCTGGTGAAGATCAAGGTAAACGCATTAAAGAACTCTCTGGTGGTGAAAAGAACCGTGTTCACTTAGCAAAAATGCTTAAAGAAGAAGGAAACGTTCTTCTTCTGGATGAGCCTACAAATGATCTTGATGTAAATACTCTTCAGGCACTTGAGCGCGCTCTTTTAGACTTCGCTGGTTGCGCAGTGGTTATTTCCCATGATCGCTACTTCTTAGATAGAATTTGTACGCATATCTTGGCCTTTGAAGGGGATTCAAGAGTGACTTGGTTTGAAGGAAACTTCCAGGACTATCACGAAGATCTTCGTCGCCGCTTAGGTGATAAGGCCGATGTGCCACAACGCCTGACTTATAAAAAACTTAAAAGAGATTAAAATCATTCACACTTTCTTTGGGACCTATCAGGGTCTCAAAGAAAGGTGTTCCTTTGTCAGAGCCTAGAATCTTGATTATTTCCTTCACTTTTTTATTTTCCATAAAAATAACGTATTCAATATTTCGACAACTAAGTTCCATCACTTTCTCAAAACTGAGTGTGGCCTCTGACGAATAAAGTGAAAATAAGAGGGCCACTCTTTGAAGAGCATCCACAGCGGTTGATGCATGAATTGTTCCCATCAGACCTTTATGCCCAGTATTCATGGCCATGAGAAAAGGGATGACCTCGTGAGACCTCATTTCGCCTAGAATGATTCTATCGGGACTCAGACGTAGAGAGTAAGAGAGATAGGACTTGAGACTTGTTTCGGGAGTTGTTCCCGCCAGGAATCTCGTTTGATGAGGATGCGGACAGAGAATTTCATAGGTATCCTCTAACACGATGACATGTTCATCCTCATCCACGAGATTAAGGAGGCTTGTCATTAAAGACGTTTTACCTGAGCCAGTAGAACCAGCAATCAGAATGTTTTTCTTTTCTTTGACTAAATTTTTTAGAAGATCAACATCTCCAAAAGAGTCTAAATTGTGAGGTCTTGGAGAAAGAGAGCGCAGAATAAGTTTAGAAATACCATTCGGAGAAGTGGATCCATGGATTAAGCTCAAGCGGAAGGGTCTTCCATAAAGGGAGCCATGAAAACTCGCAAAGGGCTGTTGGACGTTCCAGTTTTGTTTAAATGAAATGGAGAGAATTTCGAGCCAAATTTGCCACTCGACGGTATCTAAGGGAACCTGAAAACTCTTCTTCTCTCCGTTGGTACTGAGGTATTGAGATTTATCTGGAGCATGGAAGAAATATTCGGTGGCATCGAGGGCCAGGATTTCTTCTAAAAAATTCCATATTGTTAACTGGAAAAAAGATTTTTTAATAATCTCAAGATCATCACCTTCACTTAGTGTGGGGAGTTCTTGGAAATAGTCTTCCCAAGTCGGAATGATGCCTTTATTTAAGTTTGATACAAGAAGCTCTCTTGCTCTTACGAGAGCAAAATCACGGTTGAGAGGTTGTTCTTGATCCTTAAAAAGACTAAGCATTAAGGAACCGCTTCCAAGACAACATAGCCATAAATTTGTTTGTACGTCTTTTGATCAGACTTTGATTCAAAGAGGTGCCTTAAAATCGGAATCTCAGAAATAAGCGGGATTCCTTGGCGTGCTTTGGCGGTGGTTTGAAATCCAATCTGAAAGATTTTCATGGGCACGCCAATTTCTAAAAGCGCAGAGGAGATTTCTTTACTCCCACTAATCGCCTGATCCACAGGTCTTGAGAATTCGGTTTCGTAATCGAGGAGAAGTTTTCCGTAGGATTCTGTGATCTTCGTTTTGACTCTGAGTCCAGCAAACCGCCAATCAATAGGAGCAATCACTGTTGAGCCTTGCTGAGCTATGTTTTGGTATGGAATCTGAGAGCCAATTTCTACAACTTGTGGAGTGTTCAAATTCACAATCAGCTCAGGTTCCGCTAAAGAAGAGAGGTCTGTTTTTGTTTGAGTTAAAAAGACGAAATTATCATCGATCAGTTTTTTCATTCCAAACTCAAAGAGATCAGTCACGGAAGCCTTAAGTTTATCCAGGCCCACGTGAATCTCACGGCCATCCATCTTTTCCAGTTGGATGAGTTTCAGTTTGAGCCGGTAATTTTTATGTTTTAGGCGTGAGTCTTGTTGGATAAAAGAAACACGGTAGAAGCTTGCGAGTTGTTTAAGAAGAGCCTCGTTATTTTGGCCTTCATAAAAACACAAAATATCGAGCCAGTCTGCCTGGCAAGTTACGCTTGAAAAGCCATTGGCATAGAGTTTTTTATAAACCTGGCCAATCACATGGTTTCTAAGCTTTTGATCCAGATTAATCTTGAAGAAAACTTGTTCTTGAAACTGACCTTTGATTTTTTGAAGGTACAAGTAGTCGGAAAAATCACTTAAGGTACCAGAGGCCGTCATAATAGGCCCTTTAATATCAATGGCGAGATTGAGATTTTTGAGAGCATCGGCCAGTTGGAAGGTTTTGAGGAATTTCTGCTTAGAAAGGACATAAAGACTCAAAACCTCTTTGCCAGCTTTGCTCCAGATGACTAAATCGGTGAATCCCACCTTTTTACCTTTTATGAGAAACTTTCCTTGTTTCGGGAGCCATTTATAAGAAATGACCTCTGGATTTCCGACAGAGAAGTTCTTCAGTGAGGGAAATGAGAGCTCTTTTTGCTCACCTTTGGCGAGAATCACGTCTGAAATCGAGTTTTGTCCGAATGCTGCGATAGGCAAAAAGAGGAAGACTTTGACAAATAAAAGGCTTATCGTTAGATTGAGGAGCTTAAATTTTGATAACACAAGAACTTTCCCTGGGGAGATATTTATGGCTTCTAGAACAGCAGTAACTGAAAATCGTCGTAAAGCTAAGCACAGAGCTATGGGTGCTAAAAGAAAAGCTGCTAACCGTAATAAAGGTACTACACCTAAGTTCGCAGTCCATGAAGAAGGCGCTCCTAAGGCAACAAAAGCTGCAGCTCCTAAAACAGCTAAGGCCGCTGCTGCTCCGAAGGCTCCTAAAGCTCCAAAAGCTGCTGCTGCTCCAAAGGCACCTAAAGCTCCAAAAGCTACTAAGTAATTCATCTGCGCCTCCTATGGTGCTTGAAAGACTTTAAGAGATTCATTGATAAAATTACGATCAACGGAGACCAGAAATAGGTCTCCGTTGTTTTTTAGGCAGAGATCAAGTTTTCCTTCGCCTTTTATTTCCTCACAGTTTTGAATCATTTTAATGGTCATTAGCTCTTCTGGTATTTGATATTCACTTACTATGTAATCACGAAAGCTTACTGCACTTTTAAATTCACTCTCATGATAAATGTGAATGGGAGAAGCAAGTAGTTGGGTACAGAAGAGAAAGCTAATAACGAATTTCATGTGACACTTCCTTTTTAATCGCTGCAAAATGCAAATGTTTTAAGTAGGGCAAGACCTCCCAAGATTCGTTTTGAAATAGAGCGTGGGCCTCATTTTCTTTAACAAGAATTGTGATCTTGCCGAGTTGGTCCTGGCCTGAGCTTTGTAGCACTCCCTCGAGTTTTTTTCTGCTCGGGCGGTGAACGAGGAGGACCTTTTTTCCAGAATGAAATGGCGTCATAAGCTCAGCACTGAGCTGAACCTCAACCCAACCGGGAGGGAGTCCTATTACCGGTTGTTTCACCTCTGAATCATCCGAAAAAAGAATGAAGAAAAAAATATTAGATAGAATAATTGCTACAGTGAGCTTGGCCCACCAGAGTCTAGTCTTGGTATTTTTTTTCAAGAGAGTTCCAATTTTTTCTGAAATCACTTAAGTGCTCCTGGGTTTTATGTTCAAAATGTTTATTGAGCCAAATGAGAGTGCCTAATAGAAAGCTTCCTGTGACTAGAGCGAGGGAAATCGGGAGGATAATGTCGCCTGCTTCTCCTCCACGAGATATTTTATCTTGGGGTAAACTGCTTCGAAGTTTCTTGCATCGACTTTGACGGTCAAAGCATATGGTTTTGAGAAATAGATATAACCCCATTTTTCCTCGATTAGTTGTAAGGTGTCTTCGTTACCCCGAGATAACTTGAAGAGAGGTTTATACATTCGAGGATCGAGGGGACAGCTCTTTCTCGTGAGCTTTGTGAGTGTTTTCAAATAAGAAACATGCCGTATATTTTGTGCCTGTTTTAAAAAGTCTTTGGCCTTTTCTGCACTCCCCGCGGCCCCTTGGAATCCAGGAATAAAGGCCATGACGAGTGCGGCCCTTCTGATGTTTTTAATCGCCCAGTTGGTTCGTCCTATGAATTTTAGGTAGAGATTAAGCTCTTCTTTGGCTTCTTTGGTGCACAAGAAGAGTTCCGTTCTTTTTTCTAACAGATTAAATGATTTTTTTAACTCTAATGAACAAAGAAGGACGAGACCCATTAAGGCTAGAAGAGAAAAGGCCGCAAGAAGCGAGATCTCTCCTTTTTGGTTCATAAATGGCCTTTGAGAGTGAGATGGAAGGGGACCTTTTTAAGATCTGGAAGTTTTTGCCAGGTTACCAGATTGTGCTGACGAACCAGATGGATGCGACATCCTAGGTGCCAGTCCCTTTTGAGTGGAGCTGGATTAGTTAAAAGGGAGTTTGTTACAAGTTCTGTGCTTTTAAGCCAGGCCTCTTGCCGGCAAACAGTGGCCTTGTGGAAGACCACTGCTTGTGCCAAAAGAACTAGGAGAATTGCAAGTCCAAGTGGCAAGGCAATGAGGTTCATTTTCTGATTTCTTTTGTTCCAATTTCGCTGACAATATAAGATTTCATGTTTTCAATTCGCTTTTGAATAACTTCACCGAAAGACTTCATACCTGCTAGGCAGCAAATTCCTATAAGGCTTGAGATGATGACGTATTCCATGATGCCCTGACCTTTCTGGTTCCTGATAAATTTCATATGGCCTCCTTAGTTTGGCTCTCGAGGTTTTAAGCGAAAAAAAAGGAAAGTGCGATGGAGGGCGAAAGAAGTGGAGCGTTTTGTTCGGATTTGAAAAAGAGTGGCAGAAAATCAGGTAAGCCCCTAAAATAATGAAATGGAAGAAAATAATAAAGTCATCATTTTTGAAAAAAAAGAAATCATCATCGTTTTGATCTTTGTGGTGGTTTTGATTATAACAAGTTTCACTCTTGGAATAAGACTTGGGAAAAAACTTGCGCTCACTGAATCAGGTATTGCTCCGGAAGATGTAAAATCCGTTGAGATGAAATCAGTCGTTGAAGAAGATGCTGATCAAACTTTTTCAGATGATGCTAAGTTAACTGATGAAGAAAAATTGAAAAAACTAATGGATGAGTCTAAGACTCGCTTAACAGATGAACTCGAAAAGTTTTCTTCTGAAGAAAAACCAAAAGATGTTTCAGTCGATGCTGAAGAATCACCCGCACCGGCCCAATCAACCATGACTGGTAAATTCACGATTCAGTTAGGGTCATACAATACTGTTGAAGAAGCAAAGCAGTTTGCTGAAGGGTTCACTGTTAGAGGCTATAGTCCGATCATTAATGAAGTAAAAATCAGCGGTAAAGGCACTTGGTACAGAGTAAGCCTTGGGCTGTTCAATTCTTTAGAGGACGCGAAGGTCTATATTAAACAAGAACAAAGCTTGTTTTCAGGCCAAGAGCACGTCATCTCTGAAATTAAATAACTAGTAAAAAAATCCTATCTCGAAGCCGAGAGACAACCATCCTAGGGATAGAGATCTATCACTTTTACTCTCATTCCCAATGGCCTCTCTCGTAACGCTTGCAACATTATAAGAGAACTTACCTCCATAGAAAAAAGCAGTGGAAGATCTTTTATGGATGCCGTACGAAGTTGTAAGGCCATAGCCTTGGTAGGTTTTGCCAATGAAGCTTTCACTTAATGAGATGGCATTGGCAAAGACTTCAACTGATTCAAAAACATCTTCAGTTGGATAAAAATCTAAAAGAAGTTTAAAGCGGTAACTCATCCCAAGCCCGGTGGCAGTGACAGTATTTTTAGTTCCACCTGGTCTTACGCTGTTAGATTCAGCATTTACGTTTGTACTTCCTGAGGTGCTATTTTTTGTGATGGCATCGAAGTATGTGTTGTGACGGAAAATCTGGGCCCCATACCAAAATTGGTTGTACCTCGTTGAGCGTCTCATGTAAGAGGCCTCAAATCCCAGTAAGTCGTTCAGATGTTCATAGTCTCCAGAGACATGGAACGCACCAGAGAAACGGTTACTATCAGTTCCTGTGTAGCGACGCTGGTCTTTAATACCTAATTCAGTATTGAGGTTGTAGATCATACTCTCATTTCTGAGGTGTTTTTCAGGTTTTTTGATAAGCACGTCTTCTGATTCCGGGTTCAACTCCTCATCAGTTAAGTCAAAAAAGTTTGAGGCAAAAAGATTAAGAGGCAGAAGTAGGAGTATTAAATATGTCATGATTACCTCAGTGCCAATTGCTCAAAGTTTTCACCAGGAAAATCTTCAAGTCCCATGTAGTCTGCAAGTTCTGTTTTTTTAAGGAGATGTTGATACTTAACATTCTCGGAATTGATGTGAGCAATCACCATATTATCAATAGCTATTTTAATGTCAGCAAAGGTCGTTCGACCGCCGACATAGTTATCTAAAACGGAGTCATAGTTACTTTGCGCGTTCTTGTGTTGGAACTGAGCGATCTCAACTTTTTGTTCAAGATAGCGGAGTGTTTTGTAGATAGTGCGAACTTTTACCTCTAGCGCTCTTTTAGTGTTAAAAAAGGCAATCTCGGCCATTCTTTTACTTAAAAAAGCTTGTTGGTTCTGTCTCGAGTTAAAAAAACCACCCTCACCTAGGAGGGTCCATTTCATATTAATGGCCGCGACAAGTTCAATGTTTCTACTGTCATCCCTGGTCTCATAGCTCCAGCTTGTGCCGCTGGGGTCAAATCCTGTTTGGTAAGTTCCAAGATTAAGAGAAAACTTTGGAAGAGGAAGGTTCTCTTTTAGTGTCTTCTCATAAGTTCTACTAGCATTGTCGTAGAGGAGTTTTGCGTTTCTAAAATCAACAGATTGTTCTTCAGCAAGTTTTAGTGCCTCTGACATCGATGTGTTCACTGACACATACTTTAGCTGTTCGTTTGTTCTATAAGAACCACGCCACTCATCCCCGAGTAAATTGGCGAGCTCTTCTTCTTGAAGACCAACATCGAAAAGAGACTCTTGGTATTCGGTCTGGGCACGAAGGTATTCTGAACGTGTCTGATAGTATTCCTGCGCCTTAATTTTTCTTAGTTGAAGTCTCTCACGAGCAAGGCGATGGATGAAGGAAGTTTGTTTCAATTGTTCCTGGCGAATGCGTTTAATTTCTTTTGACCTGATCATGTTAAAATACTGATTGATCAAACTAAACTTCAAACGTCTTTTCCCTTCGTTTAGTTGCTGGGTTGAGCGATTGAGAGTCTGCTTATCGTTTTGATACTGAAGATAATCTCTTCCCCAGTTGAAAACAGTGTACTCTTTTATGGCCAGTCCTAGGCTGCCATTCGGTGCTCGTTGAGCGCCCATTCCGGGAGTTGACTGAGAGGATTCGCGAAAACGATCGATGCGATGATTTGACGTTTCTAGGTCAAGGGAAACCGTTGGGAGCCAAAAGCGTTGGAATAGGTCCGTTTTATAGAGTTCGATAGATTCTTTTTGATATTCTCGAATTTGTTGAAGGGCGTTTCTTCGGTACCCTTCTTCGAGGACTGATCTGAGATCTATGGATCGTCCTTGGTTGCTTGGGTCTTTCAAATCAAATGTTGTTTGAGATTTTGACCACTTGTTTTTAGCTGTTTGATTGGATGATTGAGTCTCGGTTGCATCCTGTTCAATTGCTGTTTCTAGGGATGAAAGATCTTCATCTTGAGCAAAGGCTGCACTAATTCCGAATAGTAAAAATACTAAGAACGCTTTTTCCAAAGCTTATTTCCTCGCAGATAATTTTTATGCGAGGAAAGTGTAACATTAACATTTCTGAGAAGTAAAATCAGTTATCTATCAAAGTGAAAGCCCTGGACATCCAGAGCGAATAATATTTTCTTCCATCGAATCGATCTGAAGATTAGTGAGGTGAAGTTCGTTTTTTATCTTAACTTGATTGGATTTTAGTCGAGATTGGATACTGATTTTAGCATGAGGGCTTTTTTTTATCAGATCTTCATTTCGTTGAAGAAGTGCGTTTAGGCGTTGCTGCATTTTGATTTTTTCTCCTCTTTCCTTAAAGAGTTCTTTACAGCGCAAGCTCATGACAGGTCTTGTAATCGAGTCCTGAGTGATCGACTCATCTTGAGCTGAGAGAGTGAAGGAAAGTGCCAAAATCATGACAGTAAGAATGAACTTCATATGATTAGATTAACATGCGACTGAATTAACGCAAAGTTTAATTTATTGTCTAACGATACTAAAAAACGTAGGATGAGGGGTCATATTAAATCCAACAGGTAAATGTTTTCATGGCAAAAGTTGTCATTCTTATTCCGGCCCGTTTTGCCTCTTCTCGCTTTCCAGGAAAACCTCTTGCGATGATTGCGGGTGAGTCCATGATTCAGAGAGTTTTCACCAACTGCTCCGCTTCTGGCCACCCGACATATGTTGTGACAGATGACGAGCGCATACAAAAACATGTAGAAGCTTTTGGTGGAAAAGTTTTGAGAGTCGATGATGATGTCCCATCGGGATCAGAAAGAATTGCTCTGGCCTTTGAAAGATTTCTGCAAATTGAAAGCCCCGATCTCGTGATTAATGTTCAAGGAGACGAACCCTTACTAAAAGGAGATGTTCTCCGAGAACTCGCGGAGTTCCATGTGAGCTCTCGTTATGAGATTGCCACTCTTCTAAGGGAGAGAAGTAGCTCGGAAGAGGATTTTCTTAATCCGAATGTTGTGAAGGCCATTTACTCGAAAGAATCAAAACAGTGTCTTTATTTTTCAAGACAGTCGCTTCCGTATGATCGTGATGGTGGTCGGAATTATTCTTGGTTTCACCACATTGGTGTTTATAGCTATAAGCCAGCAGCTCTTTTACGTTTTGTAAAACTCCCGGTGGCAACACTGGAGGATTTAGAAAAATTAGAACAGCTCAGGGCCTTAGAAAATCAAATGAACATTGGTGCAGTTCTAACGAGTCAAAAATTAATTGGTGTTGATGTTCCAGATGATGTGAAAAAAGTAGAAGGAGCTCTCAAGTGATACACAGTAAAAAATATATTTTCATCACCGGTGGCGTAACGAGTTCACTCGGTAAAGGGTTAGCCGCCGCAAGTATTGGCTGTCTCCTTGAAAGACGTGGCATAAAAATCAACATGCTCAAAATGGACCCTTACATCAATGTTGATCCAGGAACAATGAGTCCTACTCAGCATGGTGAGGTTTTCGTCACTGACGATGGGGCAGAAACAGATTTGGATCTTGGTCACTACGAGAGGTTCACAAGTCTTACGCTAAAAAAAGATAATAATTTTACGACAGGAAAAGTTTATCTTCAGGTGATTGAAAACGAGCGCGAAGGAAAGTATCTTGGGAAAACTGTTCAGGTTGTTCCTCACATTACTGATGAAATCAAAAGACGTATCCATTTAGCTTCAGAAAACTGTGACCTTCTCATCGGTGAAATCGGGGGAACGGTAGGGGATATCGAGTCTTTGCCTTTCATGGAATCGATCCGTCAGTTTGCTCTTGATGTGGGGACAGAGAATGTAATTTTTATTCATCTGGTTCTCATTCCTTATGTCGCAGCTGCGGGAGAGTTAAAATCAAAACCGGCCCAGCACTCAGTGAAAGAGATGCGCTCAATCGGATTATTTCCACAAATCATTTTGTGCCGGGCCGAGAGAGACATTGATCAATCGATCATCGATAAAATTTCACTTTTTTGTAACGTACCTAAGCAGAACGTTTTTAAGTCGATTGACTTGAATCTTATCTATAAAGCCCCTATGTCTTTTCATCAGCAAGGTTTAGATAAGCGCATAACGGATCTTCTGGGGATGTGGACAACAGAACCTAAGATGGATGAGATTAATAAAGTTATCTACAACGCTGAGAACCCTCTCAAAGAAGTAAATATCGGGATTGTTGGAAAATACACCGAACTGATCGAATCCTATAAGTCTCTTGATGAAGCACTAAGACATGCAGCGATTTCAAACCAAGTTAAAATTAATCCGATTTATATTGATGCTGAGAATCTTGAGAAGGATATCGATACAGAGCTCCTGAAGAAAGTTGATGGAATTCTTATCCCTGGAGGATTTGGTTCTCGAGGCACAGAAGGGAAAATAAAGGCGATAAACTTCGCACGGGAAAACAAAAAGCCATTTTTTGGTATTTGCTTAGGACTTCAGCTTGCGGTGATTGAATTCGCTCGCAATGTTGCAGGAATTAAAGATGCCACATCCATGGAGTTTTCTGATACGGGATCACTTGTTGTCCATTATATGCCGGGCCAGAGTAAGGATGGAGCAAAAGGAGCCAGTATGAGACTAGGTGCTTATGACTGTGAATTCACCGAGGGGTCATTAGGCTCAAAAGTTTATGGAGTGAACAAGATCTCAGAAAGGCATCGTCACCGTCTAGAAGTAAACAACGAGTATGTTCAAACATTAATTGATAAAGGGTTAATTGTTTCAGGGAAAAATACGGCACTTAATTTAGTTGAAGTGATCGAGCTAAGTGATCATCCATTCTTCATTGCTTGTCAGTACCACCCAGAGTTCAAATCCAGACCATTTAAACCACATCCGCTCTTCGCTTCGTTCGTGAAAGCAAGCGCAAAGCTTTAAGGAATAATTATGAAAAAGATGGATTTCTACATCGGTCCATGTGTTATTGAAAGTTCAGAACTTGCCCACCAGATTGCTGAAAGGCTAGTGAAGGATCTTGAACCATTTAACAATGAGATTAATCTCCATTTCAAGGGGTCATATGACAAGGCGAATCGCTCTTCGTTTACTTCCTATCGAGGCCCTGGCATCGATGAGGGACTAAAAATTCTTGAGGCCATCAATCAAAAGTTTGGTCTTCCGACGTTGACTGATTTTCACACTCCAGATCAAGCGGATCTCGTTGCTAAATACGTAAGTGTTCTACAGGTTCCCGCATTCTTATGTCGCCAAACAGATATGATTTTTGCTGGAGCTGAGGCCTGTAAAAAGTATGATAGAGAGCTCAAAGTGAAGAAGGGGCAGTTCTTGTCTCCTGAAGAGACGAAGAACATTGTTGATAAGGCTTCACACTTTCTTCCGAAAGAAAAGATCCTACTCACTGAACGTGGTTCTTCATTTGGTTACAATAATCTTGTCGTTGATATGGCCTCATTTCAAATCATGAAATCTTTTGGGGTGCGTGCGATTCACGATGCCACTCACTGTGTTCAACGTCCAGGTGGACTTGGTACTGCGACAGGCGGTAAACGAGAGCAAATTCTAGTCTTGGCCAAAGCTGCTGTTGCGGCCGGAGCTGATGGGATTTTTATGGAATGTCATCCTAATCCAGATAAGGCGCTCTCGGACGCGGCCACGGCCCTTCCGCTTGATCAAGTGAAAATCATCGTCGAGAAACTATTAAAAATCCGTCGTGCGGTGGCCGAATGAGTTTAAAAATTACAGCGAAAAAATTTGAAGAAAAGCTCAAAAAAATTAAGGTTGTTTGCTTTGACCTCGATGGCATCTTAACTGATTCGCACGTCTGGTGGGCCAGTGAAGAAGTTGGTTTTAATCGCACTTTTTGTATCTACGATGGATATGGAATGAAGCTTTTAATGAAAGCGGGTATCAAAGTGGGAGTCATCACCGGAGGAAATTCAGTCTCTGTGATGAAAAGAACTGAGCAGCTGGGAGTAGATTTTTGTTACGCAGGTAATGAAGACAAACGGAGTGCTTTTTTGGATGTGATAAAACGCTACGGTGTTGATGCTCATGAGATTCTCTACATGGGTGATGAGCTTTTTGATATCCCGTTACTTAAGAAAGCAGGCTTTTCCGCTACTGTTCCAAATGCCTGTGAAGAGGTAAGAGAAATAGTGGACTATGTCACAATCAAAGAATGCGGTCGAGGTTGTGCCCGTGAAGTTATTGATCTCGTAAGATACGCTCAGAATATTAATCCTATTCATGAGGATTTTTAATGTTAGGTAAGAAGCTGTATAAAACGAGTATGATTGGTAGTTTTAAGCTGATCATACTTGTTGTTGTCATTTTTTTTCTGAATGACTTTATCTTGGATACTTACACGTACGAAAAGTTTCAGCTTTTAAGGCGCTTTAAGATTTTAGACGTCTTGGGATACCATTATAAATATCCTTACGAATTTATTACTTTTTTTCTGATCATTATTGTTCCAGCTTTTTACTATGCCTTTATCCGTGGAGTTAGTTTTTACGAGAAAGGCTTTGTTTATAATCGTGGCCTTCCTTTCATGAACCGGACAGTTTTGTACACTGAGGTTCAAACGTTTAAACTTCTGCATCCTAAACTTGTCGTCACAATCCATACGAAGAAGAGTGATGTGTATGTGATCGCTGACAAGTCAGTGGAGCGAATTGTTGCCATTCTTGACCAGCATAATATTCAGGGTGATCTTGCTCGCGATGATTACACTAATCTCATCGCAAATTTTAGAAAGTTTATTGTCATCGTTCTAACGTTTACTCTGGTTGTCTTTATGCTGAAAAAGTTCGGATTCTTTTTAAGATAAGAGATCTAAAGAAGTTTAATGAGTTTGATGTCAAACTTGTGTGAGTCTTTTTCAATTTTTATTTCACACTCTTGAAAGCTTGGTGCTCCCGTTAGAATTCTTGGATTTTTTGAAAATCCAAAGCGTTCTTTCGGGATGCCTAGAAAATTCTTGTCTAACTTTCCGTTTCCATTTTGGTCTAAGAAGACTGCAACAGCATAATCCCCGGCCGGAAGATTGATTTGAACTTCTTTGGAGTTAAGTCCTGAATTGATAGGAACAATTTTATTCAGGTATGGAGTCATATCCGGAAACTGTCCTGGATCATTGTAGATTGCGAGAAGAATTCGTCCTGAGAGATTTTTAATCTCAGTGACATTAAAGCTTACATCGGCCGCGAAAGTATTTGTACAGGCCATGAAGACGATCAGGTGAATCCATTTTTTCATTTTTTTCTCCAGGTAAATTTAGAGTTCAAGAGTTTTGGCCTTTTGAAGCCTATTCCAGACACCAAACCATTCTTCAGCTTCGTGAGCTGAACTTTTTTGGGCAAAAATAATATCGAAGCCCAGTTCATCAAACTCTCGCATTTTTTGATAAAGTTCACGACTCGCGATGAGAGGAGATTCAGGCTGCTTCCAGATTACTGGACGCTGGAACTGGATAGAAAAGTCCGAGGGGAGCACATTTAAATGAAAGTTCTCTGCAACTACTACAAGCGGAATTTTTGGCATGTAGTGATGCTTTAGTTGTCCTGGAGCAACAGGGCTTTCGGCGTACACAACGTCAACTTTTAGGCCATTTTTAACTAAAATCTCAGAAAGCATTTTGGCCGTATAAAATCCTGGTCTGAAAATTTCTAGGCGATTTTGATGAACTCCGACGACTGTTGACTCGATACCAACGTCACTCGGGCCTCCGTCTAGAATATGCACCTCATCACCGAATTCTTGAAAGACATGCGAACTGGTTGTCGGGGAGGTTTTTCCAAACTTATTTGCACTTGGGGCCGCAACACCGCCTTCAATTTGACTCAAGAGCTTTAAGGTAAGTTCATGTCTAGGGCAACGAAGACCAACAGAATCTAGTCCTGAAGTTATAAGAGGATTAACGAGTTTATTTTTTTTGGCGATGAGAGTGAGTGGGCCCGGCCAGCAAGTTTTTGCTAAGATTTCATGAATCTCAGTCCATTCAGAGGTGAGTTCTTTTGCTTTCTCAGTTGAATCAATGTGAACAATAAGAGGGTCAAAGAATGGGCGCTCTTTTGTCGAAAAAATTTTCTTTAAACCCACTTCAGAGTGTATCCAGCCGCCGAGACCGTAAACCGTTTCCGTAGGGATTGCAACGACGTCGCCGGCCGCCAGAAGTTCATAGGATTTATCAACGTTAATTAATTTCAAAGGTGATCTCTTCAATAAGTTTGTCAACTCATCATTAACTATCACACATGGGAGTAGTCCAGCAATCTGCTAAAAAATTTCACTTGAATGTATCTAAAAGAGATATGGGGTGAATGAAGCTGATTTTATGTAATTATTACACAGTGTATCTTCAAATCTCTTCACTTTGAATACTGGCCGTCGATCTAGAATTTTGCTCACGTTTTGAATTATCGATAACTCCCAGACCACGGAATTGCCCAGCGGAAAAGGTGGTATTGAATTCCATACCTAATCCGGTTTGCGCCTGAATACGACCATTAATGAATGTATTTTCTGGGCCAAAGAGTTCTTCAAGGTCAGTAATGTTTCCCGCTTCTTTATAAAAGCCTGTTACGAATTCTTTAAACTTCGCAATCGAAGGCTTCAGATGATTAAGAACATAATCGTTTTTAAAAGTAAGGTACTTCTCACCGAGATCTTGCACACAATCATCGTTTCCTTTTTGATTTCTCTTGAGCATCTCTTGACGGGTTTTCTCATTCATCCATTGCTCTTTTTTATTTGACCCACAAACAGTTGCCAGATGTCCAAAGACATTATCTGGTGAGTTGTCCAGGAGATACTTAAATCCGGCCTTCTCGACTCTCAGATTAGATTCAACAACGAGTGGTCCCTTGAGGGTTTCATTTCGTACGTCATCTTTTAAACTTTTGGGAAGAGTTGTGAAATTATCGATAAACCAAATAACATCATTTTTGTATTTCTTATCAATCCAGCGGTCTGTTCGGGCAGCGTTATAAGACTGAGTTAAAACAAACGAGAACTGTTCTGCTTGCTCAATCCGGGCGATGTTTGGATCATGGGCCTGAGGGTGAGTGGCTTCGTACTCCATGGTGAGTTGTCTGCTGTAAACGGAGGTATTGTTTGTTCCCACCGGGAATTTCAGGATCTTATACACCACTGCTGAAAAAAGTCGGCTTAACAAATTTTGAACGACTTTTACATTCTGAGCGTAGTTTTTATAAAAGACACGGACATTGTTATCTTTAATGACTCGTACTTGTTCGGTCTTTTGTTTTTGCATCCTACCCCAAATGAGAACACTTCCACGTTGTTCAAAAGCCGATGCGCTCGATTCATCTAGGCGAACTACATAAGGTTCAAGTTTTTTGATGCTTCCAAAACCTCTCAGGATAGATCTTAACTCTGATCCTTCTTCGTTTGCTTCTTTGAGTTTGGTCCATTGATTCGTATTGAATCCGAGGGTGAATTCTTTTTCAGAAGAATACTCGTAGTTCATGTCATAGCGGAGGAGAGAAAATTTAATAAGCTTGAAAAAATCTAACTGAAGTTCAGCAGTGACTCCGGCCTTTCCAGTTTTTTTATTCGAAACACCGACTTTAAATCGCTCGGCCGGGTTAGTGCTACTTTGAATAGAGGTCATACTTTGGAAATCATATTGGGCCAGGACTCCTGCACTAAATGAGACACTATAAAGGGGCGGTGTGGTAATCAGACCACCAGCACTTGAGGTCCAGATGTCTTCTCGCTTCATCACTTCTTCATTTCCCATAGACTCCATTCCTCTTTGATTGAATTTTACAAAAGGAAGGTAGAGCTTAGAAAAGTCTGCTTGTAATCCTTCTTGGTATGAGTTCGCGTAATGCCAATTCGTATAAACGCGACGAAAGGTAATTCCTGCGAAGGCTCCGATCTCAGTCCCACTCATTCCAGAAAGACCAGCTTCTGCAAGTTTTTCTAAAAATGTTGTCGCATTAATTTCAAATGTAAACGAGTCCATCACGAGCCAGTTCGATCCAAAAATATTTGGTGTCACTTGTCTGTCAGCTTTGATTTGCACAGCTCCGAAAGGCTTCTGCCATGAAAATCCTGAAAAATTTGAGGTTCCAAGATTAAATTGCTGATTAAATTTATTAATGTTTTGGACTTGTTCTAAACCAAGTTGCTGGTGTGATGTTTCAAGACTTCTTCTTATCTCATCGTAAAGTGGGGAGCTTTCTCCATCGACAGGAATTGGATTTGTGATGGATGACTTGAGTGCTGGAGTGGTACCAAGGATAGCTCCCATCATTTTCGTTTCAAGAGGATTTTCCGTCGGAGCTGTGACCTTGGAAGTTGTTTTAGTCGACTCTGCTTTGGGGAGGTTACTTTTCGCTTCAGGTTGAGTAAGATACTTTTCAAACTCAGGATTAAGTTTTATGCGAGTGAATTCGGAAGAGTAAGCTGAGTAAGAGTAGACGATCGCTATAAGCATCCATACTTTCATATAAGCTCCTAAGGCATTCAATCGCCTCGTGTGGTACTTTATAGTTCGGCTACTCTCGAGAGAAAACTTAATCGGTATAGAGTAAGTAACTCCTTGATATTGTTTTTGAGAGTGAAAAATCGATTAGTTAAGAGAGAAAAATTATGGATGAAAAATTTAGAGACCTATTGAATGAGAGTTATCAGTGGCCGGACTACTATGAGTTCAAATTTATTATCAAAACTGAAGATAAGTCATTGATACTAGCTATGCTTGACGGATTTACGGTTCATGAAACTCCGTCTAAACAAGGCAACTATACCTCTGTATCTGCCCGTAAATTGATCTCGAGCACTGAAGAAATCATCGAGACCTATCGTAAGGTCGGAAGCATTAAAGGCGTCATAAGCTTATAGGAACCCTCTATGAAATTTAAAACGGCGCTGATTCTTGCTGGTGGTGCTTTCGGGACATCTATCGGCTTTGTTCTCGCACAAAATTTTGATAAAGTGATTATCCTTGTGAGATCGCGAGACATTTATGACGAGATAAACCGGGGAGAGAATTCCACATACTTACCAGGTCAGAAACTTCCGCCATCTATGAAAGCGGCATTAGACTGGGATGAAGTAAAGAAGCTGACAGTTGGGAATATTGACCTGATTGTTTCCGGACTTCCGATGTCAGCGATCGAAGATTTCTGTTTGAAAAATAATTCTGAGATCTGCTCATTTTTAAATCAGGGAACTCCATTAGTGAGCCTTGCCAAGGGTATTGATCACGAAACGCTAAAGCTGCCAGACGAGCTTTTTAAAACTCATTTCAATTCTTATCGGTCACAGTTGATGTATTTGTCAGGGCCTTCATTTGCAAAAGAAATTATCGACAAGCAGATCACCATGGTTTCTCTTGCAGGGGAGGACCGAGAAAACGTTCTTCATGTTTGCGACATGCTCGGGACTGATTTTTTTAAGGCGGTACCAACGACTGATGTAACCGGAGTTCTTCTTGGTGGATCTCTGAAAAACGTCATTGCTATTGCTGGCGGTATTATGGAAGGGCTTGGTTATAATCACAACACCAGAGCTGCCCTTATTACGAGAGGAATTGTTGAGATGCTGAGGTTTGGTTCTGTCTTAGGCGCCAAACCAGAAACATTTTATGGCCCGTCTGGAATGGGGGACTTAATTCTCACCACAACTGGAGAGCTCTCACGAAACAAATCTTTCGGGATTGAAATCGCTAAGGGGCACAGGCCAGAAGAGATTATCGCGAGAACTAAGAGTGTCGTTGAAGGCTATAAGACAACAAAAGCGGCCCATCTTCTTGCGCAAAAAATGGGAATCCGCGCTCGCATATTTTCTGGGATCTATGAGGTTCTTTATGAAGGAGCAGATCCCAAATCAGTTGTTCAGAGACTGATGATGTCACCGCCGAAGTTCGAAGACGAAGCCTAGTTATAGGCTTTCTTGGACCTTCGCGGTAGTTACTGTTTCACCTAGAGAGACAATTGTCCCATCAGCTTTTTGAACAAAGTACGCTGGTACACCTACGATCCCATACCGTTTCAAGAATTGAGTGATGTTGTCATCTCGCTTTGTCCAATCAGCGCGAAGTAAAACGATATTGTTCTTCTTTGCCATCTCGTTAAAAGCATCAGTTTCAAGCACAAGTTTTTTATTCACTTTACAGGTTAAGCACCACTCTGCTGTGAAATCAACAAAGATTGGTTTTCCTTTCTCATTTTCAAGAACTGCTTCTGACCAGGGTTTCCAGTCTGATTCAACTTTTACTATTGCTGCCGTCAATGGGCGCATTGGAAGATTTTGAATCGCCATAACTGTGAGGCTCAGGGGGAAGAGAAAAACGATCATTTGAGCGATACGACTTTTAGAAATCTTTTGAGCAAAGAAGAAGGCGAAGAACCAAAACGCAAAAAGGATATTAAGTCTCCAGTTGATTTTATCAAAGTCCACAAGACTCACAAAAACATCGTAGAGCCAAATCACAGTGACAACTAAAGACAGGCCAAGCACGTATTTTAATTTCTCCATCCACGCACCTGGGCGAGGAAAGATATTTAAGGATGCTGGAAATATCGCCGTAAGAAGAAAAGGAAATGCGAGGCCAGATCCAATAAAAAAGAACATCAAAAAAATATTGATAGTGCTGGTTGTAAAAGCGAATGTTAGGGCCGTTCCTAAAAACGGTGCCGAGCATGGAGTCGAAAGAATGGTGGTTAAGATTCCAGAAAAAAAGTCTCCGACGAGTCCATCTTTTGTTTCTGCGGCCCCTAGTTTTGACCCACCAGGAGTTGCGAATTCAAAAAGCCCGAAGAGATTTAAACTTAAAACAAAAAGAATAAGCATCATGACGAGAATAAAGCCAGGGGACTGGAGTTGAAACCCCCAGCCAATTTCTTCACCAGTCGCTTTAATCCCAGCAATGACAGCACCTAGGGCCATAAAAGTAGAAAGGACTCCTGCGGTGTAACTTAAATTATGAGCAAGGATTTTTTTTTGAGGAAGGCTTTTATGTTTGATGAGACCGAAGAGTTTGATCGAGATCACTGGGAGTACACAAGGCATGAGGTTCAGGATGAGTCCTCCTAAGAAAGCAAAAAAGAAATATTTAAAAATATTTCCATTTTCTGCTGTTGTACTTGATACAACAGGTGTTTTTCCGTTCATCGGAGGCATCTTCTTGTAGAAGTCATTCAGCGCTGGTGATGAATTCGAAAAGTTTTCTATTTTAAGAATGACCGTATCGGCTTTCTTTGTATCTGGAGCATTGAGAAGAAATCTTAGTTCATAAGGCTTTGCAAACTGGCCTGATGCTGGAAGTGGGAGAGGAGGGTCTTGGTATTCTCCGTCCCATTCAATATCCATTTTCCCATAAATCACGCCATCTTTATTATAGAGTGTCTCTCTCTTGTATCCCCATGGGGCCTGTGGAAATCCACTTAGGAGATTGAGCTCTTTTGGTAAGCGCGCGTCTTTGAACCCTTTAACTGTGTAGTGAAGAGTGAGTTTGGGTTCATTCTTTTCTCTCGTGAGATAGTACTCGAATCCTTTGGGAAGACTTACTTCTGAAGGCAGTTCAGAAAAAGCTTTCTCGAGTTCCTCTGACTGGTAAGGTTTTCCAGTACGGTTTGAGCTGAAAGATTCCGTAGCGCTGAGTTTTAGTTTTGCCTCACCTGGAATACAAATATCCTTACAGATGAGAATACCTACTTTGGTATCCACACTTCCGGTAACATCGTCGAAGAAGAAGTGTTGCACACCACTGTAACCGATAGTTAAAATGTCTCCTGCCTCAAGATATTTTTTAGGAGCTGGCCACTCATACGCCTTGGTCTCCGGGGTAAATTGAAAAGTATTCGCAATCCCTGCATCCCCTGGGTTTTTCCAATAGGTGTGCCATCCTTCATCGTGATTAATGGTCACGACGAGTTTCTTTTGCCATCTTTGAATTGAGATCGTGGCGTGCTGTTCTTCAGTGGCCCAAAGTGTAGATGACAACAAAAGAAGAATGATAGCTTTCAACATAGGAATCCTTTAAAATATTCAGTATGAAGATTATATGCCTCACTGAAGAAACCGTCGAGACTCTCTATCTATTAGGAAGACAGGATTTAATTGCAGGCGTGAGCCAGTATGTTGAACGACCCCCTGAAGCAAAATCTCACCCCATAGTATCACAATTCATTCGCTCGGATATTGAGAAAATAATTGAAATGAAGCCAGACTTAGTGATTGGTTTTTCAGATCTCCAAAAGAATATCGCTTCAGAACTTATAGGGCATGGCCTAAATGTTTTGGTCACTAACCAGCGCTCATTGGAGGAGATATTAGCAAGTATCTTGATGACTGGTAGAATTATTGGGGAGGAGAAAAAGGCCCAGATTTTGGTCGATTCGTTTAAACAAAAATTAGATCACTTCCGAGATTTATCCTCGCGGCTAAGTTTTCGTCCAAAGGTTTATTTTGAGGAGTGGGACAGGCCTCAATTTTCAGCAATTAAATGGGTTTCTGAACTTATTTATGCCACTGGAGGAGAGAATATATTTCAGAACAAAGTTGGGTCTCTTGCTAAGGATAGAGAGGTGACGTTGGAAGAAGTTCAAGGGCTTGATCCCGATGTTATTTTCGGATGTTGGTGTGGCAAGACGGTAAAACTTGATTCATTTACGTCACGATTTCCGAATGTTCAAGCAGTCAAAAAGAAGCAAGTTTGGGAGCTTTCGCCTGCGATATTTTTGCAACCAGGCCCGGCACTTTTTATTGATGGGCTCGATCAAATGTATGAAAAAATGACGTTTGTTGCTACCCTTGACGGTTAAAAAATCAGGATTATATTTACACGTATGAAAAGAATGTATGTAACTCTTTTTCTGATTTTTATTGCAGTACTTTCAGCTGGAACCATTCTTGCTCAGCAGGTGCTCCAGTCAAATGATCACTCTGATGACAATCTCCGAGCGAGACTTCGTCAGGAAAATCGTCTTAGAATGCGCGGTGAAATGCATCGAAGAATGATGGAGAAACTTCTGCATGGGTCTGGGCCAGACCAGGATATGTTTCAAGATATGGAACAGTTTATGGATGAGGCCATGAGTGATGCTTTTAGTATTCATTCAAACGTTATCACACAAAACTATAAAACAGAGTGGAAAGAGACATCTGTCGGGCGTACCCTGGAGATCATTCCAGCTTCACCAAGTCAGCAGCTTGATATTAAAGTGAGCGATGGGTTCGTGGTTATTAATACGAAGGAGACCAGTGGAAATTCTGTCTCGAGTTCTTCAAGCTCATTTAATGTTCCCCAAGATTGTGATCCTGCGAAGGTTAAAATGGAGACTAAAGACGGGAAAATCGTTATGCAGTTTCCTTATCTTGTGGCCAAGAGACTTGATAATAGGAAACCTGTGGCCCCTTCAAAACAGGATGTGCCAATCTAGGTTACTCGCTTTGGAGACCCAGTCTTACGTCTTGAAATGACTCATTTTCTCAGGAAGGAAAAATTTTCCTAATGATTCTGTCGATATATCCGATGAGGGAAGTAAGTGTACAACCCCATCCTGGAGGCCACATATGGCAAAAACGGTAGCACTATTCTTTGTACTAGGTTTAATGGTTAGCTGCGCATCTCATCATAACGATCGTTCAATTTCTTCTGTAGACCAGCAAGAGAGTCAACATCGTTATTCTGAAAGACCAAACTGGGGACGCTAACGTTCACTCGGCTTTTTGGCCCAGTCCGGGACGTTAGACACTTCTTCTAGTATTCGTTTAAAAGAATCTAAGCGAGAGAGGATCAACTGATCCTCTCTTTTGCTATTATCTAACTTTTGAAAAAAACAACCCTTACTGTTGGGTTCATGTGTGCAGTTCGAGCTAAACTGGCATTTTGAAGACCATTCGTTAACGTCGGAAAATCCGTACAAAAGATCTTGTTTCGTAAAATCACTTAACGACATTGATCTGATCCCTGGTGAATCGATGAGCATAAAGTCATCCGCATCAATAAGTTCTGCCCAGGTAGTTGTATGAGCACCTTTACCAACGCTCCCGAGTTCTCCACTCAAAAGTTTAGTTTTTCCACCCGTCAAAGAGGTGATAAGATGGCTTTTGCCGACCCCTGAGTGACCGACTAAGATGGCCGTTTTGTTTTTAAGTTTCAAGGCCAAGTCTTGAAACCCAGCGGAGAGATATTTCGGTTTATAGTCTGGTTTCTCGGCCGAGACTTCAAAACACTCTACATCAAGCCACTTCAATCTTTCTTCTTCGAGACGGATATCGAAATCAGTTTCATCGTAGAGGTCCATTTTATTGAATACCAGATAGGCCGGAACATTCCAGTAGTCTGATCTTGCTAAGTAACGGTCCACGAGGCCTCGTTTATAGTCCGGCTTCCCGGCACTAACCACGATAAGCATGACGTCCACATTCGCAGCGATCACCTTTTTTTTCTGTTCTCTGGGGATATTTCGAAAAATAGAGTTATTTCTCTCTATGACTTTTTCTATTTTCCATTCTTCTCCGCCCTGTGGAGGGGGGGAGAGTTCTATATAGTCTCCGACGACAATATGGTCTTCTTTTAGTAGTGCCGCCAACGCAGTCGCTAGGACAATTTCCTTTGTTGCCTCGATTTGGCAGTCGAAATGACGCTTTGAAGATCGAAAAATACGTGCCTTTGTAATCATTATAAGAACCTATCATTGACAAGATTAATTGGGGACATTAAAGTGGATTCCTGAATGCTTTGACACGTTAAACTCCTTGGAATCAATGGATTTTTACAGGTTCAATGATAAGCGCACCGGTAGCTCAGCTGGATAGAGCAACCGATTTCTAATCGGTAGGTCACAGGTTCGACTCCTGTCCAGTGCGCCATTTTCTTGTCTAAGGAATCTTTCATGTCATTCTTTAATAATTTAAAAAATGGCATCATCCCCAATATTTTTACAATCATCTTGTTTTCGCTTCTCTTCGTATGGTTACGATCAGTCTTTGTGCTGGTGTCACATTTATTTTTAATTTCTTCCAATGTGCTAAGTCTCTCTCTTCTTATTGATCTTACACATTTATTTATTACATCTGTAGCGATCTATACTCTTGTTCAAGCGCCCAAATACGCTTGGCCTATTTCTTTGCTTCAAACTCTGCTGATTTTTTTTATTTCAATCAGTACTTTTAGTTTTTTCATTAAGCCACTATCAGATGTTTTGTTTCATGATCCTTACTTGAAGGTGAACATAATAGTATTTTTTATGGTGATCTCTGAGATTGCCAAAACCTTTTGGTTGTATTTCAAATTTAACAGAAGTCACTGATGTGTTTGAGGTAAGTTCTATGAAAGAGATTCTTAGTTCTCGCTCTCAACAAAGTCTGCTTTCTCCAGAGCAATTGAACCTGATTGAGTTAAATCTTGAATTATCAATAGAAGAGCGCATTCAGCAGCTCCAGAATGCGGTGGATTTAATTGAAGAAATGAAAGCGTCGTTGGAGAAAACTAATGAAAACCGACTTCAAAATTCTAATAAATAGGCTGAGTCAGAGCGGGTTGATTTTGTTCTGAATGGAGAGCTGGCAGCTTCAGCTTACGGATCGACATACGTTACTCATGATTTAGATGTCTGTGCGGTTCTTACACCTGAGAATATAGAGAAGCTAAGAAAGATACTGGAAGATCTTCATCCGAAGCATCGAATGATGATTCCCAAAAAGTCTTTTTTGGAACTCCCAGAGGACTTGAATGGAATTAATAATTTGTATCTTTCCACGGATGCAGGTGTACTTGATCTTATAGGTCAAGTCGTCGGCGTAGGTGACTTTTCTGAAGTCAGTAAGTCTGCAATCAAGATATCTATTTTGGGGAATGAATGTAAAATCATTTCCTTGAATGATCTTATCAAGTGCAAAAAAACGTTAAAGTGACCTAAGGACTTACTGGTTGCAATTGAATTGGAAGCTATTCGCCAAAAAACTGAAGGCAAACAGTTTCGAAATCTACCACTCGGGTGCGCCATTTTTTGCTCTAGTAGTGGTTATCGAAACTTTCCATCCATCGATATTTTGCTTATCATTTAAAGAAAATCATTTTTGTGAAAAGGACTTCTGAAATGAGATTATTGTCCGTAGTGTTTCTACTTTTCGTGACGGCCTGTTCATCTAACAGAGTTCAAGATTCCATTCCTCCTTATTCAAAAGAGAAAGTCTGTTCCAGCGAATCGTTGGCGTATCTGAACAAGAACTCTGCTTCCGTTCAGGCTAAAAAAAAGTATTCCGATGAAGACATTCACACTCGAATGTTAAGTTTGGAGCCGTTTATAAGGAAATGCTATGAGGATGACATGGAAAGGACTAACAAGCACCATACTTTCAATTTATGCTTTGTGGTTGGGTACTCTAAAAGTGG